>JAABUY010000035.1_pt1 | contig 307377 bp, 284 predicted proteins | sample 5560271 | NCBI WGS metagenome assembly JAABUY01 (sample SAMN10711886, study PRJNA513374) | rock metagenome | isolation source: Antarctica rocks | place: Antarctica: Victoria Land, University Valley | reverse complement strand
TACGATAGCGCTTAGCCGGGCTCATAACCTGATGAATAGTTGATGGAACGGTTGATTGTCTAGCTATGGACACGTTGGCTATTTGTAGTCCATGCCAAGCATATAGGGCTGATACTGATATCCAACAGATACGTGGGTGCAACAATGGCACGACAACCCAGTGAACTCGCGTCCTTCTTGCATGAACCATACTTTATGTATCTCTTGCTTGCCTCTAGTGCGCCCAAATATAGAGACACGACAGTCGTCTGGATATCATCAAAACGACGTTGCTATCAGAGCCCGAAAATGCTCTGGCCTAAGCAGGAATATCTGAGTGGCGAGACTTCCGGCCTCTGAGGATTATCCGTGGACCCAACATGCGCGCTCTTGATGTTATTGTTGCAAGCTTGCACCAGAGCAGCTAGTCTGTTAACTTTGAGATCATACTTAAGTATTCACAGGAGTGGCGCCAATACGGCCAACGGTTTGACACCCTGCGCTTTGCATTGTTCTTCTCATTGGCGCATGCGCTTCCAGATGCCTGAATCCCCTTCAAGCGAAAAATGAGCTCGAGCACATTCGCGATAATTGGGGGCCCGACCTCATCGTATGCCTCTACCATCTTTCGTCGTCTTGCGGCTCGTCGCCTGGCTCAGGCATAAGGCCTGTCTTCCTTCTAGCCGATGGTAGCTCGATAGTACTTCCTATTGTTTGCTACCCTTGAAGCTTACCAAATTCACGACTACGAAGAAGCCGCAGACTCATTCTGGTCTTACAGGCAGTCCCAAGATCCCAGTCCATCACGGGCCGGTATGGTACATAGCCACCAAACCGTATCTCACTGGGATCAAGCGTCTCAAAATCTGGAACACCGACTGTATCTTGGTGTTCACGTCGATTTTGAAAGCCATGCGATCTTGTTTACGTATCCGGCTGACTCTGCAATGGTTTCAGACTCTATAAGACGTTCGGAGCAACCCTTCAGTCTTTTCGGCTTCCTTTAGAGAATCGCGAGAACCCGGTCCTCTTACAGGTAGGTCGTATCCACAGTGGAAGCTTTGTGTCCAATTGGAGCATCGACATCCAAAATCTCCGCTCTATATTCCCCTTCAAGGCTCTTTGAATCCACCATACGCCTCGCTGTTTCATACGTTGGAACTGAAATAGCCATCGTTCCAGTAAGTCATGCTTCCATTTCAATGACCTCCCCCTCTAGACCTCATATTGCGTAGTCAGACACAAAATAATCAAGGCATTGCTCCATTGACAGCTCTCAGCACTCAAGCGCTGCAGGTAAAGTGGAAGTGCTGAGTCTCCAATGGCTGAATGCCCACGAATCTGAGGGCGTGGGATTTGGGGCTATCTGAACCTTGTCCACAGCCAATGTTGGCAGTCACCATTCCTGGAGCCAAAAATGCTATGAACAGTAAGATCACTGTGTTCATACATGTTTGATTTCTCTAACGTCTCTATATGCCAAAATGGTGGAGGTTCCAAACCGTATGGAATCTCTTTACTCCATGGTTTGTGAGTGTTGATCCCTTACCAAACAAGCACGTCGTTTGCTCAAGCCTTCTGGAAGTGTACGCATATGTGGCACGTTCTACGTTGCAAATATGATAGGGGTGTCGTGTTCTATCGATGTAGCCACCACTGAAGATCCCCGCTCATCCTCCGATGCAGACGTGGATGTCAATCTGGTAGGAGCTGGTATTAGTCTTCTTTTCGTTCTTTCAAAAGTCCACGTGGGAAACACCTTAGTATTTTAAGCCTCCTCCTAGAACTTTATGTCCCTTTGCCATGTCATGAAACGCATCTTCTTGTGCAAGAGGAACTGCCACTGCAAGAATGCCGATACTTCAGCGCTGGTCGAAGTACAACATATTTTCAGGCACAATATCGTGGCTTCATGTTGGGCCTACTCCAGCTACAAAAGTTGTTCCTGGCAATCGCTGCTCCTTGGTCATATTCTATGAGTCCGCATCGCCTTCATAGACGAGAATTTCCCGCCGCTTGCGTTGATACTTTATACAACCTCGCCGTCCGCGGCCACCACTGCGCCTCAAGCGAAACACAATGCAGTCGGTGCGAAACATCGGATGCGTAAGGTGGTCAAGGGAAATGGCGGTTGCAGACTACGCGGCCCTGCTTCACAAGTCCGCCTTCATACCTGAGCGGAGAAGCAACATGCGTGCAATTCGGAAGGTGCTTCGTCCGAAATTGTGAGTGATAATACCACTGCCAAAGACGAACCAATGATCGAAAGACTTCACGCTCTTAGCCTCGTCCAAACCGGACTCGTCTCCGAAGAACGGTATATCTATCTTTGATTGAAAGATTATAAAATCTACGCTCTAGCTTTCATGACGGCGCGAAGGTCATGACGTTTATTGGCTTATTCAGCTTGTTTTGTCTCTTATCCAACCACTCGCATGTCATAGCTTCGCGCGTCCATGCTATGGCGCATGTACTGTCTCTGACAAGCGCACATTGCGCTGTTCAAGAGGTTCGAGAGGCACCGTGCATCGCTCGCTCTCAAGCGCCACTGAGCATCGCTAATAGGAAACCGCAAGTTTATCATGCGATCTTGGATTTGGGACTGAGATGTCCCAACAAAATCACATCTCCTAATTTCTTTTACACCGAAGTCTCAGACTTAACGCCCATCTAGGCAAAGCCACACAAGAACCATGCAGCTTCATCAGATCGTCTCCCTGCTCTCACTATTCTTCGCCCCCAGTCTCACCCTCACCCTCCCCGGAACTTCAGAAATCACCACAATAGCCCGCAACGGCACCTTCGTGGGTAGCCAGTGCCACTGCGACGTCGGCAAACGTCTCACGCGCCAACGTCCTCGGAAGACCGACTGTGGCAATGCCATCCGTCAGCTCAGAGACAACGATATACATGGTCAATTCCATTCCAACGGCATCATGAACCAGTGGCAACTTCCCGAAACAAAGGCTCACGGCAGCTGTAATGTTACGGTCCAGATGAAGGAGGGAATCCCCAGCGATGAGACCTCGTGGCTGGGTGTCAGCAGTGCGGCTGCACAGTTGAATACTGCTGTAAGTAATTTTTTCGGCATTCTTGTTCTCTCATTCATGGCAGTGAATTGTTGCCTTCAGAAAGCAAAATGCTAACTCTAAACCCTCGTAGTGCGTCGGCACGGCCATATTCTCGTACTTGCATGGCGGTTATACATATACCGGTCGCTACGACGGTATCGAAATCATAATCTCGTATATGGCTTCTCCTTTCAAGACAGCGCAGATCAATGGAACGGCCGTTGGCGTGCAAGGAGATGGTACGTCGACTAGATTGGTGAGTGTGACCTGAGTGGGCTCTACGTTGTTGGCAAAAGTGTGTGGACGGTTGGACGGGTCACTTGGCGTGCTGTCATTCGGGAGTGATGATGGTGGTAAGATTAGGACATGTGGATATACATTTACACTACTGGGGCGTATCTTGAACAGGGACTCGTTCTGTGACGGAGAAGGGTACATAGATAGCGAGTGAGAGGTACTTATATGGGAGACGAGTCGCTAAGCCAATGAATGCTACTGCACCGGCGTTAAAGAATATGAGTGACCTTTCAGGCGTCGACGATCGAGTCAGATCACGTGAAACATATCTATTCAATCACATTTGGAAGGCCATCCCAATGCGGGAATTGAATGGTCTACGGACGCGTTTTGTGTGTAGGGGCAGAGCAGCCAACAAGCGCTCGAGGACGCTACTTGTATCCTCGCCGATACGTCTTTTGTGACGATCTATTTGGGATGTAGTAGCGTCGTTCCGGAAGGATAACGGGCCAACGGGTAACATTCAGCCGGCCAGATAACTCCTTATTGCTCCTACAATCATATCCCCAAGTCAGCGAAACCCAAACCCATCGTAAAACAAACCCAGTAAACCAAGACGGAGAAAAAGCTAATGAAAAGGAACCAACCCTGCAATTTATTCGCCCCCTCCCCCAACACATTCGTCAAATTCTCCAAATCGTCTCCGGCCGTGACGCCAAACTTCCTGACAAAATCCCTCGCCGCGCCCTCCAAGTCGCCATAGTTGCCATACTCGTCGGCCTGCGGCATGTCGTCTTCCGCTCGGCCAAAGTAAGCGTTGCTGCTGATCGAAGAGGCGCCTTCGAAACCTTGAAGGCGCTGCTTGGCTTCGGTTTGGGTGGAGGGATCGAAGTTGTTGCGGCCGAAGAATTCGTCTGATGAGATTCCTTTTTGGGTGCCGAACTTGTCGCGGGCGTATTTCTCGTCGTCGTCTGGAAGAGTTGTCGGCAACGGTCCGAACAGCAGGGTAAACGGCAAAGGATGGACATACCTTCTTGAGTGGATTTGCTAGAACCCACTGAGCCGAATCCCATCTTCCTAGGCGCTGCGGCGGCCGCTTTGCCGCCCCCGACTTGACCAAAGCCAAGTCGACCCATACCCATACCCAGGCGCTCCATCTCGCTCTTCGTGCGTTCATGTTTTGCAGGGCTGTAGCTTTTGATGGGATTCACAGGGATCGGCGCAGCGATCTTGGTCTTGTCACTGATACTCGCAGATCTGACTGTTTTCTGTGCCGCAGCTTCTTCAGCTTCAGGATCGTAGCCCAACTTCTCTATTCGTTCCGCCTCTTCCTTCGCCTTCCTTTCTGCTGCTTCGAAGTCCAATTCTTCCGAGCCCCCAATCTTCTTCGCGCCCAATTTCGTCTTTTTGGCGCCCAGTATGTTTGCTTTCCGGGTACCTCCCGAAGCTGCGGATTTCCGGACCACGGTCGATGGGACAGCTCGTGATGGGGCCTTGGATGAGTCGGTCTCTGAGCCCTGAAGCGGAGATTTGGATCTTGCAGGACCATTGCCATTTGTGTTCGGATTGAGAAACGGGGAAGCGGTACGGCTGACTACCGGAGGGGTTTGCGTCCTTGACGGCGGATTACTTGGGCGTTTGATTGACGGCTTATCCCAAGACGAGAAGAAGTCGTCGCGGGCCTCTGCCGGGGTCGAGGTTCCGTCCGTCGGTGTCGCAGCGACGATATCTGTGACGACAACCTCTTCTGGGAAACTGAGCCTCTCTTAGTATGGGCACGGGTGCGTCAAGGAATGTAGCGTACTCGCGTGCATCAGCAGCTGCCCTCCTTTTTAATTCGTCCTTGTACTTCGTCGCGGCATTGGACGTGTATTTCGTTTTCGGGTCCTTGCTAGCCAATGCTGCAGTTCCCCCATGTGATTGGAAATATTTGGTAGCCGATTCGTTTCCCCCCACTTTCATTATTCGTAGTTGATCCCATTGCCACACTGTAAGGTCGACGCATCAGCGGAAGACCATAGGGTACCGGAGGATAGACCGTACCGTCTAGATTAGTCGACCTGACAAAGGATATGTGAACCCCCAGATTCCGGTGATTTGACGAGCAGTCAAGGCAGAGGTAGATGCCGAGTGGGACGGAGGACCATGTTGGGTTTTTTGTGCCGCAGTCGAAGCATACCTATGTAGTTTGAGCATCAAATACAACATGTACTGTGCGTGTCAACGAATGCTAACCTTGTTGGCGGGCTTAGTCTTCAGCTTCTCGAATATCTTTTGCGATTGGGCTTTGGTTGCGGAATTCATTGTGAAACATCAAATGTCATTTATGGAACTTCAACCCTGGATATTGCACCGGAAGTGTAAATGTATAGGTCAGCTGCCACAAGCTATACAATTTTTGACCGTACGGAAAATGGGGTTCCCTTTCGAAGAAGAATGCGGAGGCTCAATCGGAGTGGCCTTTCAGTATTTGCCAAGACCACGCTAACTAAGTACGGCCACCTCGCTGGCTCTATCATTCAGGAATCATAGTTGTCCAGATGAGGAATCATGGAAGGACTCCGAAGGGCAACGACAGTTCGCCTCCTTTCAGCTTCAACCACTAACCCTTCTGTTATCGGCACCCCAGCTTTCAGCACTCTAATCAACCATTACCCAAAGGGCCACCGACCGTCGTGTCCGCGCCCCAGATGTTATGCAACGTCAAACAGTCTAGGAGGTGCAAAGACATCCTCCAGGAAGCAAGTAACTATTAGGAACGATGACGGAAGGGTCCAATGGAGAGACTTGACGGTGGGAGAAAAGGCAGCAAGGACAACCCAGCAGACATTCAATTTTGGCATAATATTAGTTGGGCTCGGCATGACCGTAAGGAGTTACTCAGTCGCTACCTCTCCTCCGCTAAGGCTTAGCAGATTGGCGTTGTCTATGTACTCTACACTGAAGTATTCGCGTCAGACAGCAAGACTAGACATTTCAATCGTACTGTTGACCGGATAAGAACCGATCCTCGGGCATTAGACTTGCTTGGATCAGGTCAAACCATTAGAGCCTTCGGAGAACCCACAGCGAGTAAATGGTCAAGGAACAGGCCGCTTGCGTGAGAGAGTCCAAGTAATTGTGTTTGTAATGGTCTGTACTAATAACAATGTTGTGTAGCTCAAGCCTTGGTACGGACCGAGCTGGCATAGAGCATTTTCGGATGCACTTCAACGTAATAAGCGTCTCCATTGACAAACCTTGGCTCCAATCACGTTGACGACAGTATAGGTGGAAGGCTCGGCCAGATCTGGTGTAGCACAAGTCCAGTACGTCCCCCTGTATTCGTTCTCTCTCAACTCAGGTAATGTCAGTAGTCCTGAGACTTATCATGGGATCAATAATCTGTCTCCATCAACCACTTCCACTGTGTGGAGCAGGACGCTCACATCGAACATATCGGCAATCTTGACTCTGACATGACTTACAGTATGGTCAGGAGCCTGGACCATCCTGAGTGGCAATATAAAACTTTGGCCATTGACGTGCAGGGTATAGAATGCCAACAACTCAAAGATACGATCAGTCCAATGGCTCACTGTACCACAGGTCATCCTAGGCTATACCTCGAAAACGCCGACGCTTCCCAGGGAAAGGAGAAACCAGGTTTCAAATTACTTGGCGTACAGTGGAGATGATAAGCTTGCTGTCTCAGCCCAAATATGGGTGCTGAGGACAGCTAATATGTCGATGGCCGTATCACTCCGCAGCTACGCGCGGTCGATCGGCGTACTATGATGTTCAAGTCCTCGGGTGCAATGAACCAACTATTCATCATGCCGAGCCAACTATTCAGACATCTCCGCACGATCTAGCGACAAAGGATTTGCTTACGGCGGTCTGCTATGAATAACAAACAACAAGATAGCCTAAAAGGACTCTGGAGGGAGAGATGAAATGAAGAAGAAACGATCAGCTGACGAAACCACTATCCGATGTGGAAATACGACGATGACAAAGACTATGAGTTTGACCATAGACTACTGAATCAGAGGAGATTGTGGAAAATGCGTACGTTGCATGAAATCGTCACTAAGCATAACGTGGACAGCGTGTTGCGCGAGTCCGACTTCACATGGGTATCACGCCTGGCAATGTACCATGCCCAAAGCATCATGCGGTTCTTCATTCTCGAGACCTCTGAATTGATCGTCATTGGCGGACGTCCGATAGAAGGGTTCACTGGGTAACCGTCTACACTCGGTGACCGTCTAGCCTTATAGGGCTAGTCCCCTATAAGCCTACCCTATTATAGTCTAAAACGTCTATTTCTTGCTATAAATCTATAAAATAACTATTTAAAGCTATTTATATTATCCTTTATAAGGTTTTCTTATCTATATACCTCGTCCTAATTAGCTGGTTCCTGTAGTTACCTAACCTTCCTATCCCTCCTAGCTATTTTATCTTTGTAGCCCCCGTTCTAACTTAGCCGTAGTTACCCTTATTAGTAATTTAATAATAAATCTTTTTAGTCTCTTAGTCGTTATCTAAATAATTATATAGTCTACCTTCCTTAGTATTACTTCTTATATCGCGGTTAGGGGTACTCCTATCTTATCTAGTATCGCTGTCGCGGACGTGGTTATAAGCGACTTAAAAGGGGTAACTATTACTAGTCTAATAGTAGGAGGTAATAGCTTCTTCCTTAGAGTAAGATATAATTTAGGAATAGGCTTTTCCTTTAAATTAAAGATATTTAGACTAAGTCTATTTAGGGAGGTAATAATAGCCTTTTATACTTTATTAGCCTAATTAATCTATTATTCCTTAAGTACTACTTTATTTATATATTTAGTAGCTCTATAATTTCCCTTTAAGTAATAAGACTTCTATTATTTTTATCTATTTAACTCTAGAAGTTTTATATTAATAACGCCCTAGATAGTAGACTTAGCTATTACTTAAATAGCCGCTTTACCTACCTTCTATAAAGTATATAATAGATTAAGTCGTTATATATTAACTATAATCTATATAATATATTATAGGATTTATTATATATATAAAGTATTAGCTAATATTAAGGTAAGGTAAAAGCTCTTACTAGGGCTAGTAAAGGTAATTATAGCCTTAAGAGGTATAATAGAATAGATCTTAATATTATACTATTATAATAGCTAGGTTATAGGAAAATATTATAGAATTAATTTAAGTCTAAATAGGAATAGTCTTGTTATAACTTATACCTTCTTTATATTAACTAATATTATTACTTTATACTAGGCTATTTAATAGATATCTAGAAAGTCTACCTTATTAATATAATAGCTTCCTCCTAGGCGTATAATTCGCTAGACGTGAGATTTATAAGCTATTATTAAGGGGGAAAAGATACTAATATCTAATAGTTAAAAAAGATATATTATATATAGTAGTAAGTAAAGAAGAATAATTTTATAGTTAATATAATACTAAATTATTATAGTTATAATATATAAAGTATAGCTATTAATTAATAGTATTTAATATTCCCCCTTTTAATAGCCTTATATCTCTTAATTAAACCCCCTTTAAAGCTATTTAAATCTAATTATATTATTAGTCTAACTATTCTTATTAATAGTAATTTTACCTACTTTAAGAGCTTCTTTCTAAGACTTTTAGATTAATTTACCTTTAAAAATAATTTAGGGGGGTAGAGACCTTCTATCTATTAAGATATACTTAATAAGGGATATCTATTTATAATTTCTATATTAGATTATATAAGCCTTCTTCTTCTTATACTTAGATATTATAACCTTAAGCTTAGTAATTACCCCTTATATAAAGCCTTTTTTATCTACATTATAGATATCCCTTTTATCTACTTTATATATTATCTTAGTTTATAGGTAGAGATTAAACTAGCCTAATAGAACTTTAAGATCCTAGGCTATAATATATTCTTTATACTATAAGCATTTACTTATTATCGCTATTATTAGTTAGCGCGCCTTCCTTATAAAAGGCTTCCGTACTCTACGTACTTAGGTAGGTTTCCTATATATAGAGAATATATCTTCTTTCTATATTATAAATTAGTTATAATATATAGTAGTAATACTATAGATCTTATTCTAATATTACTAAGCACTATAATTATATTAATAAGAACTACTAGCTCTAGTAGTACTAGCCTTACGGTACCAGTCCTTAATAGCCTTCCGCTCCCTACTATCTCATCCCCGCTATTAGATAAAAGGCCACCAGTCTATTAGCTCCTAAGCCAAATCTATTAGCTATTAGTCTAACGAGGTATTAAGGCCCTCGTTACTAGAAATACTATATCTAGGCATATTTACTTAGTCCCCTACCTTTATAGTCCCCTACCGTTACCTTTACTACTACTTCTCTAAAGTAAAAGGTAACGTGTCCCCACTTATATTTCTACCTTACCGGTAGTATATAATCGACACGCTAGCTCCTAATCTAGTACTCCTTAATTAAGTAATCCGTCGATTATACGAGATTAATTCATTCCTTAAAAGCGGTAGCCCTACTACTAACGAGCTTACGGTAAAGTCTTAGAGAGCACTTAAGTTCTTTACTACACGTTACCCGCGGCTAGAAGACTTACCTCCTAACCCTAAGGACGATAATACCCTAGAATTATCTACTATATCTATTACCTTACGACGTATTAAGTAAGTATTATTACCTACTACCGTAGCACGCTTCCCGCCTAAGTAAGTAGTCGATAAATATAGGTTTAATATCGATATATAAGTCTAGCGTGTCGAGCTTAAGAGGATAAATATTATCCTAGTAAGCTTTAAACCTATCCTAATACCCCTACTATCTAAGACGCTAACGCTAGCCCCGAATATAGCTACCGCTACCTTCTTAAAGGCCTAGCGAACTGAAATAGCTAGTATTATTACCTAGGCTATATATATATTTAATTAGATATAACTAGGTAATCCGTAGCCTACTATAATAGGTCCTTAATAAGGACCTCGTTTATCTACTTCTACCTTTAGGCCTCGTGATATAGGATACTTTAATCCCGACTTATAGGTAATACCTATTAAAGTAAAAGATAATTATAATATCTATTATAATATCTTTAGTTTTACTAACCGCCTCCGTATTAAAGTAGCTAATATAGACCCTACCGTCTTAAGGTAGAATATAGATTCCTATTTACTTAGGACTACTAATAAGTAGTATACTAACTAGCTTAATAAACTTAGCCGCTCCGGCTTATATAATAATCCTAATAGCATTAATTAATAGTATAAGAGTCTTAAAGCTAGATTCCGCGACTCGCTAGGCAAGTTACTAGCTTTACTTAAATCCGTCTAATATATAATTAAAGACGTAAGAAATTATTATAATCCGGCTAATTACGTTAATACTATTATTCTTAATAGTAAAAATGCTGGCTTTACTTCTATAGAAGAGGTATAGGTTAGGTTAGCGTATAAATATATAGATAGAGAATTATAATAGACTTTACCTCGTCTAACTAAGAAGTCTACTATTAGTAGCCTTCTTATAGAGCTCTGTTATAAGAAAGACATCTAGTTTAATATATATAGGAAGCCTTCCGCAGACGTAATAAGGTCCTCGTTATAAGTAAATAAGTAATAACTATAAGGTAGTAAATAAAGTTAGTAGAATTCTAATCTTAATCGTCCTCCTTTTAACTTAAATCTATATTAGCGGAATAGCTAATATAATAATAATTTCAGACCTTATAATAACCCGTTAAACCTTTATAGAAACAGGCTATTTAATAATCCTTTCTATAACTTATAAAATCGTAGTAATAATAATTAATAGTAGCTATAAAACGTCTAAGTAAGGATTTTACCTAGAGGTCGCTAATAGTTATAAATTACTAGCGGAAACGTAAACGTAATAGCTAGGATATAATAGAATAATATTAATAATAAGAATCCCTATTATAAGCCACCTTTTTAGAATAAGCCTTTCTAAGTAAATACCTATAATACTCCGCGTCTATATAATAACCGGGCCTACTAGATAACCGCTTAGGATAAGGAAGGCGATAATAACAAGGTCCTTAATAAGTAGGAATAATATAACGCTTATAAAGAAGGCTACTATTAAGGTATTAATTAGTCTTAAGTAGATTAATAGGCAGACTAAGACTAGGCTCTACTAGAGCCTTTAGGCTCTACTACCGTCAACGGATTAGGCATCGACGATATAGTAGAGAACTACTTTATAAATCTAAAATTACCTAAACTAATATACCGTTTATATACCTCTATATTTAAATTAAATAATACCTTATATAAGTATCTTTACTCGGCCTACGTCTCGAAGGCGAAGCCTTCCGTAAGGCCTACCCCTACTAAAGTAGGTAAATTAAGTAAATTATCTAAGTCCTCTATCATTTAATCTAATTCTACTAATATTACTATTAAAGGCTATAGCTTTCGGGGGTATTACTACGTTATAATCCCCGTTACGTTTTCCGCCGGTAGTAATAAATACCATGTCTATATAGATACTAGTACTTAAATAAGTCTAATTAACCGAGACTTTTTACTTATAGCATTCCTAACGGCTTTAATAGAAAAGATGCCTACACTTATAACGGTAAGGGGTATTAGAGATAAGAAGTACGATACTAGTAAATTTACTAAGCTCCCTATATTCTTTAAAAGCTTGGAGGGAACTATTACTTTAATAAATCGGGAGTTCTATATAGTAGATAACTTGTCCGCTAAAGTACTTATTACTATAGATATCTTAAAGCCTAAGCGAATAGTTATTAACTTTAGAGATAACTTAATAAAAATAGGATCCTATTAAGGCATTAGGATTCTAGTTACGGTAGTTAGCTAGGGTCTACGAATCACTACTACTATATTTACTAAAACGCGAACTACTATTCCGCCTCGTAGTAATTTTATAGTACTAATCTCGGGATCGCGACGTCACTTATTAAGATTACCTTAAAACCGTAATTTTATCTTTAAGTCCGAGACTTTAAACGCTCTCTTACTATATACTTATATTATTAATGTAATAATATCTTATATATTCGTCTGTAACGATACTAATAGCCCTATTATACTTACATATAACTAGGCCCTTAGTAAGGTTATAGAATACGAATTAGCGGGCTATTTTCCCGTTAACCCTAATAGCGAAGGTCTCGCAAGCAAACCTCCTACTAAGATAACTAGATAGGTAAGGTTTAGTATACGCAGCTTACTTACTACTATAGTAGCCTTCACGGCTATAGTAAGCTCCCCCTTATTAGGGCAAGTAAATAAGGCCCTTAATACCTCACCGATTAAGGTATATCATCCTACCGGAGTTATAATTCACGGTGCCGTGCCTTAGGTAGCCGTATCGATTACTACCGTAGTTAATAAATTTCCTAATCTTTAGAAAGACACCGGTAACGTTATCGGTATTCCTGAGTTATAGTATATAGAGATCCCCTTACTTAATAATTAGGAAGATCTATATAAACCTAGTTAAGTACGCGTATACCCTCTTAGTTAACGAGATAAAGAGGTAATTAATAAGGAATTCGATAAACTATATTCTTAGAGAAGACTTAAATAGATAAATATATTAACTCCGTTTTCCTTCCCCTACTTCGTCGTTTAGAAAAATACGCCTAACGGCCTAAAAGGCCGAGTCGTTATTAATATTAGAGCATTAAATAAGATTATAATACCTAATACCTACCCCGTTCCTCTTTAATTAGAGATACTTACCTTACTATGAAATGCTTTATATATTTCGACTATTAATGCGGTAAGCTTCTTCTACTAATAGTAGGTAAAGTAAGATTATAGGTATCGTCTTATAATAGCCTCTTATAGAGGCTAGGAAATATTTAATATACTTATAATAGGTTTTAAGAACTCTCCGGTATATATCTAACGAATGATTAATATAATACTTTAGGAATTTTATTATTTCTACCGTGCATATATAGATAATATAGTGATTTTCTCTACGTTATTAGACGAATATCTTAAGTACCTCCGTAAAGTCTTTAGTAAACTAGATAAATATAATATATATCTATCTCTAAAAAAGTCCTTTCTTAGATACTTATCTATCTATTTACTTAAATAAAGGGTCGATACGCTTAGTCTATTAACGGCGGCCGAGAAACTTATAGTAATTACTATACTAGTATTCCTAGATACCCTAGGTTAGCTTAAGAAATACCTTGGAATAATAGGTTATAATAGGTAGTATATAGCATTCTACGCTACTATCGTAAAGCCTTTACTATAACGTAAGACTTTACTTATAAAGTTAATTAGCGTTAGGGGTAACGCACGTAAGAAAATAGCCGGTAGACTAAAGGTCTTAGTACCTACTCCTAAGGAATTAAATGCCTTTTACTATCTATAAAAACTATTTACCTCCCTAAGCATCCTTTACTACTTTAATAAGTAGCGTTAACTATTTGTTAACCTAGATATAAGTAAAAAATTCGGGCTCGGAGCTATTATTTACTATATTATAGAAGACGCATATAAATAAGGGCCTTCTTCTACTACTACGACGGTAGGGTTAGTAACTACGCTACCTAAGTTCCCTAAGTAAAAATCTTAGTAACCTATTTTATTTCTTAGTCGTTTACTTACCGACGCTAAGACTAGGTATTAGCCTACTAAACTTAAAGTCGCAGGGTTAGTATAGGTTATTAAGAAGGTTCGTTATATAATTAAAGCTACGCGGAAGCCTAATATAATTATCTATATAGATTATTTAGCGGCGGTCTTAATAGTTAGGTAAACGAGCTTAAATACGGTCTTAACCGAGAAACTTAATCTCCGCCTTATTAGAGTATTAGAATATCTTTAACGATTTCGCTTAGACGTTTATTATAAACTAGGTAAGGTAAATATAGGACCTAATACCTTATTAAGACTAGTAAGCCGTAAATATCATCTATATTAAGACGTAGAGGGTAAGTTAGATATCTTATCTATAAAATACTTCCCTATTAGCCTCGTTAAGATAAGTAATACCTTTCGGGATCGGTTAGTTGCCGGTTATTAAGGTGAACCTCGATAGGTAAGAATAATTAAGATAGTTAGGTAGAATAAAGACCTTTATAATAACGCTATAACCCTGGCGTATAAGCTTATTAGTTAGGTATTATATTTTAAAGACGATAAACGAGGGCTACGTCTATATATCCCTTCTATTATAAAAGTAGAAGTATTCAAGCTAGCATATAATGAATTAGGACACCCGGGCTACGCCCGTATATATAAAAGACTTACTAAAGGCCTATATATCTATAACCTATCTAAGAAGCTTTATAAGTTTATTAGATATTGCCCGTAATGCTAGCTTAACTAAACACCACGTTATAAGCTATATAAGTCTTTATAACCTATCTTAACACCTACTCGTCTATTTTATACTATTACTATTAACTTTATCTTAGTACTTCTATTAACTACGGAAGGCTTTAATAGTATCTTAATGGTTATATATAAATTTTCTAAAGTAATTACCCTTATTCTAGGTAAGACGACCTAGACGGCGAAGGATTAGGTAATTAGGTTACTTAATAGATTAGTAGAAATTAATTAGGGCTTACCTCGAGTAATAATTTTAGATTATAATCGGAAATTCGTTATATAGCTTTAGTAAAGTATCTTCTATTACTTAAAGGTTAATTTACTTTACTTAGCTACCTAGTATCCTTAGACCGACGGTTAGTTAGAACGATTAAACTAAACTACTAAAATAGCCCTTTAGTACTATATCGCTACTATCGAATACGCTTCCTTATAGCTATCTATTCTTCTAAGAATAATAGCCGCGTTTAATAATTCTACGAAGTATACGTCTACGAATAAGACACCTACTAAAGTACTCTATAGATTTTAAATAAGGGAGGTATTAGATCTACTAAAGCCTAAGGCAGATTATATACCGCTAGAAATAACGACTACCTTACTAATAAGGCCCTTATTACCTATTATAAGAGTAACGCCGTTAATTATAAAAGCGCCCTAAGTACCTGTTATTATAATAGAGTATAGACCAGCTTATATTAATATAAAAGACGCTATTACTTTTACTTCCCTTAGTATAAAAGACTACTATAATTCTAAATATATGGCTAAGTTTTTTAACGTTAGTAATCTCGTTAACCTCCGCCTTTATAGAGGTTATAGGGTTCCTAGTATTACGTTAAAGAAGCTCGGCTAATAGTATATCAGCCCCTTTAAAGTCCTTAATCGGGTAGGCCGTCTTACTTATAGGTTAGAGTTACCGGACGTAATACGTATTTATAACGTCATCTTAATAGCCTATCTTAAACCTACTACTAATCCGGTAGATAACCTATATTAACGCCGCCGCCTACCTACCCCTCCTATTATCGTCGATGGAGACGTCGAATATAAAATTAAACGACTCCTATAAAAACGTTATATTCGCCGTAGCCGTGGCTAGTCGACTTAGTACCTTACTAGATGGCTTAGATATAGTCCGGAAGACGACTAATAGATACCGGACCATCGACTATTAAATATACCGGACCTCGTCTAGGTATATAAGGAGGAAAATAGGCCTTAGGTAGGGGCTAGTAGATAAGTCGGTGGTGATAATAGTTATAAGTAAGAATTCTTGCCTTATAAGGTTAGTATCTTTTTTACTTCGAGCGCCGGTCTATTAAAAATCTTCTATTTAATATATTATATAAGATAGTATCTACTAATAGCTGGGATATATAGCTATTAGGACGATAGCTTTATTTATCGTAGGTATTTATTATAGGCATTTGCTTATTATCGCTATTATTAGTTAGCGCGCCTTCCTTATAAAAGGCTTCCGTACTCTACGTACTTAGGCAGGTTTCCTATATATAGAGAATACATCTTCTTTCTATATTATAAATTAGTTATAATACTTTATCTAGTAGTAGAATATAAGCTATCTTTACCTCTAGATATTATAATATGAATTTCTAAGGCTAATTAAGATTAATTAGGGTTTTATTATCTCTTATAAGGAGAATTTTATTTATTATAAATTATACTTACTCTACCCTTAGTAGCTAACCCTATATATAAAGATAGAGAACCTAGGCTAGAATAGCTACTTCTTCTCTAGAACTAAGTTACTATTAGCTTTTATAAGTAGTAGTAACTATTATACTCCCCTTAATTCTATTAGCGAGTATACTCTTTAATATACTATATTATATAACTACTTTAGTAATTAATAGGATTCTATTACCTAGTCTCCTAGCCTCGACCTAGGCCGTATAGGCTAATTTTATATAATCTTCCCTACTTAGTTCGGCCTCCTATAATAGAGGAAGGGATAGTAGGGGTATATTTAATATATTAAATAGATTAATAAATAGTATTATTATAAAATCTAGGTTATAAAGAGTTAAAATTTATAAAGTCTAATACTCTAGGGTAGCCTTATAGGGTACTAACCCTATAAGGCTGGACGGTCACCGAGTATAGACGGTTACCCAGTGAACCCTTCTAATAGATTCGGCGCTTAGCTGCTTGCCGCCTTTCTTGCATGCCAACCACCAATTATCTCTATCCTGTTTCGAAACGTTCAAACCTGCATTTCTGGAACGCAGTTGAACGATGAAACCGTGTTTGGGATTTGGAGGTGTCGAGGACAATGGATGGTGTTGTGCAAGCAGGATCGAGAAGAGCGAATGCCTCGTCCGTATTCCTGAGTGGTTCCTTCACCAAGGCAGACCAGTTGTCGGCAGCTCAGTGAATGAACTTACGTTACTATCGAACAATGGCTCTGGCGCGTTTCCTTTGACCTTGATTCTTCATAACACTGTTATTCCCTGATTCTCTTTCCTACAATTTATCGAAATCCTTCAATCTCTAATATTACCTTCTACCCTACTCCTTATTGTTAAATCTGCTGGACAGAGAAATATTTCATCATGCGTCCTTCAGCACTAGTACCACTCCTATTCTCTCTAATTGCTTTCATTCTCTCCATGCTCTGCATCTTTGCCGGTTCAAAGACAGGATATCTGGAGGGCGCAAACCTTCTGACTGTGGGATCCTCGTGCGACATCTGTCAACGTTATACAACGATGCTGACGCTCTCGTAGGTCAACACTTCCATGTTAGGTCAGAAAACTCTAAACACATCGAAAACATCGTCGTCACTCCTGAAATCCATTGAGAATGACGTCCATAAGGGCATCAATAATGTCATCGCGGATCTTGCTAAAGAGCTTAACATCCACGACTTTTATAGCGCCCACATCCTTGACTACTGCGAAGTATGTTGCAAGCTCAAGCTTTTCAAAGACCTCCGGCTAATGTTTCCCTAGGGTTACTACAGTCCATCACCTATCTCGAACGCCACTTCTCACCCCTCTAAGAATACAACCCACTGTTCTAATCATACTGCCCTATTTCACTTCGATCCCACGAGCATCATACAAAAGGAGCTTAGGCCTGGTTTGAACCTTACCGACCTCAAATGGCCGTCCGCAATCCAGGATACCATCAGGGTTGTAGAATTCGCCAGCAAAGCAATGTTTGTGATATATTGCATTGGAGCAGCTGCAGCTGGGCTAGCCCTTCTGGGATGTTTAATTGGGATATTTGCCTCTGGAGGACTGACCGCTGTGGCGAGTTTCATGACTTCCATGGTATGGATCCCACTTGATACAGGGCTAAGAAGCTGGCTAATATATTAATTAGATCGCTTTCCTCTGCCTTCTGATTTCCTCAGCAATCTCTACGGGCATAATCAACAAGGTTGTTGACGTTATTAATACGCATGGAAATGGCATTGGCATTGCAGCATACAAAGGGAAGACCTTCATGGGTATGACATGGTCTGCAACGATTTTGATCTTGCTTTCAGGAGCTGCATGGGTGTATGAGGTTATGGGAAGGAGGAGGGAGAAAATCTCCTATGTCGTGGAGGGAAAGGAGGGCAGGTACTAGGAAGATCACAAATTAATTTATGAGATAACCACGGATAATTTAGGATGCTTCGATAGCAGATCATAGGACTACTAGCTTGCTATTCTATGTAATTATATGACTCGAAGCCCTATGTGAAGATGGCTTGTAAAGCCTCGGTTCTGATTGCTCATAGGTGCTCTTAAGAAGCAAGCGCGGAAGGTAGGTAAATCTAATGTGAATTAAGCTTCTCGTTGCTCGGAAGAAACACTGCATAATTTCTTCCCTATCATGAATAGTGTGAAGTGTCAAAGTCCTGAGGGGTATGCGTGTACTCGAAGTGCTGGTGCCCAAACTCGGCCCCACTTTCCCCACACCAAAGCTCCCCAATTCTTCAACAACAGAAGGCGGACATTCGATATTCTCACCTCAGCTCAAGCCATTGATATTGCTTTGACCTCCATTACCATCTACGTCCCTTCATCTATCCGCCAGCATGGGTCTCAAGGCCGTTCACTTTGGTGGTGGAAACATTGGCCGAGGATTTGTTGCAGAGAAGCTGTACCAGTCTGGCTTCGAGGTACTCTAGCTGCTCATTGTGGGCTCAGGAGAGGTACTAAACGTCTGTGCCATAGGTCGTTTTCGTGGATGTCATGGACAAGCTTATTGAGCAACTTCAACAGACTCCGAAATACACAGTCACAGAGATTGGTGGAGAAGGAGACAAGGTCAATACAATCACAAACTACCGGGCCATCAACTCCAAAACCCACGAGGCAGATGCCGTCAAAGAGATTTCCTCCGCAGACCTAGTGAGCGAGGCTTCGATTCAGCTCCTGTGTCAACCCAATACTCAATCAATTCATAGGTCACTTGCGCAGTCGGGCCAAATATCCTCAAATTCATTGCCCCCGTCATTGCCAAAGCAATCGATGCTCGTACCGAGTCTACACCCCTAGCTGTCGTTGCATGTGAGAACATGATTGGAGCCACGGACAAACTCGCCGAATTCATCAAAGATCCCAAGAACACCCCAAAAGACCGCCTATCATCTATCAACGATCGTGCACGCTTCGCAAACTCAGCTATCGATCGTATTGTCCCAGGTCAAGATGCCGACGCTGGCCTCAACATCAAGATCGAGTCCTTTTACGAATGGGTCGTCGACAAGACGCCCTTCGCGCCCCACGGGCCCCCCAAGGTCCAAGCCATCAAATGGGTCGACAACCTCGAGCCATACATAGAGCGCAAGCTCTTCACCGTCAACACTGGCCACGCAGCTGCTGCGTATTACGGCCATGCCCGTGGAAAACATACCATCGCTGATGCACTCCAAGACAAAGAGATCAATGCCATTGTCCACGAATGTCTGGCTGAGACCTCGCATCTGATTGTCACCAAGCATGGCATCACTGTCCAGGAGCAGAAAGACTACGTGGAGAAGATCATCAAGCGGATCTCGAACCCTCATCTCGAGGACGTGGTAGAGCGTGTAGGCCGTGCACCACTGCGGAAGCTCGGACGCCAGGAGCGTTTCGTCGGTCCAGCACATCATCTGGCGGAGCAGGGCGACAAGTACGGAGCGTTACTAGGAGCCATGGAGCAAGCCTTCAACTTTGTAGACGTCGAGGGTGACGATGAGAGCTTCGAGTTGGGCAAGATGCTCAAGAGCATGGACGCCCCGAGCGTGGTGAGCAAAATCTGTGGGCTGGAGAAGAGCGATAAAATGTTTGGGGAGGTGCAGGCGATTGTCGAAAAGGTGCAGAAGAAGTAGATGGTGGTGACGGGCACCTCAAAACTCTTGTCCCCGATCACGAGTTATGGAGAGCGATAGAAAAGTAATTGCTATTCAGGACCTACTTCGGGGTAAATCTCCTCAGCTCGTTGCTTCTGGATAAGTGTGACTTTGAGCCTGCCGCATCCCGTAATAGGTGAACACCTTTACAACCGAAATGTCAAACTATATTTTCTCCTGCCCACCCTCCCTCTCTCTCTCCTCAAAATCAAAATCAACCAGGAGGAACGACACCCATCTCCTAAGAACCCCACTCTATCACTCCAAATATACTGCATAATACTGTTTATCCATCCATGCATACATGCACCGCACCAGCACGGCACTGACTAATCAGAAGGTCAGAACGGCATGGCACTAAACCTTTTTGTGCCTAGGGTCCAGCACCGCAGCACTAGCGCCTGTGCGGTGCGTGCGGTGCGTGCGGTGCTATTGCCAGCGCTGTCCTCTAGGGGTGGCGGAAGAAAATTATCTGCAGTTGAGTATGTCTATCAAGAGCCTACAAGAAAAAGCTAAGGCGTGTGTTGCGACTGCTGATGGCCCTGCCGGTGGACCTTCCGGCGTAGGCGTACGGTATATCCAGCTTGATCAGCTTTAGTGAATGAACAAGTGGGTAGATCTAGTCATTCGTGCGTCCTAAGCAAGAGACTGCTCCCTTGGCCGTCACTCCCAACATCGTCAGATTGGTTATTGAACAAGCCGATCTAATTTCTGGCTCTTGGACAAAGTAGAGAGATAGAGAGAGATTGATGTCCTATGTATCTAGCAATATTTATGATCCATGCCGCATCCTTGCTTGAAGGCGTTTGAATATACCGAGTGGCTTCATGTAGCGCCTAGGCGTTAGACTTTTCTGTCTTTTAATGCGAGTTCCAAATTGACCAGATTTTCATGGATTCTCAGCATCTTGGAAGCGAGAGCAGATCGCATCAATCGTTGCCCGTTTCCTACCTTTTCCCTAGTCTATCGAGTATAGATCCCAGATTGCTGTTCTCTAGGCCACAAGTGAGCGGCTCTCAAGATCCCACGGCAAAAGACTGACCGACCATCTAGGATCAAACCCTGGGCGAGCTTACAGGCTTGATTCTAGAGCACGGGTCCTCGAAGCCGCCCAGCGACTTCAATCTCATTTTCGATAACGCTGAGACAGGCACTTCTTCAAGGACACGGAAGGGGGCATTATCCACCTCGTATGGCATCCTCCACTCACAAGTCACGACGTCGAATTGCCCCCCTTCGGCAATTTTGATGCGTTTCAATGGCTCCAGAATTTCGTCTATGCAATGACTGGAGTGAGACGGTGACTTGTATTTAAAATCCTTCTGCGATATCATGATGCAAAGGTAGTGAAGATTCGTCATTGACATTAGGGTATCACACATTGAAAGCCACCCAGTCATCTCCCATGGCGCCTGATCCATGGGTTTGTCTTGTGGAAAGCCATCGAAATACTTGTGAATCGACAGTCTACTGATATGGCGTAAGGATTGGGAAAACTTCACGTGATCGACTACTAAAATACGGATCGGTTGGCGTATGGTGAATAACGGAACTGAATATAAAAAGGGCACGGCCTCGTGATAGCTATGACATCAATCAGCATCCAGCTCGAAGCCACCGAAGTAGCCCTTTGGTTGATATAGGCCAGGGAATATGACCCACATGATTTTGCAAGTTAAGCAAATTGCTAGCAGCTGGTCGTTTGGACTCGTCTCTAGATAGAAGTGCCTTCGAGCTTCCAGGCCCCTTGCAGTGGCACCAAGGTGGACATGCCCATCCCAGCCATCACCTGGCTGCCAGTCTCCGCACGTAATGTGGGCGAAACGGCGAGAGATAGCCTCGAGGTGTATGAGGGAAGGTCCAAAGACATGTTTGTAGACAACCTCACGAACCTCAATGGGTAAACGAAACAGTATAGATTGTTGCTGCGAGATGGGAGCGGCGAGCTGCATATGATCTCTCACAAAAAACTGGGACTTCTGCCAAGCAAAGTCAGGTCTCTGCAAGTAATCTCCGTCAAGTGGTTCTTCGGGTGGAGTATCAATTAGTGGTGGCTCTGAAGAGGCTGCTTGCCTAAGCTTCTCTTGACGTGATACTTTGAGTGGAGATACGAGTTTGGCTTTCCATCTCTTCCAAGCCGATTGCGGAGGCGATTCCTCGATCTGGTAGACTTGCCTCATCTTCTGAGACTTGGAGTCTAGATTAACGATGACAAACCGAGTTGAAGCAAAATGGATCGATGGGATACCCGAAGCCGCTTCGGAGTCTTGCACGTGTGTCTGGATTTTGCGTAGATGCGCGGCAACAGTGGGTTTAGTTTCGAGCCTCCATCAGATGTAGAGGAACCAAGGGACGTACAACTTGATGGGACTGAAGGCAGCCAGGTGTGAGCTGGCCTGATGTTACAGACTTTCAGATGTGCATAGCCTCCTCCTACAGGATCACTAACTTCGGAATTGCGTAGTTCAACGACCCTAGACGACGCTTGTGTTGCAATCACCAAACTATGATCTATACACCAGCGATCACTTTGCCTGTGAATGAGTTCTTTTCGTCTGACGTGGGATGCTAGAGAAATTCGGTGGTATTAGCGAGGTTTGCCTCAGTACCTCAGACGTGTTCCAAGCCGGGCGCCAAGCCCCTTCGGGTTAGCGATGCTAACTACGCAGCCGTGCGGTAACACGTCTGAGCGTAAACATTTATTTCTTTACTAGTAAACTCCTTATTATTAATAATATATTAATAATATCGGTATTATTTACTACGGGGTACGTACGGAGTAAGGTATATATATTAAGAACCCTAATTAAGCGCGATATAAGCTAATACCGTACTAATAGACTCCTGTCGCACCTTATTTACTCTATAACCGGTCCTACTAAAACAGCTATAGTACTCAGTTTACCTATATTAAGTACACTACATATTAGATACGTATGCTCCGGTACCTTAGATACCCTACCTAACCTACTAACCGCTAGAAAAATAAGCTAGCCTATTATCGTTATCGCTAGCTAGCTACCAGGATTTTTGGAAATTTAGAGTTAATAGACGGCGATAGCGTTACGGACGGGTTATTACAGTCTAATTAAGCTAAAAGTAGGCTAGTTAGAATTAGAAGAAGTAAGAGTATGATTAGGGTATTAACGTAGCTAGTATTTAACTATTTATATAGTAGAATTCTATACTATTACGTCGTGAAGTTAAATATTAATAAATTTTATTAATAAGCGAAAAATTTATATAACGCGTCACTAAAAAATAGGATATCTAGTAAAATTATAGAAGTTTGCGCTTAGACGTGCCGCCCTCCTGCTGCGTAGTCAGCCTTGCTAACCTGAAGGGGCTTAGCAACCAGCTTGCTAGCCAATTAATGGCACGTCTGAGGTACTGAGGCAAAGCGAGGTAAGAAGTTCAAGTAAGCTGACTAAGCAGAATTATATCTTTGTATGATTGGCTAGTGTCACACTGGGAGCTTGGCGTTATACAGACGGGAGTTATTATAGATGTCACCTTTCATATATTTCACCTTTCTGGCTACATCTATAAAATTTCGAAGTATCCGAGCTCTTGGCGGCTTACATAGTTCGAATTCGATTGGCTAACTATGCATGTTACGCTACCGGCATAGGGAATGAGCTGCCTCGCAATCGGATAAGCACCATCTGACTCTGCATTTCTCATGCTCACTATACTGCAACAGAACGCCTTGCTCCAAAGACAAACCTGTCATCCCATCTATGTTTCCAGCCCGCTATATCCTATCCAATCTCCACCCATGCCCAACGAACGCGGCACTCTCTCAGCCACCAATCCCACTTGATTTCCCACATCGCGTTTCTTAGGTGGGGTGCCAGCGCCTACCATCTCTGGGGAATCGGCTCCGCTTCCTGGGCTTGGTGTACCAGGGGGTGTCTTGTCGGGCTTTTTCCAGCCTTTGATTTTCTGAATATTGCCATCTGCGTAGTAGTTGCATGGTTAGTCAATGTTGGAGTTAGAGGCGTCAAACGAAGCTGCTAAGGACAAGGTGAGGGTGACATACTTATATCGGTTGTTTGGCCGCAATATTTGATGATATATACCATGTTGGCGAATTGCATGTAGCTGCGGTAACAACACGGATTAGCTGTATATTTGCGCTGAGGATAGGTTTACGGGGTACAAACTTGTCAGCGTTGGTAGCGCTTTTCAATCTGACACAATTGCCCCACCCATAGCTAACCGAAGTGACACCCTGCCCAGGTTTTTGTCCATCATCCTAGATTAAATTGATCAGTATCATATTACGGTAGAATTGATCAGAACGTTCTGAAATAATGAAAGCGAAAGTCAGCGTTGGAGAGGGTGCACGTACAGATGTCTCGCCACCCGGTTTTGTATGCGTCAGCTCGTGCACAATGACTCCAACAAAATCCGTGTATCCATCTGCCTCCTTCTTGTTAGAAGCCTCCACCTTTGCTTTCAAATCTTTGTTTTGGGAAATTTTGGCTGCCATTTTATCGAACGCGGAGCATTTCATTGGTTGTGGTTGGTCTATGGCTTGGTCGATCCACCTGACTTTTAATTAGCTCGATGATCACTGTATGTTGGGTTGAAAGAAAAAATTGGGATAAAGAGTGTTCTCACCAGGGACACATCTGGATTACTGATGGTCTGTAGTCGTGGGGTGTACGCCAAGAGATAGTCCAAGCCTGTGTTTTGGAGGTAGGGCCAGGCAGGAAGCAATTTTTATATTCGTCATTCGACATCTCATAGTTCCAAACCGGATCAAGCCATTTGTCGTTCTTCCAAATTAGACGGTCCTTTGAACAATAAATCACCTGTATTTAAAAGCAATTAGTTGCAAGATTCATGCAACGAAAGCCTTCTTTCAAATGGGAGGAAACCAACAATTTCATCAACGTCGAGCACGTATGACGGCTGGCCCGATATATCATCTTGAGTGTTGTCATTATGCTTGTCGCTAGTCTTTGCTATTGCGGCTCTTTTCGTCAGAGTGTCAAAATTATTGAAAACCTTGTCTAAATCCCCTGATTGAAAGAGATATGAAGCTACGTCCCCTACTTCTTTTCTGGCATCTGGCGCTCTGTCGATAACCTTTTTAAGTTCCTGGCCAGCATCTAAAACCCGCTGGAAGGCGAAGGAAGTCTTATCTTTCAGGGTGTTCTGTCCTGAGAGAGGCATCAGTTACAGTGGCAAAATGGGACTGCCGAGTTGGCAAATGCCGTTCACAGAGGGGTACTTACTTTCCTTGCAATCCTTTGCGATTATGAAAGATGAGCCAATTCCACAAAAGACAAGAATGAGCAGAGCCGCTCTTTTCCAAGCCATTCTTCTTGCTAAGGCGCTCCAAGAGACAGGCGTTCTGGTTTACAATAGACAACAAATAACAAGCAAGGTACGTTTGCATGAAAAGTCAAGAAGATGTCCCCGAACGAATTACGAACCACTGAGCTCTTCTTTATAGTTTTGACTCGAGGGTTTTATACTGACACAAGTTGTCAACCAAAGATGATAACAACATAGCACAGTCTTCTATGTAAGGCATGGGCTTCAGAAGGAGTGGTTTGGCCACCCCGCTTATGCAGGAAGCATCATGGCTGAGTCTGAAGGAGTCCTTCCTTCCACTCGACATAGCCGGCAGCAGAGACGATCACGCGACCCTGGTTCACTGGAGTATCGCTCTTGGTTGCACTGAAGCTATTTCAAATCATATTCAACATATTGACATTTATTTTCCACTTGCCCCAGCACTGCCCGATGGGAAGGATGGCTGCAAATCCGACAGAATGATTATTTGCAATGCCCGTGCCGTGCCGTTATGTTGTACCTGCGCAATCCGACTGCAATGCATACATTCTTCATTCTCCTAGTCGAGCTATTTGCTACATATTGTTACCTTTGCCAGTGGGTGTGCAGCCATGTCGGGTCTGTTGCTATCGGTCATTGCTGCAGGACAAGTGACGTCCGTCACTACAAAATTCTCAGCCATTGGCCGAGGTGTTACCTACCCGAGGCTAGAATAAGCGTCTACGGATATCTGCGGCTATCACGTGACTCGGCAAGAGCCGTTGACCTTGGTGAAGTAGTGGCACGAATCTTCACCTTTACTAAGCCCAGCGCTGCGTGTCCTCTTCTCCTCTCCAACTTATATTCCTTTATTGTTTAGCAGGAAGACCCAACTACATCAGGTCCGTCTTAAGAGACTATTTTCTTACCATCAGCCACGAGGCTTCCGTGAAGAAAGTGCGGCACTTTTGAGTAACATGTTGGAACCAACAGGTACCGGCTTGTTCAGCCACCTCACGCACGTTTCCATGAACAAGCTCCGTGGAATATCTGCAGGCACCGGGTGAAACAGATCCCGTGAACTCTATACGTCTGCTGGATTCCTGACTCCCCCTTACATCATCGTATTCCTTGCCTCTTCAGGGCTCTGTCAACCAACAACGGTGTTCAGGAAAGATTTGAAAGTCCAAAGGATCATCCGCATCTTCCAAGAAACATACATCAGCCATTCTGCGAATAATGCCGCATCCACACTGGAGGGACAACATGTCAGGGCGAGTCCTTTGAAGAGAAGAACGATCGTAAGATGGCGAAAGCCGTGAGGAGGATCCTTCCCACGTTTCACGTCGTCAACACATCAGTTGGAAGTTTTCTAAGAAAGGATCAACTTGGCCACTGTCAACCAACAACGGTGTTCAGGAAAGATTTGAAAGTCCAAAGGATCATCCGCAGTCTTCCAAGAAACATACATCAGCCATTCTGCGAATAATGCCGCATCCACACTGGAGGGACAACATGTCAGGGCGAGTCCTTTGAAGAGAAGAACGATCGTAAGATGGCGAAAGCCGTGAGGAGGATCCTTTCCGCGTTTCACGTCGTCAACACATCAGTTGGAAGTTTTCTAAGAAAGGATCAACTTGGCCATCTCAGCCTACATATCAATTAGAAGTTTTCTACGAAAGGATCAACTTGGCCATCTCAGCCTACTGTTGCGAGACGGCTATGTACATTCCTAGATCATCATGTGAGGACAGACATCTGATAGATCATCATGATGGGACAGAAATCTGTCATGTCCCTTGATGTATATAAACCAGACCTCAGAGCATGAAAATAACTCAGGACGCTTCTAGCAATCGGAGACTTCATCTGAGCGCAAGAACAATCTCCGCCACCCTGAACAACTCCATACCCAGCTGTTCTCCTCACTTGATAAGAGATGTATCACACCTCGCTGCTGTTCTGTCTATTTGGTACACTTGGCCCGGTGCTGAGTGGTGCCATACCTCAAATTACACATGCGCCCGAGAAGCGAGATCAAGCAGCCATGGGTTTGAACCTTGGCGGCACCTCAGTCTTTTACAAAACTACGGTAAACAAGCTCGGGCTCCTGCAAGCGAATTACAATTGACTTGTGTTAAACAGAATGCGCCAACAGCGACTGGACACAATATTGACATATACCCTACCAACGCGCAAGACATCCCAGGCGATGGAGCTTATTTTGTTTTCGGGCCTGATATTACCAAAGACATGCTGGACTCGGTGGGCGGGGACTGTGCCAAACTCGATGACCCCAAATGTCAAGCCAGCCTAGACAAAATATTTGGAAACGATGATAACAACTTAGTCGGGCGGAGTCTCAAGCAGTGGTTTAGGCTCGGCAAGGCAATTGGTTCCGTGAGGAATGTTTTTGTCGGGGCTATTGCCTTTCTGACGATAAAATGGAAGGCTAACGGAGGGCACCTGGACGATGGACAAGGTCTCAAGCTTCATTTCCCATCATCTGCTCTTTCAGTCATTCAGGGTGCATCTGCGGCTACTAGAGTTGCCTATAAAACGGCAGATAACGATCCAAGCGCCGTCACAGCAAATATACCAGCATCAGCCACGGCGAGCCACGGCTCAGAAGGGCTCTTTACCATTCTGAACGCCGATGCCAATGGCCATCACAAAGGCAATATCAAGCTTACCGCCTCCTCCGATAACGATGCCAATGCCCTCAATGATTACTACAAGAAAGAAGGTATTTGCCCAGCTGGACCAAAGAAACGTGGAATACAAGTTGAGAAGCGTGTCCCCGATGTTGCATTTGATGTCCATTGTATAGTGAACGACGTCCAGAATATCTTAGACGGGATGGAGGGTAATGGACCTCTTGGTGGGTATCGTGAGCAGATGATGCAACTTGCGCCGATGGCTGATCCGCCGAACTGGGCAAGTGAAGTAATTGACGGGGCTTGGAGACAAGTTCTAGTGTATGCTGGCGGCAGGATGCCCAACGCTCTGGGCATTCGCAATGAACAGGTCCCTGCAGCCACGAGAGCGGTATTCTTCCTGGCAATTGCTCAAAATCACGCGATCAAAATGGTGGCGAGAAGTCTATACATCGAGGCTCAGGGACTTCTGATTGAGAAGGGCATCTATCTCAAGTGTCCAGACAAAAACAACAAGTGGTTTCCCAAGTGCGACAACTTTGTTTGTCAAGGCAAGGATGGAAAGTGTACTACCAATTTCTTGAAACCTTGCGAGTGTAATGGAGGCGATCAAAGCAAGTGCCCCGCGGAGGTGGATAAAAGGGTATGCTCCTTCCCAGTGTCACTTCCATGACCGATAGGACTTCGCTGACTGCAAAATCTTCAATAGGCATACTGTAATACATGTGACGGGCAAGGAGGAAAGTGCACCTCCGGCGACCAAAAGGGTTGTCAATGCATCGGTGGTGGGGTTCTGATCAACGATCAATTCACCCCCAAAGACTGGCCGGACACGCTGCGGAAAGTGCTGGCCGCAGTTGGGAACTTTGTTCCTGGGTCTGATGCTCCGACTACCTCACCAAAATGTGATATGGATAGGGCCTCGTTTGTCCTCAACAAACTCTTCAGGGCTACCCCGGTATATGCAAAATTCTGTGAAGCAGTGGCCAAGGACCCGAAATCGGCTTTGACCCAGATCGTCGATGTTCTCGGCGATGTCAAACCTACTAAAAACAAACTTAAGCGAACACCACCTGTCGACCCCTCTGCTAATGATGGAAATACCTACAGCCTTGAATGGACTGGTGGTGATGGTAGCTGCCCAAGCGGATGCAAGGAATCCTATCATACAATCGGCCAGTCTCCGTGCGCAAATCTTGGGGGCGAGCAGAATCTAATTGCTCAACATACTGAGCTAGACACCAGCTGCGGTATCTACAAGGTCACGGTCAACCCACCTCCCGGAACAGATAATAAGGTACCCTCAGTCAAGGCCAGTGAGATCACGTGTAAGAAATTCGACGACGCTATCTACCACAGATGCTTCCAAGATATCCAGCCAAGTATGGTCAATGACACTAGTAGCGCTTTCGCCGGTCAACTCGGCTCGGACAAGCAGAAGAAGGTGGGCAAAGATATGCGGGACATCACTCAAGTTTACAGGGCCGGAGGTGGCAGTAAAGGTGTTACCTACCTTGTTAATATTCATTGGATCCAAGGTTGTACAGCCTACGACAAAATGGTAGTGGACAATCCTATCAGCGGCAAATCTGGCCAAGGGCTCGGCTATTCCGACATATTCTGGACTATATATAACACTTGCGGAAATAATCATGGTCTCGGCGGGTTCCAAGATTACGGGTGCCTGAGATACGCCTTTGCCCCCACCAATGTTCCAGGAACTTGGGCAGCGCCTCCGCACCCGGAGTATGCATTCAAAGCCACAGACGGGAGAGGGGACCTCAACATCTGTGATCCGAAGTGCCTCACTCCGGATACGTGTCCAATAAAGCATCCCAAAGATAAAAACGGAGTGGTTACAGACCCTACCAAGAATTTGGGGTGTGATTTGGACCAAATGATTGATCGTTGCACGCTGAAGCCAACTCGATAACTTTTGGTATTTTGTATTAGGCAAATGGATTAGATTAGGACTGTACAATAGGCGTTCGAAAATTATGATACCTTCCACACTTATTCATTCTGTTCGATTTCCTTTTTGTAAACTATTGTGTCTTTGCAATTGTTGCGTAAGGTACATGACGAGGCTGCTTCCCTTGTTTGGAGAGAAAGTACATACTTTTAAATACGTAAAACATGTTCGTGTAAGATAACAACACTGCCCACTGCTTTGAATGACGAATAAGCTAGAGGACCCTCCAATTTTGCCGGCCCCTCTACGGAGTAGTTTCGGGCTTCGCTTTATTTCCGAATCGATTTTGGTTTGCAACCGAATTATATAACTTTCGGTAAAAATATGTTAGTAAATTGATGAAATTAACTGACTCTTTCCAATAAGGCTCTCAGGCACGTTCACATCTTCGGGATAGTATATAATCCATTATGCTCTGTTCAGTCTGCTACCATCTCAATTTCAGGTCCCTCGAGGTTTGTAATAAGTTTCAGAGGTTCAGAAGTTATATTAACCATGAATGGCAGGATTTCGACGCTCGTCACATAAGCGAAGAAATGAGCGGACGGCGTGGAGACTATCTTGAACGTTCTGTATATTGCTTACATCATAAGGATTCGAGGGTCTTAGTTGACTCAGCTCGTCAAGGATGTCATCTATGTGCGATGATTGCTTATGGTCTTTTCTACGATGAGTCTGTGAAAGCCGATGATGAGCACCTAACCTTACCAGAGCCGCACGGGCATCAACCTGTGGTGCTTTGTATTCTATCTAGCCAGCTCCAGCAGGCCCTGGTATGAAGCACCTATGGGAGAATGGTTTCATGTCTACTGTGGAACTTTTCATTGCAAGCTTACTATCATGAGCGCTGAAGATAGTAGGTAAACGCATCTTACCAGACCAGTCACCGATTAATAATGGCTCAGGCAATTTTGGACACTATGCCAGAGAGCTTGAAGATGTGTGGACGATACGTAGGGCACACGAATACGCCTCAACCTGGTCACCTTCCAACGCTCGCCTCGCCACCGACTGGCTTCAAAGGTGTAAACGAGATCATCACAGCTGTAAAGTCTCGGATGACGTTCTCCCAAAACGGGTGCTTGATCTTGGCTAGTCTGGCAAGGACTTACAACCGTTGCTCGTCGAGCCCGGGCGGGATGCCCGGGGCAGTTAGACTATTCTGAGTTACTATTGGGGCGATAACAAATAATGTGACCCGCCAGCAGCCCCTAGAATAAGCCAAATGGAGGGAGGTGTACGCGTACCAGGACAGGGTGCACGCGGACCAGGACGGGGTGTACGCGTACTGCCGCCCATATATATATATCCAGTACTCTTGAATTATAAGTATGGACGAGGACGCACGAGATCCTGAACTTCATTAGACCTTTGTGTATTATTTATTCCCCATCATGCGCTTCTTTAGCAGCTTTACCCTTCTTATTATGTCCGTTGCCACCGGCTCTTGTGCCATTCCAAGGGCTAACAGACTCTTCAGCCCCGCCGCCGACCCAGCTTCGAAAGAGTACATTGTCTGGCCTGCCGACGGCACCAGCAATGGGCAATTGACAACGACTGAGGAATCCATCAAGGCGGTCACTAAGGCTACGAAGGTGTACTCATACAGAGACATCGACAAAGCCCTCGTACTTTGGACGATCAACGCCACCGATTCACAAATCAGCCAAATCAAGGCCAATGCCGGAGTTCTCCAAGTCGACCTGAACGTCGACGATGCGGCACCGAATAACGCAGTCCCCCTTCCGTCTGCGGCAGCTCGTCTGTCGGACCCGGCCGCAAGAATGGCGAAAAGGGACATCCAATATACCACGCAGCTGAAGCCTTCCCAATCCGAGCTGGTGATGGTCAGTCAGCCTTTGACGGTGCCGAACCTTGATGACCTTGAGAACTATGTGTACGAAAAGAATGGAGGTGCTGGTCAATATATATATCACGTCGAACTGGGCATCAATGAAGCAAAAACCAATGAATTCCCCCCGGGCCAAGCGTAATTTCTGCAAACTCACAAATCCTCAGATGCAGGTCAAGACCCTCGCACGGACGGTAGTTAAGACAGGCCGGACCAACCCACCGCGGAGTATCAGAGCACCGCCACTGCTTCAAAAGCTACAGGCCAACAGTACGGTACTGCCAAGAAGGCAACTCTGGTCGTTGTCAAGATGAGAAACATGGCGTTCGACGAGACGGCGAACATTTTCGATTTCGTTTTGCAAGACATCGTGGCCAAGAAGCGCCAAAAACATAGTGTCGTTACTGCGTCCTGGAATGGTAGAGGTGTTACAGATCCGAAGTATCCAAATCTGCACGATAACAGAATACGCATCCAAGTAGGAAAATTATCGAAGAACGATGTCATAGTCGTGGTCTCCGCTGGGAATTATGCGAAGTTCACAGATCCCGGCACTGGAGATCTGCGAAAAACTGTTGACACGTATCCCCCAGTATTCGAGACCGCTGATTATCCATTGATTGCAGTGAGTGCCACCAACTTCACTGGGACGCCTGCGGACTTTGCGCAGGGCGGAGACCATGTCTCGATCTGGGCACCTGGGGTGAAGATTACTGCGCTGAACAAATCTTCGGATACACCACTGACTTCTGACGGAACGTCATACTGTAAGTCTTGTTCCTTTCCTCTGCTTCGAAATTTGAGACCATCACCGCCCCAGCTCGCATTATGACAGCGTATGGCCGAGCAAACATTATCACAAGGGCACGTTTCCAAGGACTACCATGGCCCTAGGGAAAGCAACAAAGACAACTTCAAAGAAGCCACAGCTAACCTCCTCATCAGCTGCACCTCTAGTAGCCGGTGTTCTAGCCAACTACCTTGCCTACGACTCGGTCCCGTTCGATACAAGCGATGGAAAAGTCGCAGCTAGTGCACGCGACTACCTCCGCAACAAAGCCAATTGGCAGCGTCAAAACGGCATCAAAACGATCTGGAACGAAGTACAAGAAAAAGACAACCCGAAGAAAGGTCCCCAGCCATGCGTCGGCAACCAGATCCAAGGCTCTTGCGTGCAGGGATCCGAGCCGAAAGCTCCCCCGTACACTGGTGGCCTCAATCCACCCGTGTGCAATAAGGACGACATTGGCCCGAGCCCGTTGCTGAAATTCAATTCCGATGCGGCGAAGAAAGCGGCGAGGGAGTACTGTGCCACCCTTGCGAGCAACAAAGTCCTCCTCGACGGCAAAGCATCCCCGCCAAAACCCTACATCGTCGCCGGCGCCGCCGAAAAGAATGGACACTTGGCACTGAGCGTCCTTTTCGACCTGGCGGGCTGCCCGCCCGACAAATCGGCTTCCGTTTTGGATTTCACAAAGATGACAACCCGAGATTGCCTGGACAATTTCTACACCACCCTTTCTCAAGTTTGTAAGTCTCCTGCCGTTTTCCCCTTACTACCCGTGTCCCCGTACAGCTTTTTGGAATGAGGGAAATTCTGATGGTTGGATATTAGGCGCACAAGACCCTCCTTCGGACCCGCAGTACCCTCTCTTGGGCGGCGTTTGGGCGAACGGCTGCGGGCTCTTTTCAATGACTGGGCAGGTTTGAAAGACAAGGAAGGAGCTAGGAGACGAGATTGGACTTGGGTGGTTTTGCAGATTGGCGGAACATCCGGTGTTTTTCGGGCGAAGATTGGAGTATAGGCTTGTTTCCAATTTTTGGAGACGGGGAGTCGGCTGTACTACCTACCATGCGTTCGGGACATATCTAACATATATATAATTCAGTTGTCCAAGAACGGTGAGTCAGGACGATATTTGATTGCGATTATTAGTCCCTGGGCTCAACGGTTTTATCATGGGTATGACTAACTCTGTTCATATCCAACGTCTGTTGCACGTCTTCAGAAATAACGCCTTGATGATAGAATAAGGCCAATGATCTCCTGCATAGGGCACAAAATTACGATTGTACTCAAAGCACGAGTGCAGCTCCAACCAAAGCAATGACTCCCACAACAGGAATCCCCCGCGTCACCGCAGCACCAGTGAAGGTAGCCGGCGAGGATCCAAATGTCTTCGATGAAGGTCTAACAGAAGCGCCAGTACCGCTAGGCTTAGCACCACTAGGATTGATTCCAGTGGGGACAGACGCAGTGGTGTAGATCGGCGCGGTGATCTTCGTGCTCGGAGCAACTGGCGTAGCAGAAGGGGACTTTGGACTGCTTGAAACGGGTGTAACGGACGACGAAGCTCTCACGGACGCACTACCCGATCCACTACCGCTAAAACCATCGCAGATGAATGCCACGGAGCTAAATTCCACAAGCGCCAAGCACTTTTCATCATATTCCGTCGAAAGTCTGAACGTATGCATGCCGGAAGACCACTCCGCATTAGAAGGCAATACGCAGTTAGCGGTGCTGTAGAAGGCGAAAGCGGCGACCGTGCCGTTGGCGCAGGTTGGGCGCGAATTGACGATGTAGCTGTGGACGTTGGCGCCGGGGTTACCGCAAACGTCGGCGCTGAGGGTGTAGTTGAGTGCGACGGGGTCCCGTTCACCGAAGTTGGAGGTCGCGCCTGGTTGGCAGCTGCTGTCGCTCCAGAGGCTTAGGGAACCTTGGGAGGCGGCGCTGGTGAGAGGGAGGAGGGTGAGAAAGAGCGGAATGAGTGAGGACATCGTGGCTAGTTGGCTGATCTTGGATGAGGGAAGAGGAGACGATTGAAAGATAAGCAGATGACTTTATAACGAACGGAACTTTGGGACGGAAAAGAAGGTTATTTGATTAAGGCACGAATGGCTGACAGGCTCTGGGCGGGCAAAGTAAGGTAATGAAGAAACAAAGATGAGAGGGGGAAGTGCAGCGACTACCTCCAATTTGACTTGCACTCATACATTGTGCCAAGTCCATCTTATATTGGAGCTCGTAAACGAAGTCTAGATTGGGTGTCAGGGCGTTGCTCAGCCCCCAGAATTCTCGCCTGCTGCCTTGGCACGCATTGGTGGAATTGATTAATCGGCGCCCCACCCCTAGTCGCTGTTACGAGCGACAGCGACTAGGGGTGGGGCGCCGATTACCCAGATTCTCGTATTCAGCTGTCTCGCCAGCGACTCATGAACGAGAAGGGAGCCCGTCGATAGGTCGAGGACACCAATTATATACCCCTCGCACGTCCATGTGTAAGACCTGATTGGAGTCCTCGACCTATCGAGAGACTTGGCTTCCGAAGCTGTGAATGTCGTCGACAGGATTGGTTCTTCAAGATCTTCACGACCTCCTCCGTGGCCATATCGACGTCGAATGGCTTGAAGACCAAGGTATAGTAGAGCGCAGCATAGGATTCTGATCGACTCACTGTGCTCGAGGGTGCCGATTGAGTCGGTCCTCCTCCGAGACCACTGACGCGTAGATTCTAAAGAACGATGCGATGCAAATACTGGGTTCGGATATGGAAGACACCTTTGAGCTCGAGTCAGAAGCAGTCAGTTGTCCCTCCTCGGTGATTGAGGATATATTCACGCGGAGCTCGCCTTTAGAGACCAACTGAAACTATCGGTCATACCTTTGCCAGACTGTATGTTCCATGTGTTAGATCTCAGTCGTGTGCATAATTCGAGGTAGCTTCGGCACAAGACATGCGAACCTGACTCGTCCTTGAATTCAAACCACCGGGTGCGGATTCCATTTTAATGGATCCATGTGGTGGATCTATCGTTTGGTCAGTCCGATACTTGATAATAAGGCTCTATACTTTGTTATACTTTTCTGTACTCTGGTAGATAACGTGGGTAATAGGCCCTGTTAGTTTGCAGGTAGTGAGTCAGGGAAGTGATTGTCAGTACGCACCGCCCCTTGTTGCGTCCACTCGATCGCAATCCGACCACTTACAGGTGACCTTGTGCTTTGCATATTGCGCTTGGACATAATAAGCTGGCAGCCCTAATTATACGAAGTTAGAAATCTCTTTGCTCTGGTATTCGAGGTCTACACCCACACTGTTCTTCGCGAGGCGATGAAGATTGAAATATTTGGACTATGATCCAACGGGTCGTCGCCCAAGCGGGTCCTCTGCCATCTTTTCGAATCTGTATTTCCCCGTCCTGTGAGTACTACATCAAGTACTTGTGCTTTCTATATTCGGAGGCCCCCACGTCCACTTCTCGGTGCATGATTTTACATGATATGATTTACCGGGACATCGAGTAGTCCATCGGGACACTGATAATCTCAGGTGGCGCTGGCGGTGGATCGACTGTGAGGATCGCAGAAAGCTCTTCTCCCGCCATTTGAGGGGCCTGATGGGTCTGAGGGGTCGTACAGTATTGACCAATATACTTAGGGTATTTCCGAACATTCAGGAGGAGTTCGTTTGCGGTCTCGCGCTTGTTACGGTCCTCAAGAAGCTGGGATTTTGTCAGCATGCTGATTTCTTACATCTAGGATTGAGTTTACCATATTCCTTAACGACATGATGAATAAGATATTCTTTAAGTCTTATAACTTTCCAACGTCTTGTTCCTATGTGAAACCCAAGCCTTAGGAAATTTTTGCGACTGACTGCCCCTCGTCAGAAGTTAGAATACCTCAGCTAGAAAGTTGACTCCGATAAAGAGATGGATTTCTTACTCTTATAGCGTCCTACGATAGAATGACCTCGAATAAATACATGTAAATGGTAGGATATAATAAATATGTATCAAGGGTAACATTGGACGAACTTGGAGTCATTCCACCCCTGCGTGGGAATAAGAAGAAGTTTTTCACACATGCTCGTGGTGCGCGCGACTTTCAGTTCCGCAAAACGAGCAGATTTACGAGAACAGGGGTATAAGGAGCGAACCCCCCAAAAATTTAGAAAAGAAAATTTAAAATTTACCGGAAATCGAAGCGAGAAGAGGAATAGGAGGGGAAAAAAGGGGAAGATTCGAGATAATAAGGAAGAGTAAAGATAAGGATATCGACGGAACGATATTCGATGATAGTTTTACTTGTCGGTGAAAAGTATTAGGATGAATGAGGAAAGAGTGTTATTATGATATGATGACGAAACTGTGTCGGAACGAGGAATTGCATGGCAGGATACTCAGCACGCCTCACAGAATTATGGCGACAGCGACTTGATAGGCTAGAAGCCTGACATTTCATTACGATCGTTGGCATGTATCATGTACCATGTCAGCTTCTATTCGCGGTCCTTCGTCACCGACTTAACATCGCATACCTGCGCTTCTTGGGCTCTTTTCTCACATAAAGAGGCCGACTTTTCTCCATCTCAAGATTAGCTAGGTATTCTCGAACATTGCCGCACGTAGAAACGTGAGCGAGGATCCCCGTCCTCGAATACAGCCTCACACGATCGATGGCGATCTTGCACGTCCGCTGGGCGTGAGGTCTATCGGAGTCATTGGCAAACGGCGTATCAACACCGCCTGGGAACGAAGTCTGGCAGCCATCGCATGTGATGCTTGTCTTATAAGGTCGACGACTACAGATCGCTCTCGCACAGCCGGAACAGTGAAATCCTCTGTCCACAATGTCGTTGAGCGAATTGCAGTTGAGCTCTAGTACTATCAATGGCATCTGTGCGTGGTTGGAGTCAGCACGGCAACGCTAATCAGAAAGGAGTCTTCAAAGACATACTATTGCAAAGTTGTACCAAATATTGCTTTTCGGTGGTGGGGTGGTGCTGGAATCCCGAGTTCCAAACCGTCGAGCCTCTGCTCTACTGACTAAACGGCCGTCTGGACCACGCGATCCTACTGGCAATCGACCGCCGTGGTGTTTCGAGGAAATAAACATCGTAGGTATGGCCCTGGCTGCCTTCTCCGAGATCTGGTACTCATGCAAGGCAGTTTCGTACGGAACTGGCTGCAGTTCAGTTTCGCACGATGCGCATCGCTGACAACATCGCTGGAGCCCCGGAAGGAAGATGTAACCCCCGAAGCTGTTGCAGATTGTGCAAGTGGATCGGGCGAAAGCTGTGTGAATCCGGCCGAGAGTGAAGGCGGATTGAAGGCCAGTGGCGTAGAGTGCGGCGATCAGACCTGGAGCGTGGGTGACGATGCTACTGTGTCGGGTATCAGACCATGCCATGAGGTGGCCACGCGAATTGGTAGCCTTGAATGACTGTAGTTCAGGGATAGTGAGATATGAGAATATGCCAAAGAGCAACTCCATGGGGAGTCGTTCAAGATATCCAAGAGACAGACCATGACGGTCGCCATCCAGGGGCCGCAGAACATGGCGTGCTTTCCGCGAAACTATGGTTTTGAAAATTAGCTGGTCGAAGGCTCTGCGCCGGTAGCTGAGGTATCGTAACTTGAAGTCGGAGCCATCTGACCCATCAGCTTCAAGAGCAGCGACGGCCTCTCGAGCTTGTTCGCCGTGTTGCCAGCAATACGGAAGGCCTTTCTGAGCTCGCCTGGGGCAAGGTTTTGTAAATATCATATCAAGGTACGTAATACCTTTGCACGAAAGCTTCTCCAAAACCGAGTTCTCTGATTGCGGCATCATTGACGTTTCTGGGCAATGATGGTCGTTGTTAAGGGATTGCTGAGTCGGATGCCTCTAAATGTCGAGTAGAAGCGAGGCAAGGAAAGGCCTACCAGATTACCAGCGCCCAGAGGAAATCACTCCTTGCGAAGCACAGATCGAAATGATCATCAGATTCAATGGGGACTGACTCCCTTGGATGGCCGGGATGAATGCGCATGTATTATCACCACATCGCCGTTCGAGCAGGATATGACTACCACCTCCTCCTCGGCGAATGTAATCCACCTTCGTATCTACGTTGCTTCTTAATCTTTCTTCGTCTCTGGAGGCTATCGCACGAGGGCGCAGCTTAGGCAGACATGCTCTGACTCATACAGATTCACACGCACGTAAGTGAGATCTCGGAGCAAAGTGGCCGATTCTCCGGCTCAGCTTAAAGTCATGGCTCTGAAAGAAAGCTGTTCACTGATCAGGCAACCATGCCTTTGGAAACAATAATGTCTCATTGGATACTGTGATTGTTCAGAATCAACTAGGATATACCCTGCCTTTAGCCATCCATCACGAACGGCCATGAGGCTGAACAGGTATCAACTGATCTACTTAACCTGACACACGTAGAATAGCACTACTAAGGAAGACCACACCAACAGATATAACTATTTACCATTCTCCAGGGTAAGCCAAAACATTATACTAAATTTGTTTCGAGAAATGAGGTCCTGGACTCGAAGTGTGCTTGCGTCCGCATTGCCCATGTCCGAGGCCGGTAATGCGCGATAATATTTACCGGAGTAAGTGCCAATTTGCGGGTTGGCACATCATACATGCAATGTAGCGTGGAAACTAGGGACGCCAGCTAGTTGCTAGCGTAGTGTCGACCACGTGGACTTCCGCACTCTTGCAAGCCACTCGATTCAAGCGTACCAAGGTACTGGGTCCGGCGGACAACGAAGTCCATGGAGTTTCGCCCCACAACAATGCGCAAGGAAGAAAGACTGCGATACCGGAGAAGAGGAGGACATTGATTCAATAGTGGTGACAGATCATTATACACATGTCATGCCGATCGGGCGGAATCCTTTCCGGTCCAATTTTGCTTGGACGTTAAACCTCGTTTTCGTACTCTACCGGGTTTAAGAGCTTGGTGCCGGGAATGGACGCAGAAGTAGGTTCTTGAGACCTCGGACATATTGGCGACGACCATTGGCTCAAGCACTATCAACCACGTTAAGTCTGCACGCACGCATGCACCTTTAGTCCTCTGGTTGCTGCTACATGACAAAAATAAGCCGCATTGATATACGTGGACGGGTTGCTTCTAAGGTGCTCCATATTTGTAAGCCTGTACCATGGTACCATAGACGCTCCATCCAATGCAATAATTCGGGTGACTTCAAGGTGCCAAAACTTCAGGAGCGATTAAGGATCAGAGCGTGGAGTGTGGTCACGAGGATCATCCGGTAGCTAGCGTTGCAAGAAGTCTTGAAACCCCGGAGCCAACAAGTCGAAAGTACCTACCTTACCTTAATATCTGTTGTGCGCTAAGTTTCACAGGGTCATCGCTTGAGAGTCTGGCGTAACGGTCTCCCTACTTGATGGAGAAGTTACTGCGTACTCTTTTCAATAGTCACTGGTAGCCTCACAACGGGCTCCGGCATTCGAGATGAAGCGCTCGGTCGCCAACCACTATCGTCCTACGGGATCTATACTACTAATTGTCATGTGGCATATCCCAATGCAGAGAAGGCGACATACCGTTGGCATATATGATCCTGGAGCCGATCAGCGAAGAAGCTTGGACTATGCAGTAACAACGGCGATGGCCAGGTAACCCCGAGCCTTGTCGATGGACCTCGTCGCACTCACCTCATACCCACTCGTGTCGCGCAAAGACGATGCATAGAGACCGAGCCGAGATTCGGTCTTTGCTGTTACGGCCGAAGTACCGTGGTACATGACATATGAAGAATTGGACGTGAGCAGAGGCGCGAGCAAAGTGAGCATGGACAATTTGGCGCCCTGCCTCGAGGCCGGTGGCATTGCGTCAAGTGTACGCGAGAGACATGTGGAGGCGTGCAGTGCATCGCATTGCATTGTAAGACGAGCTGAAACGTGCTCACAGGCGAGGTTCAATCGGAACAATTCCAGATGATTGATGTATTTCGGTATCCATCATCCGTGCACGTGGGGATGGCAAACGCACATGGAAATGAGCATATGGGTTGTGTACGTACCTAGGACAAGAGATGCAATTGAAGCGATAAATTGTTTCTTGGATTCTCCTGCAATCACTGGAATGATCAGGATTTCCGTATTTCCATCCATCCAAACTCTAATGGCCCGTGGATCTCCCAAGCCAAAGCTAGGATTCCACACTAGTCAACTAGCTTTTCTTCATCTAAGAAAACGATCCATACGTAATAAATACCCCACCATCATCTCAACCTCCATGCAGGTGTTGCATGTATGAGTGGTAGTGCCTTGCTGCCGGTCCATGTGCTTGGTCTTCTCACTATTTGTATCCACTTTGGACTCGACGATCTCGACGCATGTTCAGTGCTCATGTCGCAGAGCACAGCAAGGGGGGACGGGCTGACATGACGGAAGTGACGGCCCTGCCTTACCATTGACTACGGAACTACTGAAGGACTACACGACTACTGGTGGAGACTAGAGATGCTGGCAGGGATATGGTGGCCCTGCCATCATGCCATGCCACGCTTAGCGGCATCCCATACCCTGCGCCCTCGTGTCTTGCCGATCAAATCTGACACACAGTAGTTGTCTGAGGCATGCTCCAAATGTTATTAGTTATTACTAAGGTAAGGTAGTTGTTAGCCCTTTAGTCTGGCAATGGTCTGGCATGGCATGGGAGACTACCTATCTTAGTACTACTAGTACATAGTGCTCCGTACCTTATGTTGTACTGGATTACTACTGACTTTGGCAATTGCTGCTTTTGACTGGTTTAGCCTCGCTCTCTCCCTCCTTTGCTAACCTCTTCGACCTTTCCCAAACCTTCTTCCTGTTCCTCTAGCCTTGACCAGTGCTAAGCCCCTGCCGGCCTGCCTGCCTGCCTGCCTTCGAAAGAGTCGTCCCTTTGTCGCGCGCACTTGCTGGCCTGGCCAGAACCATAGTTCACTCCCGAATTTGCCCACACTAGTTCACCCCAAACCACCCCAAACCACCCCAAACCACCCCAAAGCTCATCTCCTCACCCACCGACAGCTGACGCATCCTGCCTATTTGCCTCCCTGCTTCATATCAATTGACCTTCACACTTGTTCCCTAGGCTCAACTGCCGACCGGTCTAAGCGGTCGATGTCCTGTAGCCTGCTTCCATCGCCTCTTGCTCGTGGCCTTGGCTGGGTCTGTGTCTCCGGTGTCAATCGGCTTACATGACGGGTCTGTTTCCCATTTTCTTCAGCCCTTGACTGAACCCTCTTCCGTTGCGCAAACCCTCTTCGACCGCTCCTCAACCATAGGAACATCTTCTGAACATGCTTTTATAGACAACGCCCCCCAGTCGGTCGCATCATATGGTTCCACGGGACGCCGTCGCTCTCCCACCTCCTCGTCCCGCAATACCGAAAATCCTACCTCCTCCACCGGTCATCAAGTCCGCAATAACAGATTGTCAATAGCTGCCATCGCTCGAGAGAAAACCACCGCTGCACTTGCAAATCTTTCCGGTGGCCTACATTCCCAGGCATCACAGCAATCTCTATCGTCGTCATCCGTCGATAACACCACAAAACAGACTACCACTGTCGCTCCGCCTACCGAGACTACATCTGGGCAGCAGAAGGACTACGGCAACCCTACACCACCGCGTACGGATTCGGCATCGGTTCCATCATCTGGGTCAACCGCGAGCCCAAGCGTCGAGGCGCCTGCCCAAAGACCCGGTGTGTCTTCCCTTCCACCGGACCAGCGACGACTACTCACGAGGGGTCCATCCCCCCATACCCGAACCCTTCCTTCTTCGTCCGCAGAATCTCCTCAGCAAGCAGCACAAAACAAGATGCATCAGACATCATCAAGGCTTCTCCGCATGACGGATGAAGAACGGCCTTTTACGAGAGATTTTGAGGATCTCTTTTCTACGCTGATGGTCAGCTTACCACTATCAGCACATCGGGTGCGCTTTCAGAAGATTGATCACACCTTCACGTCTGAAGAGGCTATCAATAATCTGGGATCTCTCAAATTCTCCCAATCGAACCGAATGCCAGATCCAAAAGACCCTTCCAGAATAGTCACAACTACCACAACGACGACCTTCTCAATGGCGAAGGAGATGGCGAGATCAGTTTGCCAGCGCTTCATGGACGCACGCTTTGTCGAGCCTTCAGACGCAAAGCCCACCCCATCCTTTCCTCTCAAAAACGCCGTGTGGCAGCTTACACCCAAAGGCATGCATGTGCTCACACGATTCTGTCAGCGCAATGGCATCAGCCAGCGGCACGTTCTTGACCTCTTGGACAGTCCCAGAAATACTATGCAGCTAGTCATTCTGGAAAGAGACGGTTCGAATGACAAATTGTCGCATGACCGTGCGACGATAGAAGTCATCTTCCGACGTTTTTCTGGCCAAGATGGCCCTAACATCAAGCTCAGTATCTCGGCATCCGACAATGACTCATTAAGTGATTATTACAACGGCATGATAGGGGTGAAGATGGCCAAAGAGAGAAAGATACTTGACCGCGTGGTGCCGAATACATTTACCGGCAAGACCGCTGTAGATTGGTTGATGGATTGCTGTACCACTGTGGACCGCCGAGAGGTGTATGAGATTGCGGAGCTTTTTGTTTCTCACGGTCTCATCTGGGCCGTGGTTGAGGACAAGGTCTATGCCCACCAGAACCCTGGAGCATCAAGGTTCCAGCCTACAAAGAATGCCATCTATGGACTTACGGACAAGGGCCAACGTATTGCTGGATGGCTTGGAAGAGAAGACAGCCCCAGTGGTGAGGACAGTAGAGCAGACGCCAGGAACAATGCAAAGAATGCTCCTCGAGACTCGAACAACAACCGCCTCAACATCATTGTGAACGACCCAGCGCTTCGTTTGCTTTTTAGAGAATTTTTGCGAGATACCCATTGCGAGGAGAACTTGGCCTTCTACCTCGAAGTCAGAGAATTCACAAGGAGCTACGACATCGCCGAGAGCAAAAAAGCATTTTCGAGGCTGGACGCGATCAGGGAGAATCTAGCGGCTGCGTATGGTACGTCGCGGACGAATCTTCTCACATTTCAGCTATCTAACCTTTGGTAGGTCTCTACAATGCCTTCCTCGCACCCGGCTCACCATGTGAGCTCAACATCGACCACAACTTGCGAAACAGCCTAGCTGGGCGTATGACCAGAGCTGTTGGAGATGACGACTCTCTGTTGAAGAGCTTACAGGAAGTTGTGGGTTTGTTCCGAGATGCACAAGCCTCGGTGTTCAAATTGATGTCAAGCGTAAGCAATTGGTCCCCAAGCCCATGTTACTATACATATACTGATGATCATCTAGGACTCTGTGCCGAAGTTTCTCAAGGAACCCAAATACGCTGCCGTCCTGACCCAGCACAATTTCGACCATGCCGTTTCGCAGGCAAACCAATATGGATCATCACATACGGTCCTGCCTGAGCGATCCAAAAGCAGGACGGTTCGAGATAGAGATCGAGAACCCCGGGCTTCTTGAATGAATAGATGAACCCTGCATCCGCCCTGATATGCCGCTCTGATGTGATGTGGGATGCCGAGGATGATTTGGAATGATCCACACTGACCGCCACAATCTCCTCAGTCGCAGGAGCTTGATTTCGGCCGAAGGACGCCGTCTGACGTCGCATTCTTCATTCATCAACAATAGGTGTCCGTCGTCTCCGAGACCACCCCAACATTGAATTTCCACAGTGAGAGACACGTCTCCACTATTCAGTAGAAAGTACTTTGCACGCACGGCATCATGGCCTTCTTTCACACAGGGATTCGAAGTCTCCCCTGGCCGAGCTTCCCTGATTACGACTCGTTTATAAGACTTTTCTTGCATTGAGCGTGTGTTTTGCATTGCTTTTACGGATACTGGAACCTTTCGGTCCTTGGCTCCATGCAGCATCATGTTATCTTCATACTTCAGTTTCGCATTGCATCTACGGAGGTTATGTCCCGAGTCACGCTGATCGTGCTACTCATGTCGAACGCTCTGCATTGTTCAGCCCACGAAGCGTGTCTGAAGGCGCTCGTCCTAGGTGATTGCTGAAGGGAGAGGGAAGCGCTGGCGGCCAGTTTTTGAAAGAGACGATGACAAGGCCTGTATATATCGGGTATAGAACTGTGACAATAACTCTACTCAACCCCGTTGTAGAATATAGAAGCAGTCTTCTCAAGCAGTCATGGCTTTGGGGAAAGACACCAAAGTTTCTCTGCGTAGTATTCTAGCACCTAGCTATCTGAGAAGATGGCTGATTTCAATGACGTCCATTTTAGCCGAAATGATCCCACCACCATAATCTTTGCTGCAGAAGTGCTGTAACGTTGACGCTTAAATTGGAGATGAAGTTACAGACTTCGCAACGCGGCGGCGCGTTGCCCACTTCGCGTGCAGAAGCCTCAGCAAAGTGGGCAAACATCTTCCTTGGCCAGCACCTATGACTCCATCTAAGCACTTCAAATGTCTGTCTAGTCCGCTATAGCAAATGGTGAACAGAAACTTGAATTACAATGGCAGCGTTCGATCCTTCGTCGCGCGTCGTCAAAAAACGCAGGATCATGGTTGACGAACCCATCTCTGTCTTTTCCCGCGTGCAGCGAACAGTCACGCAAGCTGTCTACGGCAAACCCTCAAGTCCCAAGATCAATGGCGAGGTGTCGGACCGGGAGGAGAGAGAACATGTCGAGGTACGGCAGGAAGACTCGGAAGGGAAGAGATCAGTAAGACGTACAGACAATGCTAGGACGGTGGTGGAATCTCGAAGTGGCGAGGATTCTACGACCGATGCACTGGATAATGAGAGTAGGCAGGGACGGATCACAAATTCGAGGGAGAATTTACGGAAAAGAAGTCAGGAGAATGTCAACATTGGAAATGGTAGCAGTGGAATTGTCGAAGATACTACAGAAGTACAAACTCCATCGAGGAAGAGAAGGAAAAGATTCAAGGGCTGGGCATACGCTGATGCTACGGATGAGCTAGCCCAGGGCGGTGCACCAAATTCTACGCATTTGGACAGTGGGAATGGGCGTGTGAAGAAGAGACGGGATGACTTGAGCATAGATATCAATCCCCACCAGCTCAAGCCAAAACAGTCACTTGACACAATAAATGGAGCGATGGTCGAAAAGGACAGCACTGAGGACCACACAATTGGCAGAGCAAGACGGACGTCGAGGAGGACTGAGACAAGAGAAGATCAGGGAAGTCAGGTAAAGCCTGTTGCTAAATTCAATACACCGCGAAAGAAAGGCCGTCGGAAGAAGTCGTCTACGGACGTTCTGGTTTTGCCCGATGCAGGGCATCATGGAGGCCAGGGACTCGAGACGAATGTCAGCGAGGATGTCTTCTCGGATGAGCTAGCTCAAGGTTCTCAAGGTGAGGAGTCTAGGCTGGGGGAATTAGTACAAACGCCTGTTCGTATGCCAAAAAAGACTCGTAAAGCGGAGTTTGTTTCGGCAGAAAAAGAGTCTGTTCCCATCCCGGCATCCTTTGTGGCTCCTCCCCAGCCTGAGATTATCTTCGACCCTCAAGCTCCACTTGATGGCCATGCCCAAGCACTCCAGGACATGCTGAGTGGAGATCCTGAGGCACTGACAAAACCCAAGACGCATATACTGTCCGGACTTACGGGAAGACGGCGACTACCATTGATGAATATCGAAGACGAGGAAATGAAGGTGAAACAACTTGTTGAGCAAACCGTCCTGGCAGGAGAAGGCAATTCGATGCTTATCATCGGTTCGAGAGGTAGTGGGAAGACTAGTCTTGTCGAGACAATCCTATCAACGCTTGCCTCTGATCACCGAGACGACTTCCACGTGGTACGACTGAGCGGATTTATTCATACTGACGACAAACTCGCTCTCCGTGAGATCTGGCGACAACTCGGGCGGGAAATGGATGTTGAAGATGACGACTTGGGCGGTAGGAGCAATTACGCTGATACTCTGACTTCTCTGCTGGCATTGCTGGCTCATCCTGCACTTGAAGACGATGATGCTACTACCGCGAGATCGGTTGTTTTTGTGCTCGACGAATTCGATCTCTTTGCATCTCATCCCCGCCAGACGCTCCTGTACAATCTCTTCGACGTGGCCCAGTCGCGGAACGCACCAATAGCCGTTCTGGGTCTGACAACTAAAGTCAACGTAGTCGACAGCCTAGAGAAGCGAGTGAAATCCCGCTTTGGCCAACGTTACGTTCATCTTTCTCTACCTAAGAGCTTCAGCACATACCAAGACATCTGCCTTTCGGCTCTAAGCTACCACCCATCAACCCATGATCTCCTCCAACAAAACAAGACGGATCTCCACCACCTCTCCAAGACCTGGAACGACTACATCAGCACCCTCTTCACCACGCCCCCCTTCCAGCACTTCCTCCGCACCCTCTACACAACCACCAAATCCATCCCCGCCTTCCTCAACGCCTCCCTCCTCCCCATCTCAACCCTAACCCCAACCACCCTCCCCACCCCCTCCTCCTTCACAACCCACACCCTCCTCCCCCCAGACAGCAAACTCGCCCTCCTCCCCTCCCTCTCCACCCTCGCCCTCGCCCTCCTCATCGCCGCCGCCCGCCTCGACATCATCCTCGACACCGACGTCTGCACCTTCGGCATGGCCTACGACGAATACGTCACCCTGGCCAGCAAGTCGAAAATGCAATCCAGCACCGCGGGCCAGATGGCCGTAGGTGGCGGCGCGAGGGTGTGGAGCAAAGTGCTGGCGAAGGGCGCGTGGGAGGATTTGGGAGAGCTGGAGCTGGTCTTGCCGGCGGTGGGTGGGGGGAGGGGAGGCGGCGGGAAGGGCGAGATGTGGAGGGTCGATGTGGGGTTGGAGGAGATTGGGGGGTGGTTGGAGGGTGAGAGTGGGAGGGGAGGGGCGTTGGGGAGATGGTGTCGGGAGATTTGAGGGGGTGTTTGGCGGTTTTTTTTTGGCGGTTTGGAACGTGGATTGTGATGGATGATGATACTCCGGGCTTTGGAGATCACATACAACACACAATATTGCAAAATGACAGGACAGACAGACAGACAACGCCAGCGGTGCATAGTAGCTTCTGCAAACCCGACTTGGTCAGCGTGTCGTGATTGACAAGCTTATAACGGGTACCTACCGTTGTCGCCCAACCTCCACTCCACTCTCCCCTTCACCCCCATCCCATCCCACCTCTAATTCCCCAACTCCAACTCCATCTTTCACTTCCACTTGTACTCCTTGTAGGTACTTTACCAATCTAGAGAATCTACGGAATCGCTATACCTCCATGCTAAGGTATAAACTATATGCACTATCTATCTCTCTATCATCTCTTATGCCCATCTCCATCTCCATCTCCATCTCCATCTCCATCTCCATCCCCCTCATCCCCAAATCAAAATCAAAATCAAAATCAAAATCCCATCACTTCTTTCCATCATAGAATATCCTTTTCCTCAACTCCATCTCCATCTCCACCAATCGTCCACAATCCCTTATCCCCATCCTACCACCATCCCCCAAGTCTAAGTCTACGTCCAAGTCTAACTCTAAAAATCTTTAAAGACTGCTGCTCTATCAAAGAGTAAAACCAGTCAGTCCCTTAGTCTAACACGTTAGATGCCAATTTGGATATTATATTCACATCCTGTTGTATTTGTATTTGTATTCGTATTTCATACTCCACTATCTAGCTACTCAGAGCTAATGAGGGGCGGTCTATATCTCGCTTGCTGAAGAGGAAACCGTGACCCATGGAAGGAAAACCTCGTCCCCTACCCCCTATTTGCCATCGCGTTTTCTAGACCTCTAGACACCAACCACATGCTGTCCTATCCCTTGCTCTCCATGCCGTCTTATGCGCATCGTTCGCTAGGGTTACCTGCCCCTCTGCCCTCCGGCTGAGTTCCCATCCTGTTATAGCATAGCATATCCACGCTTTAATTTCCCAAACTCAACTTCATCATCGAAACCCTTCCTCCTATCTTAGAAAAAAACCTCAAATCTCATTCATCCCTAATGTCCAATCCCAATCCCAATCCCAGTTCCAACTCCGCCTCCAGCCTCCAGCTCCAGCCTCCCCATTCAAATCCAGCCTAAACACGCCTTCTTCAAAGAAAAGCAATGATCCTCGACAATAGCATCTCAATCTCAATCTACAATCCCCCATCACCTACCACCCCCAAACCTACACTGCACTATCCATGCATCCCAACATATCACCAAGACAACCACGTGCCTTGGTACTAGTGTATGTTTCCCAACGCAAAGCTTGGGTTAAGGGGTAAGGATTCTTTGGAAGTAAGTGATCTGTTGGGATGTATGGAAGGAAGGATTTGTGTACTTTTCATGGTTGGTATCGTATAGTATATCCGAAACAAAACAAACCCCAGCCCTGAATTATATCTATATATATCTCTACCCCCACAACAGTCCACCACCAATCCACCACCCATCCTCCTCAACCCACAATACAACCTCTAAAGTCCGAGCTCCTCCTCCATGGAAACGGAAGCCTTACAGTTTAATCAAATGATTTAGATCAGCGGTGTGCTTTACCGTAGGGTCGTGAAGGCGGGAGCTGAGACTTATTTATTTGGGTTTGTGGGGTATGTAGGGGCACGATGATTGATCGGGGTTTGTGGGATTAGGATTAGGATTTAGCGGAAGAAGAGGGGAGGGGATCGAAAATTTCAATTGCTTGATATAGTATCGAGTCGGTACTGACAATGGTGTATATGATATAAATGTATGGTCTTCTGCAATTTGTAAGTTGGACTTACGGCGGAGGCGAGGTAGGAATTGGAGCTGTCATATGGGAGATACGAGGATTGAGAAAATCATGAAGCTCTGGTAAGCTGCAGAGTACAAATACGTATGTGAACGGCTTGACGCAGGAAATAGCGGCGCGACTGACATACGTGCTTAGCTGATCACACGTAAGCCATGAGGTGGGATGTGGGAGTAACTTGCAAGCTACAGCCAATTACCTCCTTAAGCCTCCACCACCCCTTCCTCTGCCTCCGCACCACTCCCCTCGCGACCAGCACCATCAGGCTCCTCCCCCTCCCCCTCCCCCTCACCAACCTCAGCCACATCCACCACCGCGCCCGCCTTCCCCTCCCCCTCCATCCTCAAATACTCGTCCCACTCCGGAAACAGATCCCCGTCCCCCTCTCCGTCCTTAGGCGGCACGCCCAGCATCCGGCTCACTTTCGCCTTCCCACCCTTCTCCAACCCCCCCTTCCACAACCCAACAACCTCTCGGCATCGACTCGGCTTATACGTCTGCGCAAAAAGCACAGCCTCCGCCGTCCGGTTGGTGCGGACGAGGAGATCGATGCAGCCGTCGACGTCGGCGAGGTGCCAGAGGCAGCTGAAGGCTATGTTGTGGCTCGCGGCCATGTCGGCTTGGGCGATCAGCTGCCGTAAGCCGTCGGCGTTGTTGGTGGCCGTGTGCAGGAGCAGCAAGGAGCCCATGTCTTTCGCATTGGTGAAGCACTCCTCAGCCAAGGCGAGATTCCATGCCGTGAGGGCGGCGTCACCGACGGTCTTCCATCGATGCTCGATGTCGGCTTCGCGGGCGATTTCGAGGGCTATGGGTAGATTGTTGAGTGCGAGGGCGAGGTCGAAGCGGTGTTCTGGGTCCGTGGCGACTTCGAGAGCCAGTTCCTTGTAGCCCTGGCCTTCGAGGAAGCGAGCGATCTTGTTTTTCTGGTCATCCGCGATATCCTCCAGGAGCTGGGCTGCGGTATCCATGTCTCCTCGAAGGACGAGGGTTTGATACTCGACCACGGAGAGGGAGAGTGCGTAAGAGACCACATTTACGTCTTTGTCGGCCACGTAAGCTTTGCCGTCGCGTGGGAGGTAGCCAAGCAGATACATGGGCTGGTCAAAATGGCTGACGGTGTACGTTTGGTCGCCAACAAGATAATTGAGACGGTTTGTGCTGTTGGTATAGATGAAGCAGTCGCCGACCCATTGTCCGGTCCGGACGGACTCGTTCACATCTGTCACGACTTCGAAGGCGGCTTCAACCCCATCCTCATCGACCTGTCCAGCTTGCAGAGCCTCGACGTAATTTTCGCGAGAGAAACGCAGTACATAGAAGGTTTCTTCGCAGGCAAGTGTGACGAGCTCGCCAGATTCTGACCAATAGACCTGCATCTCCTTTAGACCATGTTGTCAGCATAGGGCAGCAAAACCTACATTCTTGGGATCGACCTCTATCCTTCGCACAAGTGCACCACTGTCCCAGTCGAACAACCCAATCCCACCCTGACCTCTTACTCCAAGCAGCACACCACCACTCAAACCCTCTGCTTGGAATCCTACATCGATGCCGCCATCCTTTTCCTTGAAATTGCTGTATATTTTCACACTCGTAGCAGACTCTCGTATCGCATAATCATTGGTCTTCGTATTCACACCCCATGCAAAATCCTGAGCAGAACCGAACGCTTTGTTACGCCACGCAAGAGCAGTGTAAATGATGTACTCTCCGTCACCACACACCGACACGAATCGACCGTTAGGAGAATGTGTGAGAGTCTGCGGGTAGATTTCGCAATTCCCCAAATCCTTGGAGGGTAAGGAAATAGGGGAGCCATCTTTGATGGTCGCATCACCCCCTTTGATCACCGCCGAGAGAATCTCGCTATGCCTCGCCCATATCAGCTTTCCTGAGTTATCCATGGACACTGCTGGCTCTTCTCGACCCATCTTCACAACTACCGCACCATCATCGAAACCGACTGCGACCCCCTGTCTCCCGCGCTGATAACTGACGCACCAAGCTCGCTCCAGACCGTATCTTAGGGATTGCTCCAATCGATAGGTGTTAGCATGCCATATTTTGACGGTACCATCTTCCGATCCAGAAATGATAATAGGCAGCTCAGGGTGGTAGCAGGCGAATGAAACATTACTGGTATGACCTTCCAGAGTTGCGATCAGGGACTTGGTGGTGTAGTCCCAGATCTTCACTGTCTGGTCATCCGAGGTGGTAAGTAAGTATGGTTTATCGGCTTGTGGGTAGTAGTCAACATGGTTCACTCCTTTCGTTTCGTGCGCCTCGAGAGTGTAATTTGCGTGTCCCGAGCCAAAGCTCCATATCTTCACGGTCCTGTCTAGGCATGCAGATGCAAAGGTGTTGGTGTCTTTGGGATTTATTGCCATGCCCATCACGTAATGACTGTGTCCTTCATACACCTGTACACATTTCCAGCCCTTTTCCCAGTCCCACAATTTGATTGTCATGTCGTCCGAAGCTGTAAGAACGAAGGGCTGAGTAGGGTGAACGACAATGGCGCGGATGTAATCAGGGTGAGCTTCGAAGGATGTGATCTTTTCTGATGTATTATAGTTGTAAACGCGGACCTGGAAATCATCTGAACCGCAGACGATCCAATTCTTGCGGGCGATGAAGCGACCAGCTCGGACTGGGACATCTGTGAGTTCGAACGTCTTGACAATCGCCTGTATGACATTCAGTTTTTGTTGACCCAAGATGACCAATTGGATGTACCTGGGTTTCGTATGACCATATATAGACATGCCCTTCGCCTTGTTAGCGTGCCTCAAAACCGGACGAAGTCTTTTGCTCTATCCCTCATACCGCTGTATAATGTAGTCAGGATCTGACATCAATCAGCTCAAGGAATTGGAAGCGTCAATAGGATGGACAATGTACCCATGGCTCGGTAGGGTGGAAGTCGATGCCCTTGACCCTCTCGGATCTGGCAAAGAGTTGCCTCTGCGATTTTGCACTCGAAGTCAGCCAATATTATACTCGATTGCCCCCGTAGACATGGACAAAGGTCTGTGTTGTGCCGATCTCGAATCCTACCTTGACGTCCAGACGCATCTTCGCGATTCGCACTCGACTCAACGATATAACGAATGAAGCCTGGTCCACACGAACACGTCGATCATTGGAAAACAGGCATTGAAGAGTACAAGCTTTGTCCCATCCAAATCTAAGATGCGCAACATCAGAGCAGCAAAATTGGTTGTTTGATAGACCGGAACACTGCTGTCAGATATGTGGACTTTGCGTTCGTGGAGCGCTAAGCCTAAGATTAAAATATACGCTAGGCTCGGCCCGTTCTTTCTAGCTTCTTGGCTTCCATCTCAGTCTCGAAAATCAATTCCTTGATGTGCTTGTGGTTTATGTTCAGCATTTGATAGGCTCAAATAGAACCTAACTCACGAAATATCCTCATTAGAATCTTCATGACTGCGCCGAAGATGGTACAGATCTAATACAACCTATCTAAAATCGATCCGACTTGCGAGGCATTCTATGAGTCGAGTACCATTTGAACTTAATAAACCTTCGACATCACCAAAAGGAATTTCCATGCTGCGTTACGGGACATCAAATTTTGTTCTTCAAGCCATTAATACCTATACTTTCATAAGCTCTGCCATCAAACCATGTTCTGGTCCTATTTACGATATCTTGACCTCAAAGTACTCGCCTGAAGCTGGCTAGAATATGTTACCGATGTCGGACTTAGCCAGATCGCTTGAAGCTGATGAGACTTTGAGATTTATATAGATCTCAGTGAAGATACCCGAGCACAAATATTAGTATCCATTAGATAAATTGCCTGTGAGTTTATAGTGAGTTTACTTCAATATCCAATATCTTCGACTTTGCGTATTGCTGTAGCTTCATCATACGATAACTACTTCCCTTGTACTCATTAGAGTTGTGATATATGAACTAATTCATACAAGATACGGTGAGCGAAACCCCTCCCAGGCGTCCGAGTCGCAACACGGTACAGTGATTCAATCTGTTGTCCTGGGGAAGGCTGCTTAGTATGGGGCGCAAGTAGCGGCGATGAGGTCGTGACCAGTGACCGAGTGACATTGTCCTCGGAACAGATGTGGATGTCTGCACCAGCACGCTTGGCGATCTCTCTGGTTCAGGCATAGATGGGTTGTTTCGAACTTGAGCCAGCAGTACGGGTAGAATTGCGATATCGTCCATTCTGAAGCCTTGCGTCTGTGGTTTTCTGCCGAAGAGATGTCTCACGTGAGTCACAACATTAGCTTTTATGCTGTGAGGTCCTTGGCATTTCCTTATCGAAGGTAAAGTTGATCGGTTTGCATGCATTGCATGCTTATTGAAAGTGAGAGAAAAGTCCTGTTCGTGGGGAGCCAGAGTATAATGTGAGAGATCTTAAGTAAAGATGGTGAATGTAAGGCAGACCCGCCGTTTTCATCGAAACCTCAAGTTCTCTCAACCATATGCTTAGACTTTCTTGGGGGAATTTTAACTTACCACATTGAGTCACCTGACCATCCTTTCCCTGCCAAGGCCAATCAATAATGATCAAGCCCATAAGTAGTACAGGGCCAGGTTCTTAAACTCCAATCCCATTTCCAACACGGAGCTGCTTTTCACTCTCGTAGTCGAAGACAAACCTGTTCATGTTGAACGCAATCCGTTTAAAGAAAATGCAGGCGATAGCAGCGAATGAAGAATCACAGGCAGCGAAGAGGTTGACTGCTTTGGGAGACAACGAGCAAAGGCAGAAGTATTCGAAGACCGACATCGAATACATTAGTGGGCCGCAAACACTCGCGTGCATAGCAACAAAGGAAAAGCAAATACCAGCTCCTACCGACAACGATGTCTCTCATGAAGTCGCCAAAACCCTCCTGTCCTTGCGAGGTGAGATCAATAACACAAACAAGGGTGAACCGAGAGATGTCCAGGCCAACAAGGGGAAGTCTGGGTCCCCTCCGAGAAGCCTCCCAACATACGTCGCTCCATATCGGAAAAGATCAAGGCATGTTGAGATCTTGGAGGAAAAGAGTGATGACAAGCCTAGGCCGACTGACTTGGCATGGACGATTCCTCAGCGCAAGCAAGATGATTCTGGACAAGAGTACTATTCAACGGGCAAAATGAACGGCAGCAGGAACGTTTGGACGACCAAGTATCCTGCGTGGCAGATATGGCTACCTCAGAAGGTCTTAGAGGGGAAAATAAAAAGAGAAATCAGAGGACCTTTGTCGTTGGAAAACAAAGATGTTGATCGGGCGGATGAGGTCATCAGTGAGAATGGGATATTTGGTGATGACGAGAATAGTGATGAGGATAGGGAACAGCGTGTGGACTTTGAAGATACCATGATTGATATATGTGGTGGGCTGAAGCGAAAATGGAAGGCTACCGATATCTTCCAGGAGGACTAGCATTATAGGTAGGTAGGTCCAAACAGCGGATCTGGGGCGGCTCGTTGTGGGATTTTGAAGTCTGGCTCCAGTATGATGCTATTCGCAAGATCTGGACTGCGTCGAGTCAGAAAGGGTATGTTCTGAAAGGGTACGTTCCTGCAAAACTGTATATTTTAATTTCAGATTAGAATGCGACACCTATCCACAAGATGAATGTCGCACTCTCTAATAGTGAAAGAGGATACAGACGACCACAATTGGCGGTGCAAGGTGCGTCGGGCCTATCTCCGGCCATGCACCTGAACAATTCTCAAGCGCTCCGAAGATCTCGGGCGATCCTCCGTAATTAGTCAACGCCAGACCTCCCTGTGTTCTCACCGGTTGGTCCGTCTGTCACACTTGACTGCATTCGGCACGCTCTCCTAGGGAACCATTAAGATTCTGGCACGAAGATTGTAAGCAAGTTTAGTCTTCATCTGCTGCGTTTGCGGTCTACCGTATCATGCCTGCATGGTGGTCAGTATGCTATGTCACCTGTCCCGAGCCAAACCAAGGAGACGGGAGCGCCCTACTGAAGGGTACGTTGGACTGGGAGCTTATCCGGGACCCATTAGCAATTGCCGAAGTTTTCGTCACTCCGCCCCAACGATCGAAAGTATGTACCTAGAACTGTAATCGTGATAGACGATGAGCTCATAATGTTGTTTCATCAAATCAGGGCACAGGAAAGTGCTGAGTCATGCCTGCCATCGATCGAGCTTCACATCGAAAATTCAACCGTTCCGATCCAAATTCCGCTAGCAGTTTTGGGTTCCCACTCAAGAGCCCGCGTCAAGGCTATCCCGAGTCAGATCCCACCGCTTGACCGATACATAGACACGAGGGAGGAGTGTGAGAGTGCTGTAAGATGTGTGATGCCCTCGATATCTCGATGTGTTTTGACGGAAAAGCAGCATCTTATCTCGATGAGGACGGATAAGACAACAGTGCCGCTGGGGGATCCGGATCGATGACCGAACGGCCCCTATTTCACATGATAGCATGATAGAATTATGATATTTGATAGGTTGTATACCACTGCTAGTGACCTGGCGTGATTGCTATAATCATAGTAAGCTTTTGATAATATCAAGGTAGACGGAAACGGTCTAGGGGTAGGAACTAGGAAGGCATCGAGTCGACTGTCATAGGGGCGGGCAACTTGGATCATATTTGGGGTTGAAGGAATTCGACCATTCAGTCTAGTGCTTTATGTTTGTTGAATTCAGGTGCGGAGGCACACCACCACCATGCCAAGTTGATCTTGCAGAATGCCATCCTGCCCCCCCTAATTCAGCACTCGGTCGCCGTTCCCTGCTGTCCTGTTCGGTTGTAGGGTCCTTTGCAGCAATGCAAACACGTGGTGAAGGTAAATCTGGCAGCTCACAAGCATGAGTAAAATGGTTAATGCAATGATATTGAGTGCACTTGTATATCGAGCCGATTTCGTCCGCAAAGTGTGTCCTAAAGCCCAATGGTTCGCAAGCTCTATACCAAGCACGCCGTTACTTGAAGTTCTGGGCAGGGTGAAATTATTGACATACCATGTATACTGTACCGAGTCAATGACATGGCCGTGCATCCTGTGTCATCACTCCACTACCCGCTAAATCCTTGGCTACCACAAACAGGGACGCTTCTTGTCGATCGTATAATACTCGAAGATCGTTGCAAATACTGGAACCGATTTCGCCATCTTTGGGATTTGTGTTAGATCCACCCATGCTTTGCTTCATCAATGGTGAATCCGATGTCAGAGATATGTGTCCTGACGATAATGGCAGCTCCTGGGAAAGATTTGTTCACAACCGGCCGCCAATTACGTCACCCACATGTTAAATCCCAAGATTGAAATGCCGATGCTCAATCAGCCGTTAGAGACACTGTCAGACGATAAGTATCTCCCGACGATTGATCATGTACCTATCTTCTTGCGACCAATGACCTGCTTCTCCCACTCTCCGCTCCAATCCTTCGCAATATTTGTGTCAATGTTGTCCACGATTTGATCCAGAGGTTCTGCATAGGTCAACCGAGTACAAGCATCGAGGATATCGTCCATCGCATAAGAGCTGAAGGACTCCGTGAGCTCTTTCAACTGCTCGGGGATCCGTACGCCACATTCCTCGGCCCTCTGTCTGAACAGGAACTGGAGTGGGCCACATAGTGGGAAGCCAGCACGAGCTTGCTGCAAGGTTTCCAAACAAAACTTCAACGTCTCGCGGGCTGGAGGGTCATGTGGAGCACAGGACATGATGGTATCACCGAGATGAAGGAGACAAAATGCCATGAGAGGCAAGAAATAGCGGGAGGTGTACAGGCGTTTGGCATGGCTGAGAGGCTCAAGACCGCTCCGCGCATGGAACATCACAATGCGGCGCAACTCAGCTTGGTCGTCGCCAGTAAAGAACTGCCCATGCAGTAGCGGCCTGAAAAGCTGTACCAATGCAGTATGATACTGGACACTAATGACCGTCAGTCGGCACCGCACTACCTACCTACACATGAACGTACTGTAAATGGAGAATGTGCGGCAGAGGCTGGCCCCCTTCGCTATATTTGGCAATGACAGGTGGCAAAGAGTCTTTCCAGTCCAGATACTTGCGGTATACCTCCAGGATTTTGAATGCAGAAACGGGACCGCGAAAACCGCAATACAGGTTGATGCTATCGTAGATTATTCCAAATAACTTCGCCTGATGGTAAGCCGTAACAGTTGCATGACTCAATCGAGTGGGGAGCTCTTTCGCATCCCCTGGATGTCGATAACAGCGCCATAGTGCGTCCTCTGTGTCCATTCGTACATTTTCAAAGATATACTGTCCGGGAGGGAAGGGAGGATAGAGCTTTTGGTACGTAATGCCGGCGCACATGCTACGTCATTAATCAGCCTTGATATTCATGCGTTAGCACGCGGAGGGCGGTTGTACGTATTGAGTGTATGGAGACCCCAGAGGGTAAGCGGATCTACTTCTTCATCGTGCGGTTGACCATCGCTCGTCATCATGCTATCAACGGCAGATCTGAGATATCCGACGGCATTCCTGGTCTTTCCTGAGCTCACTTCAACCAGATACATGATTGCGAAAGTTTGTATTGAGGTCATACGGCGATAAGAATCTGGCGACAGCGTTCTTCGAGCCTCGTTCATAAAGCCCTCTCGTAAAGTTCCCGCCTCTACGGAGTGCCCTTGTTCATGGTCATGCTCTCCGTCTAGCAAATTGCACGCCATTGCGCAGATTGCGTTGACGAGGGGCACGGAACAGTAGTTCTCTTCATGGTTTATGAAATCCTTCTTGAAGTCCATGTCGCTAAAAAGCATGTGCACAGGGTGTACCCAGGTAAAATAGAGATCGACCAAATGACCAATAAGTTTCTGACTTGTGCTGACCGTTGTCCAGCGAACCTCGGAATTACTTGGATCGAAAAGGCGGAGACCATCCTGTGTCTGGCACTGCCCTTCGAAGAGCTTCACTACGTCAATGAGCCTGCTTTGAGGAGTAGGTTCAAGGCCTAGGTTGCCGAAATCGGGATTTTCTCGAATGAGCCATTCAGAGATAGCGTGATGCGATTCTCCAGCACGCAATCTTCTGATGATTTCTCGGTCGTGACCGTTGCTCCCTATGGTGTCTAGTATTACCTTATGCCACGCACCTTCTTCCATGAGATTCTGGTTCAAAGTGCCGCTTGCAATGGCTTCTTCCTCCAGTTTCCTATTGCGAGTCTGCAGGCTGTTGTTACTTCCTCGAAGAACCTCGATTTCTCGTATGAGACCATCTTTGTGTGTCTTCGTGTGGGGCTCGTATATACAGTCCAATTTCCGCTGTGTGCATCTACTGCACATGTTGGGCCTCTGCCCATCACACTAAAGATAAGAACCAAGACAGCTCGTTAGCATTCGTCCACTCACCTGGCATGTAGAAAAAAAGCTTCGCGGCAACGTGCTGATCATGTATATACTCACCCTCTGCCGTGCTTGTCTACATGGGGTGCATGCCATGAGCGAGACGCTGCCAGCAGTGCGTCGCCTACGATTCTGGGTATTGTCCCACCCGTTGCCCCCACCGCTACCGGAACCATATCCACGGCCACCACTCGAGCCTCCACTTGCGCTGCCGCCGGTGAACTTGAAGGGAGTTGAAGCAGGAGAATCGTCCTGGCCAAAGGTAGAGGCCAAGGACCGAAAGCCCGACATATTGAGATACACGGGTGAATGGTTGTGTTTATGAGAAGGACGTTCTTTTGGATTTGCCACGAACGTGTTCACAGGGCGAGGTGAGAATAGGGACCGCTTGCCCGACACTTTGGGCAGATTGACACAAGGCTTTGCTCAGCACACCTTGCTCCATGCAATACTGCGACTCGTAGTCTCGTTGTTCAGAGCTGCGATTGGTTTTACCAAATTCGGTTAAAGCAAAGGAAGAAACGGCAAAGCCCCATCCAACGTCATTTAGCGTCTGCAGGGCCTTTGCGACTCCTTAGCGTTGCTTTCACCCTCTGATCTTAGGTTGTTTACTTTAGAGAGATGTGATTATAGCTGTTGACTTTTCAACTGTGTTGTCGTCTATATTCAATTTGTATCTTGTAAGTATGCTTGAAAACCCGATCCACTGCTTCCAATCCAAAGAAGCAGAACGTGTTACTAGGATTGTTATATACTGCGCAGAATTCTGATGAAGAAAGTGGGGAGTAAACACACGCTAAATCGAAGGGCCCAGATTCCGAGGCTCGCTAAGTGTTTTGCATTTCAGTCCCGAGATCCTCGAAGTGGCTGAATTACCTATCGCGATCAATAAGGAACTCCTCGATATCAATGCTCGATTCGCGGTAAAGCCCCCTCTCTCCCATATGGACAGTTGAAGTTGTCGCTTGTTCCCGCTAGCATTCCGAGATGCAATAACCAGCGATCTCAGCACCTGGCATCACATCTTTCGATTGTCGCGATGGGGATGATCACTTGGGATACATAGCGCGATCCTTCGACCCACAATTCCGTGGGCTCGGTTTCCGTAGCGCGGCCACCTATTCTGAGGCTTGGGTCCGGATGTTGCTCCGCAATCTGAAACTCGATAGACAATAAGACAAGTGCTCGTTGTTTTCGCCCTAAAGGTAGTCCCTGCAAGTTTCAGATTGCTAATTGAGTATCTTGGGGGTGTAGGCTCCAATTAGTACGATGATGAAGAGCTCCACCCGAAGCTTGACACCACCCTCCCACAGCTCAGATACCGTTCATGCCGAATCTGTGACTATTCGAAAAGGCCTCCCGCATGTCGCAGTCGTTTTGAGTGTAGAAAGTAGGAGTATCCGCCATGCATCCCCATCCCGCTACCACAAAACATTCCCCACCAATAGATCCCTATCTATCTACCACCCCCACCTTCACCCCAACAATGCCCTCCCCCCAACCCACCTCCAAAATCCACACCTACCACTGCCTCTGCTCCACCCTCCTCCTCGCAACGCCCTACCCCCTCCCCACCCTCCCCCGCCGCGCATCCCCCTCCCTCGACCGCGCCTGCATCCTACCTCTCCCACCACTCTCCCCTTCCCCCACCGATGCCAACAACGCATCCTCCGCAGCAGCCATCCTCCCCTCACTCCTAACGCCAAACATGCGACCGGCGCGGAAAGTGGTGATCGTGCGCCGCGAAGACGGGTTTGAGAGGAGGAGGCTGTTTCGGTGTGGGCGGTGTGGGGTTGGGGTTGGGTATGAGATTTTGGGGGATGCGGAGACGGAGGCGGGGGGAAAGGAAAGGGAGAGGGTGGTTTATTTGCTTGAGGGGGGGTTGGTTGAGAGTGAGGATATGGGGGTGGAGGGGGAGGGGGAGGAGGGGGTAACGAGGTGAGAGATTGAGCAGAGGTAGTGGGTTACGGTGGATTGGGAGGCTACTAATAGCGGCCTGCAACCATACGAAGGGTGTCTCTGCGATCGAGGTATGCACACTGATGCATGCGGACTGTCGTGTCACGGATGCATCCTCTGTTTTGGATGCTATCGTTATTGCTACAAAGAAAGCACTCGCATATGTTCGCGTGTGGCCGGCCCAGACCTCAGTCCGTGCAACCAAATAAGTAACGCCAGGAGTATGATACGTGTGGGATCGGGTTGTGGATGAGAGAGGAGGTGGGGAGGAAGGTAGATCAATTGGCAAGGATGGTCCGAACGAGATCTGGGCATTTGCGTTAGCTATATCCAAAACTTGATTGGAACATCCACAGAATTCGTACCAGTATAATTGATCTCTCCACTACTCGTGTCCACCGCTTTCAACAGCTCATCCACCTCATCGTCACTCATCTTCTCGCCCAGGTTCGTCAGAACTGTAGACCATAATCAGCACCGTGCCTTACCTTCCTCATTGAATCGTATCAAACCCACTATATCTGAGTTGCCCCACACCAATAAACCCCGTCATATCCTTATCGAACACCTGAAAGCCCCTGCAATATTCTTCCGGCTCGCCCGGATCGCGGAAGCCACCAGGTCGATTGAGTACTTTTTGGAATGAATCGAAGTCGACTGCCAATTTACACAAGTCTTGCGTCAGCCAAGACGTTCTGCAACTTGGCTGCAACAATTGGGTGTAGCTCACAATCTCCACCAACGTTCCCCTCCAAATCTCGTATTTCGGCCAGTGTCGGGTTCTGCCCACACGCTCTGAGAAGGTCACCGAGGGATTCGAGAGCGACACGGCCGTTGCCCCGCTTGTCGAATAGGGCGAATGCTTCTTTGTAGTTTGTGGAGGCCTGGGAAACCTTGTCAGTGACCGTCTTGATGTAGTACATAGATCAAACGAAAATTTGTGCTTCAAAATCATGGCACAGGGTATCAGATATACTTTCAAGATCTGAGAGGAGCACGTAGCTGAGTTGGAGCACATTGGGAGCTGATAGCTAGAGGTGTGGAAACCTTACCATCTTGGACTCTGTATCCTTCTGCTATGAAGTCCTTATGACGCGATATGAAGGGTTCTTTGTGTCTGGGCAGCGAAGGCGAATTGATACTCGGTGCAAATGATATCGCGATTGAAATGGTGGATGTTCAACGGTTTGTTTACATTGTGGGGTCTATAGGGCTGGCTCGGCGACGATGCCAAGGCGATCAGAAGATTTTTGGAGCCAACTCCCCTCGCCTCGCGTTCATCAATGTCATACCGCTCCATTTACGTATCGCGAACCTCATCATCCGGCCACCAAGATCAAATGAATTCGACTCGGCGAGAGCGCCGTTACTCACTCCATCTGGAAGGTGCCCTACCTACTAAGCCTTAAGTTACTGAGTCTCATGGACTTTGATTGGAGAGCAGAGGGGATGGTGTGCACATAAGTGGATTCACCCAATGTCACACAGGACACAAGCATTATGGACGTGTGTGAAGAAGCTACCATTAATCGGTGCCAAACGCACTGTCTCCGGCTGCGAGAGGTAAGCATTCGACGATTCTTGAGGCAGAACCGGCTTCGCCAAGGGCTTCAGTACTATGGTTGGTGCAAACAGTTGTAGACATTACCTATATCTGTCCCAATGCAACTCCCAACCACCGATTCGGTCATGTAGATATAGCATGTAATTGCAATGAATTAGAGATCCGTAAGATTGACACCTATGTTCCCATCTCATCTTCCTCATCTTCCTCCCCACCAGCTAAACCGTTCTCTCTCTCTTCTGCTTCTCTCTCGCGCCTAGTGATCTCTTTGCTCGCTCCAATCTTCCTCAACCCATCAACCACGCCCCCAATGAACGCCCTCCCTTCGGCAACCTCCATCCCTCCAACTCCATTCATGTTAACCTCTCTACCTCCCTCTAAGATCCCAACTCCAGCCCTCATCTTGGCCATCCTCACTTCCCGCAAATCCCGCATCAGTCTTCGCACATTGTCGGGCTCTGGTATGTCATCGCTCGCCGCCTCAAGTAGCATCTCTCCGATCTCCAGCCAATGGTAGGGCAATGCATCTGGAGGGGCGTCGGCCGTTGCGCTGGGGAGGAAGGGTGGGGATGTGGTGGTGTGCGGCGGTAACGGTGGAGGAGGAGAAAATGAGGGTGTACCCTTTTCAAGATCGAGGATTGAGTTAAGAGAAACTGGAGAGAGCCATGGAGGTGGAAGGATGTTGGCGCGCCGTTGGCGTTTAAGCAGAAGAGCGAGCCAGAGTGGAAGTGGAGTTCGGTAAGGTGGGTTGAGGGGTGGGATTGGGCCCTATACATTGACCAGGATGGTCAGCTTGACAGCGCAACCAAAGAGGCTTTTCAGAGCTAACCTACACTTCATTGGAAACACACTGTCTGTGGGCTCAACTCACCCCGAGTAGATTGAGCCCCTCGAGCCGCTGGCGGGGAATCACTGTTACCATCTCCATTTCACAAATGAAGGCTGTTTCTGGCGGCGTCAAGCCGGGTGGCAAAGGCAATGCCATACTAGCAGTCAAGTAGATTTTTCGATACGGTATGACAAGAAGTGTGAAGTAAGTAACAATCCTGGTTCTTGTAAGCGGTAGACGCGCTAGAATTACGCGTGTGGACCGCTAATGTTCCTCGTACCACTTTGGCTATCGTTCTACTCCGTAACGTTCTCGCCCCATCGGCAGCATGTTTTCAAGATGAGCCACTTAGACAGTAATGACGAGATCTTCCGGCGGATCAATCACTCGAAACTCTTCGGCTGCAGCTGCTATCATCGCCGTTGCAGTCGCGGTGTGGTTCAAACTCGTGCAGGACATCGTCCCTACGCCATACCTCGTAAGGACTTGATCAAAGAAAGGCGTCAACATCTTTGACTGATGAAACCAGGATGAGGCATTCCATGTTCGCCAGGCTGCAAATTATGCCCAAGGCAATTGGCGCCTTTGGGATTCCAAGATAACTACTCCTCCTGGCTTGTGGGCTATAGAATCTGTCATAATAATGCAGACTATTGGCTGATCATAATCACAAAGATACCTTGTTTCGTATGTCCAAATAAAGCTATTTCTATTCTGGAAGGTCATTGATACCAAAGATTTCCGTTCTACCAACGCTATAGGCAGCATATTCCTCGTAGTAGTCGTTCGCCGTCTATTGCTCCTTACGAGGAGGATAAACGAAGGCGAGGAATGGGACAGTGAATCAGAGCAATGGCCCTCTGCAGAACTGATCCACAACACTGTCAACATCTGCTTGTTCCCACCGCTTTTCTTCTTTTCCGGACTTTATTACACGGACGTTCTGTCAGCTTTGTCTGTGCTATATGCATATCAATGCTACCTTGAGAAGAGATATGACTACTATGCCGTACTTGCAGGTCTTCTTTCTTTGCTTTTTCGACAAACAAATATCTTTTGGGTCTCGTTATTTCTGGGAGGCCTTGCTTTCTGCCGCGCTATACCCAAAGGACAAGCAGACGTTGACTTTTCGAGCGATCCTGGCCTTTACGATGTGATACAAGGAAGTTGGAAACACTCTTTAGCGTACGATCCACTCGTTAGCGAGGCGAGCTTGGAAGGTTGTTATTGTCTCCCAGTATATGTCGATATGGGCTTACTGCATCCAGATTATGTAAAGTCCGGAGCTTCAATGGCAATAGCTGGATGCCTCAATTCTCAAAACGCGCTTCGGAGCGTCATACCCTATCTGCTAATCCTCGCCTGCTTTTCAGGCTTCGTGGTTACGAATGGCGGTGTTGTTCTAGGTATGCACCAAACCAAGCACTCTGATGACCAATTTGTTCACATGTTCTAGGAGATAAAGACAATCATATTGTCTCCATCCACCTCACTCAGATGCTCTACTTCTGGCCCTATGTCGTCTTTTTCTCCATCCCGCTACTCTACCCCTACCTTCTCAACATCGTCATCCCTCAAAACTTGATCCCCACCGCTATACGATCTTCCACCATCAAGCAACAGCATCCTAGAATCGTCATAGCTCTCCCAATAATGGCCATAATGCTCGCAATCGTCCACTACAATACCATCATCCATCCATTCACTCTCGCCGATAACCGCCACTACACCTTCTACGTCTTCCGCATCCTCCTCCGCCATCCACTGATCAAATATCTCGCAGTACCAATCTACTTCATTTGCGCATGGGCCGTCATCACAGCCCTAGGGGCCCCAGCTCCCAGCCCAGCCCAATCGACCGACCGCAAACAAGGCAAACAGCCAGAGAATAAATTCCCCCATCCAGCTCCACCCCCAAACGATACACCACTCAACACCAACCTCCGAACCAGCTTCCTCCTCCTCTGGCTCCTCGCCACTTCCTTATCCGTTATCACCGCACCCCTCGTCGAGCCAAGATATTTTATTGTACCCTGGCTAATATGGCGCCTCCACCTCACTCCCACCTCCCACACAAACGACAAGGCATCCGAGAGCAACAGAACCCTCCTTTCGAAAGCGCATAATCATCGTCTCTGGCTCGAGACGGCTTGGTTCCTGGTCATCAATGCCTCCGTCGGCTATATCTTTCTATATCGCGGGTTTGAGTGGGTGCAGGAGCCGGGTTTGGTGCAGAGGTTTATGTGGTAGATGGTCTGCTGGAGGGGCTGGATGGGTGGGAAGTGGGAGGGTGAAGGTTTGCTTTTAGGTGTATGGATGGTGTTGTAGCTGCGTCCAAGTTTGAATTGGTATGACAATACTCCGTATGGTGCTGGGTATCTGCGATAGAATTGTAAAGTCGAGGACTGAGAGTGCATGCTGGAGGGGTATAGTATTCTGGCCTGTATCATAAGACAAGAAGTAATAGAAAACAACTCGGACCTTAATCATCGAGCATCCTGAGACCGGACAATGCATTCACGCAATCTGATTCTAGAGCCCCATTTCTATCGCCAAAGGAATGAATATGCATCACCTCTTCCAACCCTCTAATGCTGAGCTCGTATTTCCTATACGCATCTATATGCTTTCAACACGAAACAGCAGGACAGCCATGATCATGGGTATCATACACAAATCGCTCTACACACAAACCTCTCCCAGCCGATCTATTCCACTCCCGTCTTCCCTCACTCACGCCAGTCCCAACTCCCGATAAAATGCATCGCCATTAGGTTCTCTACCGAGGAAGCTCTTCAATGTCTCCATTTCATCCTGACTACCACCCTTCTCAAGCACCATGTGTCTATATCGCCGACCTTCTTCCGGGTTCATCGGATCTTTCTCGAAGACCGTGTAGAACATGTCTGCGCTGTAGACTTGGCTGGAGAGGTAGCCGTAGTAGCCTGCGTCGTACCCACCTAGTAGGTGGCCGAATGTGGTTTGACCATGTCCTATAATGATGACGATGTTAGTGAGTTATTATATTTGGAGGGGAGGATGTCAATGCGTACCCCACTCGTAGCTCTCTCCAAGTTGGGCTGGGGTCTGCAGCCCGGTGAGTTCGTAGCCTAGTTTGTTGTACATCTCACTGAACTTGAAGCCTTCTACTTGTTCGTGGCTTTTGGGTTCATGGATGGTCATGTCGAAGATGCCGAAATGTAGTTGGCGGAGATTGAATAGGGAGTCATTTACATGTTTCGTCTTTATCAGGTTCTTGATCAGCTCGTCTGGGATTTTCTCTTCGGGTTCCTGTGCCTCCTGGCCCGCTTGCTCACGCCATGCCGCTTTATACTCAGAAGAGAGCGTGGAATAATGATGGCTAAGTGCTTTGAGCTGCGAGGGTGTCCAGCACCAATTCTCGAGCATCTGAGACGGCGCTTCAACGAAGTCACGTACGACATTGGTGCCGTGGAAGCGCGAATAGTGAGTTTTAGACACGAGATCGTGGATACCATGGCCAAGTTCGTGGAACAGAGTGGTGACTTCATCATGCTTGAGGAGACTGGGTTTCTTAGCGGTAGGCTTCGAGAAGTTGCATACTAGCGCTGTGACAGGGTAACGCCGCGTTCCGTTTTCCTGGATGAAACCTGGCTGGAGATTGAAGTTGGCAGCGTGACCATACTTCCCCTCACGAGGGTGAAGGTCAAGATACAGATAGCCCACGAAACCACTGCCTTGGTCCTCAGAATCCCACACGCTGAAGACCTGGACATCTGGGTGCCAGACAATGTCATCACCTTTTCCAGACGGAGAGATGGAAGCGCGGTCCGCGCCAGTGATCTCCACAAATGTCATGCCGAAAAGCTTTTCGAAGATTGTGAGCATACCGCGAATGGAGGTTTCTAATGGAAACCATTCCGAAATCAGTTCTTGGTCAACAGAATAATGCTTCTCAAGCATAAGTCGGTCATAGAAGCGATTGTCCCAGATGTAGTAGCGGCCATCGATGCTCTTCTCCATACCCCTTGATTTGAGGTCTTGCTCTTTCAGATCTGTGAGAGCCTTCCTCTCCGACTCGCCTCCCTTCTTGAGGCGCTGTCTCAAGTCACCGAGGAAGTCATCAACCGTTTTAGGTGTTTTGGCCATCTTGTCTTCGATGATGAATGAGGCATGATTCGGATACCCTAGCAATCGGGCAGCTTCATCTCGCAGAAGAATCACCTCCCTGAAGATTGGTATATTCTGGGGTAGCTTGTTTTCGTTTGCGAGGTAGACCCGCTTTCTTGTTGCAGGATTCTTTGCATATTTCAAGGTAGGAAACACGTCCGGGTATTTGAAAGTCATTCTCACTTTCCCAGCATTTTCACTCTCTCCCTTGGCAAACAACGACATAACGTCTTCGGGCACGCCTTCCAGCTCCTTGCGATCGAACCAGATCCCTCCGACTTCTTCGTTCAGGTTCTTTGAGAAGATTATGCATAGCTGGCTCAGACGTTTCTTGATTTCTTTGTATCTGTCTCTCTTTGGCCCCGCAGGTATTCCAAGTCCATGGCGAATGTAGTGCTTGTGTGTCTTCTCGAGCAGTCTTTGTGATTCTGCGTCCAGCTTCTCATTCTTCTTTGTAACCTCTTCTACCAGCTTATACACATCTTCACGCATGGATGACTCAATGGAGAAGTCGTCCATCAATTGCTCGGCTTCCGTAGAGGCATCTCGTACTGCCTGGTCTGTGGAGACGGATTGGTAGAAACCAATAATGTGCGAAATAAGTCCACTATCGTTCTCATCGAGAGCTATTGGTAGCAAAACGTCCCTGAAACTCGCATCCTGCGCTTCGATTTCCGCTACAATTGTGTCCTCTAAACTCCTTGACTTCTCTATCATCCTCCTTGTATCTTCGACGATGGATTTTGGAGATCCAGTGAACACAGGTGGGGCCTGCGGAGGCTTTTTGTAGGCTTGTGGTACCATTGCGGAAGTAGTGATGGGTTTCTTCGAGGAGACAATTGGCCAAGAACTTGTCTTGAGAGGGGCAAGATGGTCGACGATGGCTGACACCCTAGAGGCGAAGCGAGTAGATGGAGCCAGGACGAGGATGATGCCAATAAGGATACAGAAGGAAAGAGCGAACAACTTTGTACGACCTGAGACAGCCAGCGTGATGAACGGTTCCGACTGACAGTGAAGCCTTGATATCACAAGGAGGAATTTGAGACCGCTATCGCATCAGAGTTTCTCGATGGCCTAATGAAGCGAGATAGGTGCCCTATTGCTCACACACCTGCTCTTAATCTTCTGTCCTCTGGTTCTTCCCCCGAACCGTTGATTGGTGAAGGATAAGACCCAGCTAATTACATAAGGTACTTTATGCTGTTTCTTAGCCTCTTGTGGCTTAGCCCCACTCTTCTAGCTCTATATGGCTTGGCAGTCGCGTCTCTTTACACGCGAATGTAAAATAAAGTAAAGTATGTGACATGAATTGATTCACTCATGGCGCCTCTACTTCAAAACCGGTCCGATCAAAGAACCGCAATCTTGACCGAAATTGGAACGTACGAGGGCACGACCAACCGCAGAACCGTACCCCTGGCTGCTTTGCAATCTTTGCTCGCAAGCGTCAAGTCATATATGGAAGGTGAAGCCAACAGAGATGATTTCAAGGATAGCGACGGTGCTCGGGCGTACATTGATCTTGAAGGCAGTGAAGAAGAGTTTGGCAACGTCGAGGACGAAGACCTAATGCTTGCCGAAAACACTGAAACTACAATTACCAGCTCAACCACCAAAAGAACCGTTCCTATCGACTTTGACGACGCAGCCTCACCAAAGAAGCTTAAAGTTTCCGAGGATTCGATCGCGGTTGAGCTGGCTGAATCGATACTTCAGCGTACCTGGGGATTTCCACATTTCAGGCTTAAACAACAACAAGCCATCTCACGCCTAATCAAAGGTGGTAGTGCTGTTGTTGTCTTTCCAACCGGAGGTGGCAAAAGTCTCGTTTATCAGATCCCTGCTTTAGCCTTTGACTCTTATGACAAGCAATGTGGTCAGGACCCTGGTGGCGGCGTCACGCTCGTTGTGAGCCCCTTGATCGCGTTGATGAAAGTATGTGGCAGACCGCTTACATAGCATGCAACTGCAAGGAAATGTGTCCTTTACTACGCGACTTCGGGTTGACGTATGTGTAGGATCAAGTCGATGCTTTGAAGAAACGGGGTGTCTGCGCTGCTGCCATGGATTCATCTCAGAGCCGTGAATCATGGCTAGAGACCAGCGATAAGCTGCGGCGGGATGAGTTGAAAATATTGTGGGTATTCTCTCTCTTTCGTCGTCATCCATGCTTGATCTCTGCGGTCCTGTGCTATCCAAATACTCCTACGGATGTGGCTTTTTGGAAATGGGTATTGGCGTGGCTCTTATTCATGTATTTTGAGATCCAAGATAATGAGGATCTCAACTTTTTTACTTCCGAATTCCGAGCATCAGTGTCTGGATCCTGAGAGCTTGGAGGAAAATTCAGCAAGTATATTCGTTTAGAAAATCATCACCCTAGATTTCACGTACTTTACCATTGTTCTACACCCTTCCTAGAGTTTGCTGTCATTTGATCTGAGCCTTAAAAAATCCTCCTCGTAAGCTAATAGACCGTCTTGCAGATACGTTGCTCCAGAACGTCTGAACAATGAAGGATTTGTAGAGATGATTAGCCACACCAAGGTTCGACTGATCGCTATCGATGAAGCTCATTGTATCTCCGAATGGGGTCACGCATTCCGACCCGACTATCTCAAGGGTAGATTCCCATGTCAAGTCAAAATCTCTATTGTCTGACTGACCGGTCTTGCGAAGTTGCTAGGTTTGCTAAGGAAATCAAAGCCGAACGGGTTCTCTGCCTCACGGCTACGGCTACTCCCAAGGTCGCCCACGATATTTGTGATGCTTTTGACATCGAATCGCAGGGAGTCTTCCGCACTACTACGTATCGAGCTAATCTTCGTCTGCTCGCCCAATCTTTCAAGAATGGGACGGACAAGCTGCCTGCCTTGAAGTCCTTCTTTCGCCAAAATAAAGGACCTTCCATAGTTTATGTTCAGACCCATGATCAGACAGAGCTTGTATGTACTCGGCTGAAAGCGGACGGATTCAATGCTTATAGCTATCACGCTGGTATGGCAAACAACGTCAGAACCGTTGTACAAGATAAGTTCATGGGCTCAGACAATATAATTGTAAGTCTAAATACCAGTCTGAATACTTGCATACTGATGTACGCGGTCTCTTCCACAGATCGTAGCCACGATCGCTTTTGGAATGGGCATAGACAAAGCCAATATACGAAATATTGTTCATTATGCTATTCCCAAGAGTCTGGAAGGCTACAGTCAAGAGATTGGACGTGCAGGGCGCGACGGACTTGAAAGCACATGCATAATCTACTTGTGTGCTGAAGACATAGGTATCATGGAAGAATGGTCAAGGGCAGATGTCCCAAGTTTCAGGAGTGTGAACGGTTTGATCGGCGAGTTCTTGGAGCTTCATAGATATGCAAAGCCTGGGGAAGTCATCGAGAGGAATGCAAATGAAGAGTCAAGAGAATGGGATATCCGGGTTAGTCTCACCTAAAGTTCTATACTAAGCATGATTTATCCTAATCTTGTATTAGAGGAACGCTTTGGACCTCCTCAACGCACAGCTTGAGCTTCGTTTTGGACTAATCAGAGCAATAACTCCGAAATATTCCGAGTATAAATACGTCAAATCGCCCTCTTTCGACAGTCGAACAGTCGGTAGCTCTCGGGTTGAAGCGGCCCTAGAGAAACACAGCAAGTCAGCCAAGAAGTGGACCCACATCGATGTTGATTACGCCGCTCGTAGTGGTGGGTTCGAACGCGCAGAGGCTGTCCGAAAACTACAGGAGTGGCATGACAGTGGCGCCATTGAGCTTCAGCCGAGCGGCGTTGTCAATCGCTTTCGAATACTCAAAGAGTTTCCTCAAGGGGGGTCTGCAAAGCACGACATGATCACTGCTGTCTACGAACAGATCGAAGCCCGAGAGCGGAGCGACATGGCACGAGTCCGGAGTGTCATTGGACTTATCACCTCTAAGTCTTGTCTCAATCTTGAATTGGCTAGGCATTTTGGGGATCAAGATTCAATTCCGGGAAACGGTTGTGGCCACTGTAACTTCTGTGTCACAAAGAAGCCGATTAGCCTCATTCAAGGGGATAAGAAATTGCGGAATGGACGGATGGATGAAGGGAAGATAAAGGCGATATTATCGGCAACGAAGGTTCGCGACGATGCTCGATTCCTAGCCCGAATCGCTTTCGGTATCTCTAGTCCAAGAGTGACGGCGGAGAAATTAGGGAAGCATGCTGTGTTTGGCAGTATGGATGATTGCAATTTCGAGGTACAAGCCGTAGGATCCGGTTTCATGGTTGGCAGGCCATACTGACGAAATAATCTAGGATCTGGTGAAGAGGTTTAACAAGGTCTGCAAGTATTGAATACTTCGGGACACGAACATTGCACCTAAAGCCTTGTAGAACATCGAGGGTCATCGCGTTTGCTGCCGAAACCCGTTGACGGGAGAATGGTCGACCTTATGGCGGATAATGGTCATCTGTTGCAATGATATACCCCTTAAGGCGCTTATAAGTCACAAATCAATCTGATTGATACACGATATACATTATCGCAATTATCGCGTCAATATCAAAAGTCCTCGCGAATGCTTTACTTCATAAAGTATCTTGATCATTACAATTATATATCAATCTTCACCTTACCATGATATAAGGACACGCCTCTAAGACTCCCAGCATGATATTCACTTCATCTCCTTCCTAAGACTCTACACTGAACATCTCATCCTATCCCATTCACAATTTTTGTCTTTCAAATGACAAAGGCGGCAGTCTCGTTACCAACGAAATGGAGATAAGCTATATGTTATAGGAAAGTATCCAACCATCACAATGAATTGGTTTCATTAATTAGCGCTGGTTGTGAAAAGTCAATGTCTCGTGGAGAATGGCGTGGTTGTGATAGACGATCGTATATTCTCTTCCGAGGTCTCAATCTCTACTTTCCATCGTAGAGGGGTTTGAAGAAGTCTGCGATTTTGATTTTGATAGGGGGGAAAGGTGGTGGTAGATGGCATAGGTAGCGGTAGTGGAGGGGGGGTGGATGTCAAGGGATATTGTTAAGGAGATGATGTTGTTCTCATGGATGTTTTGGTAATAGTAATAGTATTATGAAGATTTGTATGGGAATATAAAAGGATTGTTTATTATGGTGTGTTCGATCTCTAAGTAGGAGTTGAAGTCAAAATCTGTGCTTCAATGTGGAGTAAAGGAAAGTGGAGTTCTTGATGAGATACATTCTAGGGTGGAAGGAGGAGATGGGGATGGGACGGGTGGGATATAGATATGAATGGATGTGGACATGGAGGACTGGATCGGTTTTCGGGGGATAAGGATTGAGAGGGGGACGATGGGGATGGTAAGAGTAAGAGGGTGGTGAATTAGAGGGCGGGCTGCAATGTGATGATTGGGAGGGTAGAGGGGAGAGGGATGAGAGAAGGGAGCCGGGAGAGGGGGAGAGAGTGAGTGTGGGTATGTGGATTTGGTAGGTATGGTTTGTCGTCGTCGGTGTCGTCGGTGGGGATCTGGAATCTGGAATGTAGGAAGGGGAGAGGTAATGGAGCCCTCCTGCGTGCTGTGTGTTTGAGGATATATTGGCTCTGGCATGGCTTTTAATCTGTAATGAAGAGATGGTATAGCTGCATGCGTCGATGAGCAGGTGACGAGCAGGTGACGAGCAGGTGGAGAGCTTTTTTCTCATGGGAATGCATTCACTGTTGGATTGTTAGGTACTGCTTTGGCAGACTTTTGGTTGCATTGTAATGTACTCGTTTACTCGTTTCGAATCTCGCACTGCCCGTCTACCCTAATGTGAACAATGATGACACGAACAAGCTAAACCTCAGCGCTTGCTCTCGCTGACGGTGACTCTACCCACCGATTCCCATTCATCTCTTCATCCACGCTCTCACCTCGACTTTCGTCTGGTACAGGCGAAGCAATCGGGCTGAACCCCACCCTCGGTCGGCTCTTGAAGACGCTATCATACCCGGCTCCAGGGCTGAAGAGCTCTTCCGGCGGAGTGAATTCCTCGATCATCGGCATTTCCTTTCGAGGCGTCTCGAATTGGTTCGTCGGGTAGACTTTGGAGGTGCGGCGTTCGTGCATGGATTTGCGCGGTCCTGAAGGTCGGGAGGGGACTAGTGAGATGGACTGCCGTGTACGCTCGAGGAGGGTGGTTGGACCGTTGAGGCGTGTGCTGGAGGGTTTTTGCTCATCTGCTATGGCGGTGAGTAGGGGAGATTGGGAATCATGATCGTTCGTTGTCAATCGTTGGAGTCCGCCTGGGCTGGATGAAGCCATTATGGATTGGCGAGTTCGCTGCATTAAGGAAAGGAATGGCTTGGCTGGTGTGGGCGCTGCGTTCAGGGTCATAGAGATGACCTGTTCGGCGAGGAGCTCATCATCGTTGATGTTTCCACCATTCTGCATACTACAAAGTCTGTCATCTTGGTGGAGCTTTCGGTCATGAGATTCTGAGGGATCTCTTTGGTTGTATTCGTGACCCATTTCACCGTTCTGAGTGTAGTTCGAAAGGTCCTTAACGCGGGCAATATCAACCGATTTCTCACCATAGTGTAGGTGTCCACCCGAGATCTCAGAGAATCCGGAGTTATCACTTTCATCCCTGGAAGATTCAAGATGAGAGTCACTCGAATGAGACATCCTTTGGCCCTCATGAGCCGCATTACTTGCATCGCTATTTTTGGGATACTTCATCATGTTCGCGTTGGGGATTGGGGTAGCTTCATTATTTTTGACATAAATGGACGATGGGGAGGACAGCGACATCTGTTTCTCTGCTCCCTTGACCTCCCAATCACTCTTCCTGGGACTCTTTCTGGGGCTGAAAACATAATCTCTTTCTTTATGGAGGTCTGCCTGGTGACTCTTCCCCAACATTACCGATGGTGATTCCTCTTCCTTTTCGATCTCTCTGTTACTTTTCCGTGGGCTCTTCCGTGGACTGAACATTAGGTCTCTCTGTCTATGAAGAACTGGGTTGACGCCTTTGAATTTGATCGACGTCGGCGATTGCACCTCCGATCCAATTGTAGGCTTGATGTCTTTCTTCATAACCTCTTTGAACTCCCTCCATTGCTTGAGTCTTGCCTCCTGGCTAGCCACTCGTTTCTCCAGGTCCTCCAGAAGTCCATGACTGTTTAGTCCGGTGAGTCCATCAAAGGCCCGAATCGAGACCTCTGACCAGATCTCTCGAAACGGTTCATCCAGTAGAGCGTCCTTTGACCGTTGCTCTTCGCCTTGAGCAATGACATCCAACAATCCGGCGTCACCCTGCCAATGCTCCTCAAAAAGTCTCGACACTCGCGACACGGTATGGTCAGGTATCAGGCTCTCATCAAGCAAGCCTTGCGTTTTCACAATGCATTCGAATTTCTGGTCCAGCTCCTTGTCCTTCGAACTCAGGATGTTGCCGAAAGTTTTATACCTCGCACTAAGCTCCCTCTTTCTATTCAACAGCGCTGTCAAAGATGACCGATGCGCAATTGCTAACGGCAACAAGGACTCATGCTCTGTTTTCGTGATTCTCTTGGCGGCAGCAAGCCGTCCAGCAATGCTCGCTTTTCCGCCGTCACCCTCTGCAAGGACCTTTCGCAGGACGATAGTAGAAAACGCGGCCAACAGCTCCTGAAACTTTTCACCCTTGCAGTCATCGAACATTGTCTTCCTCATCATAACCTCCTTGCCCAAGACTTCGTTCTTTTTCAAATCGTTGAGACATCTCGATAGAGCGGCGCGTAGGTTGAGAGACTGCAGAGGCACAAGGGCAGGGAAGAAGGGCCCTAGCTTCTAGAGAGGGTTTGTGAGCACAAAATATATACCCATGTAAAAGGCTAGCTCTGACATTTCTTGACTCTTCCACATCCCATATCTCGAACAAGCGATAAAGCGCCCATTCGACGCAGCATATACGGGTCTTTTCATTCTGAAGGGTATTTTTGCGAGTAAAGGTCTGAGAGCTGATCGATGGCCAATCATCGCGTCGGTCGAGATTTAGAAGATGGAGGTTACTCAGGAAGATGGAGATGCTTGGTGCAGGCGTTGTTCCTATGTTTGTTTGTTGTTTGCTCATGTCGTTTGACGCGGCTCTGAGGCATCACGCGCGATTGTGTACACTGTGATGTGGGCCAATAGATGTCAAGCCAAACAAGCATGCGGATCAAGCTATGATGATTGATTGTTTGTCACACGCATGAGGTAAACAAGTCGCTGTGCATACGCTGTGGGGTCTGAAGAATATGGCCAATGGTAAGTGCCAGCTGCGGGCATTAGAAGCAGCCTAGAACACGCTCAAACTTAGGTAAGCTCCCCAGGCTCGAGCCACTGCATCAGAGCATTGTTAATCGGATACATGCAGATGCCCAATAGATTCAGATGGGTATATGTGCACCTGGCTACTCCACCGTTCTTTACATCTCTGCATTCTCGTTTTCATCTTCACAGCCAATACTCTCGTCTTCTGCAAGCGACTCAAGCCATGTCTACAACACAGCCAGCCCCGAATAGCAGCAGTGCTTCACAACTCCCATCCAATCCTACTCTCAACGGTGACCTGAACCTCCAATCTACGAATATCACTTCCATCACACCTTGGTCCGTTCCGAATGGTAAATACCCATAACCTCAATTTCCATATCCCATTAACAAACCACCCCATAGCTCTAAAAGATCTCAGCCTGCCTCCTCCATCCTCACCTCCGAGAACACCAATCCCCTTCTTCCACCTCCTCACACGCCTCAAAACTACCAAACGCGCCGGCTGGGAGCGCTTCTCCATCTACGCCGGTGAAAGCATCTCAGATCACATGTACCGCATGTCCATCATGACCATGCTCGCGCCCCCCGCCCTGACCGCACAGCTGAACGTACCGCACTGTACGAGGATGGCGCTGGTGCACGATATGGCCGAGAGTGTGGTGGGTGACATAACGCCTGCGGACGACGTGCCGAAGGAAGAGAAAGCCAGGAGGGAAGCCGAGACGATGGAATACCTTTGCGGCAACTTGGTAGGCGCGTATGGTGGTGGGGACGCAGGGAAGGGTATCATGGAGTTGTTCCAGGAGTATGAAGAGGGGACGACGCGGGATAGTGTGTTTGTGCATGATGTGGATAAGGTGGAGCTGTTGCTGCAGATGGTGGAGTATGAGCGGGAGAGCAAAGGAGAAAAAGACCTGGGGGAATTCACATGGGTGGCGAAGAAGATACAGCTTGAGGAGGTGAAGGAGTGGGCCAGGGATATCTTGAAGGAGCGCGAGGAGTTTTGGAGGGAAGTTGGCAAAGAGGCGCTGAATCTGGATATGAGGAAGCATATCTAAGGGTATTTGATCAGGAATCTGGATATGAGGAAGCATATCTAAGGGTGTTTTATGAGGAATCTGGGTATGAGGAAGCGTGTTTGAGGGAATTTTATCAGGTTTGTGCGAGGCGGATGATATACCCTAGAGAACATGAGGTTCGCTGCCAAGGAAGAAGAATTAGAGATAGAGCAAACGCTTCAAGGACACGGCCGTCGTGTCTAAAGAGCGGTTCAAGTAATGATAATGATAACGATAACACACCAGAAGAAAAGCACCAGACAAAGTCACAAGTACTGCAATCCATCATGAAACTCGCAAGCTATCCCACTCCCATCTCGAACCTTCAAACCATAACCACCCACCCAACCACACCCACCACACCTCCCACCACCAACCCAGCCACCCCCATCCTCCCCCCTCGCCCCGAATAAACACTCCCATCACCAAGATCCGACCGCGGCAGCGTACCGACCGTCTCGCTTGGCGGATAACTCGCAGAGCCACTACTAACCAAAAACGGCGGTTGCGACACCACAGCCGCCAAAGCCGTGAAAGCTGCCCATGTCCCTGTCGCTGGGTGGGAAGGGTATGTGGTAGAAGGTCCGACGATGTTTTGCTTCGATTCAGTTACGGGTGTGCTGCCGGTAGTGGCGGCGATGGAGAATTGGGGGGAGTAGTTTGTTGATCTGGGGGGTTGGGTTGGGTGGATGTTAGTTATTTGTTGCACGCACAGAGAGAGGAGGGAGATGAGGAAGGAGAAAGAGAAGGAGAGAGAATTGTGGACTAACCCAGACTGAGCTATTGAGAGCACATACGTCCCTGTCGCCAACGTGGACGCCGGCGTCCAAGCGTAAGATGTGCCGGTGGCAGATGCTAAATAGGCGTTAAAAGACATGCGGGCGAATATTGACAGTGGGATATCGGACATACGTACCAGCTACGACGGAGACTTTTGCAAGAGAAGTGGTCGGTCCGTTCATGAGGGTGATGGTGACGGGCTTTTGGATGAGATGTATTTGTTAGTATTGGATACATATAGGGTAGAGGTTGGTAGGGGAGTAGGGGGGTGAAGTCAACGTACGGTGCCGTCGCCTTGCCATGATAGGTTGAAGGCCTGACCGATGGTGATACCGGTGAATGCGACGTTTGTGAAATCGACGAAAGCGAGGGCGTGGAGGGGAGCGAGGAGGAAGGTGGTGAGGGTTTGGAAGCGCATTTTTGGAGGGGAGCGAGTGGAGGATAGAGTGGGTAGGGATGGTGGATACAGTGTCAGGGGCGAGGATGTGCGTTGATTGTGGTTGAAATTGCTAATTTTGTAGTAAGAATGCTTTTGAGTAATGGATGCTGTGGGAGCTTGTGTGTGTTTTGGGAGTAAAAGAGGAGGTTCTTTGAGTGCAAGTCTTGTACTTGCCACTTCTTTCCACGCTTGAACGGGTTGCAACAACCTCCGTCACAGGGAAGGAGCGTACCACAACGAGACAGTTGTTCGGTAGATGGGTAAGTGGTACAGGTAGCTAAATGGAATAAGTTCCTTTGCTTGTAAAGGCGGTTCGTAGAATACCACCACATAAGTAAGACAGACAACCATGCATATGAATTGAATATTTCAAGGCCGAATGGTATCTATGCCGACAGGCCTCGCTTTTCTGACTCGCTGAAGAATATGATCATTCGCCATAGCTTCTTGACGAGTGCCTCGGCCTCGTCATCCAATGCCTATAATCTGTGTCAGCGTTATCTCTTTAGTGAGGGTAGTAATGCCTACCCCTTCAAGCTCCTCTACTAGAGCTTGAGGCGCGCCCCTCTTTCTGATGTGATCCTCAGCAACCTCAACGAGCATCTGCTCCTGCACACCAAGGTACTCAACAATCTTCTTCTCCACGAATGGTTTCAGTTGATCGCTAAGAACCGTCTCATCGACGAACTCCCACTTGACGGGCCATCTCCACAATCCTTCCTTATCTGATGGTATATCAGCAGCTAGTTGCCTGACTGCTTGTGTCCTCTCCTCCTCAGTCAGACCCATAGCGTCAGCAGCATTATCAAACTTGATCGGGATGAGCGTTCTCTTTGCCGAGCTGTCTGCTTCTTCTTCGTCTTCAAGTAAGCCCTCAACTTCGGCCACAGTTCGTCGACCCGTCGCGGCAGCTTGTGCTTTCTGCGCTGCAGCGCCAAGTGATAATTTGAATCTCTGCGGCTCTCTTGGTGCTTGGATGTCCAGATCCATCGCTTGTCGGTTCAGGAAATCGTCGGCCATCCCTCTTGCTTCTTCCTTTTGCTGCACCTCTCTAGCCTTCTCTCTATCCTCTGCATTACGATCCGTGTCGTCCATGGCTGTCTCTCTACTCCTGAACACTGCCCGGTTACGAATCCATAGACTCCGGTCTAGATAGTATTCCTCAGCTTTTCGGCTGGCTTCAGCGTCATCGTTCCACTCTCTCAAACGTTTTGCAACAGCCTCCTTCTCCGCCTCCTTTTGCCCTTGCTCTTCTTTGTCTCGAGCCTTCTCCCTCTCCACGGCTGCCGTTCGACTACGTTCCCGGTTGAGCCACCTTCGTTTCTGATCTTGGTACAATTTTTCCTGCTCCGCTTCTTTCTTGTCTCTGATCCGTCGCTCGATCTCATCGTCACTGGCATCACTGTCCTCAAATTCTCGATCGATCAGACCGGAAATTGCAGCACCATTGATACCACTTCCGTTTACAAAGGTCACACCCTTTTGATAATCTCGCGGCATACCCGATTCGGTGTAGCCTTTCGGTCCAGTCGGTACATTACTTATATTTCGATCTCTGGGGCCCACCGGAATACCATTGGCACCACCAGCTGGACCGCTCGGTGCTGAAAGGGGTGGGGACGCGATTCGGCTAGGACGTGGGCCCATGTTTCGCCGCCTCTCCATCGCCTCCATCTCTTCCTCTCTCCGCAATCGTTCCAAATCACGACGCGTGCTACGATCTCGGAAGGCCTGTATCTCTTTCGCAACAGTCTCTCGCATTTCCGCTGGAATGTCAGACAGCTCATCGTCGGCCGAAAGAGGAATGGTGACAACCTCAGCATCCACCCTCTCATCACCATTTTGCATTGAATAGTCACCATTTCGATCTACACTTGACATATCGTTCATTGGTATCGGCGCCGAGGGATGAGCTAAATCTGCGAGAACACCAGCAAGTGCACTTTTGGCGGCATCTAGACGTAGTTGGCCTTGTATCGGATCTTGGTCACCTCGAGAAGCCTCCCATCGCTCAAGATAGCTATAAGTGCTATCGTCAATGGTGACCTAGAAGCCTGTCAGCAAATTGATAATCGATACTCGTGCAAAGTTTGCGTACTAGTAGTTTACTCTTATCCACTTTCACATCTTCAGCGTCCTCTTCCTTTTTGGTGCCGTTGACCGCTTGTGGCTTGACAGGTACTTCGACTTCTTTCAGTACCTCTATGGCTGTAGCAAGGCTTTCGGGATTTTCGTACTCTGCAAAGCCAAATCGGCATGCCTTGTTGTCTGCATCCATGGCCCTAATCCAACGCCTCAAATTCCCTGCACATTGTAGGATTCTCTCAATGCCTTCATCACCACCAGAGCCTTCTGTGATTCCTCCAACGAATATGGTCCGTGCGACCTCGTCCTTGGTGGGTGGAACCAGTTGCATCATACTCTCTCGAACAGCTTGCCGTTGAGCATCCATTCCTTGTCCAGCGCCCAAGCCTGGCCGTGCAGATTTAGAGTCTGCGTCTCGCCGGCCAGGGTCTCCGGATGGCATGAGGGGTTTCGATGGCCCAGTGGTTCCAAGCCGAATAACAGGTGCGTTAAAGTTGATATTGGGCATGTTGGCTGGTGCCTGGAAACTTGAGGGGAGGCCACCTGGACGTCCTGGCTGCTGGTTGTTTGATTGCATGCCCGGTGGAGGGCCAACGCCTGGTGCAGCTACTTCTTGTAAGTCCACGATCCACAAGGGTAGTAAGATAGCTTACAAGAGCCTGGGGGAGGCCCCATGCCTGGAGGCCCATTGCTCCCAGGAAACCCTCCGAAGGATGGTGGTCGCCCATATGGCGGAGCACCTGATATGATGTTAGTACATGCGACAAATCATAACTGTAACGAAAATTGAGTATCCAAGGCGGGAGATGATTGGTTCCTACCTTGATAATTATACATCCGAGTAACTGGTGTTCACATAAGCTGGTACACGGTCAGACGCGGAGGAGAGGCATGTAGAGCTTCAAGTTTGACCACGTTCAATCGGGTTTAGCTAAAGTATTCTCTTCCAGAGCAGTCAAGATTTCATGCAGCAGTTTCGGTGAAGATCCGTGCCAAGCCTGAACAAGCGCGACGAATTTTGCCAAGCCCTTTCAAGATGTCGAACTACTTCAGCGCAGAAACCAAGGGCATATGAAGCTCTCCATTCACTGCTGAGCCTATCCAGTTCATTGTAGTAGAGTGTACCGGAGACCACATCGGTGACTACCATGCTTCCCTTACTACCGGTCCCATGCACTGACTGCATTTTTTAGATGGAACTCCGATGCCTTGGTGAACCTTTACTGAGATTTCGATCCCCCCCACTGCGCTCCTTCCTTGCGCCTTCGGTCACCTCAGCTTGTAGACGACCTATATCGTCTCGGAGAGCGCATACAATCGTTTCCAGCTCATCGATTCAGTCCTCCCATGGCTTCCACTCAACGCCAGCACAAAGCGCCCGATCCTCATCTGACACTATAGCGGACCTCGACATCCTTGACGAAACACCGGAACCAAGCTCTTCACGGCCTTCCCCATCCGCGTCGTCAGCTCGGAGAAGCACTGCTGGCAGCATGATTGATGACTTAATAGAGTCGACCTTGGACGTACCAACCCGTACAAGTCGACAACCATACAAACCACCTACTGACTCCTCCGCTTCGATGATGGACGCTTCCTTCAAAGCCTCACAGTACTATGAATCGGGCGCACGCGGTGACCGGTCCCCGGGGTCTTTGTCTCGCCTCATGAATTTTCCGAACAGCCCTGGCGCGGAAACCTCGAGTGATCCTAACGACTTTTTGAGCGACCAACGGTCTAGCCGACAATTACACTTACTTGAGGCTAGACGTGCCAAACGCTCCATTCGATCGCGGCCAAGTCTCGGACGAACCATCGATGTAGACCCAGATCGAGGAGCAGACTTTGGGCGTGCTCTGAGGAGATTGGAAATCCTATGCGCTGTGAACAGGGTCCGAGCGGACCAGAATAGGCAACGTTTTCATGAACGACCTGGTATGAAGAAGAAGAGGCTGAAGAGTGAACGCTGGAGAAGGTTGTTTAGAGAAAGTTTCCGAGCCACGGTGGGAAGGGTCAAGGAGATGAGGAGGAAGGGTTGGTAGGAAATGTTGAGACTACGAAAACACAAGCTCTAGCGAGGTAATACGGGAAGGTACCATCGCTAGGCGTTGTGAACCTTAGGTTAAATGGAAAGCGAAAGACCAAGGATTGTTCGTCTATGCTTTCCTGGGGCTACGCTTCCACAAAGTCTTCCTTCCACTTCCGCCTGAGTGCTCCTTCATACCGCTGTCCAATAAACCTCACTAGATTATTCAGGCTCAACGTACAGGAAAGGAGCGCAATGGAGTGTTCGATGTGGAAATTGTGAATGTAACTACACGTATGTGGTAGTTTCTGCAGCCTTGCCGTCTAACGACAACATCTCCGAGATACAAACACGATCTGCATCTGCTCGACCACGCGGTTCGTCCGTTCAACCTATCTTATGAGTATGTATGATCGTTGTCATTGCCATGCAGAAATATGGCTGTGTCAGTAAAGTACAATTGGTTCCCGGGTTTTTACAGCACTCTACATGGTCGGACCATGGACTCGTCACGAATGGGACGCAGAATGCATATCACTTGATACTTACTTATCTTTACCAATTTTCCCGTGGGTAACCACTCGAGAACTCCCATGAGTCAATCCGCAATGTGGAGTCACTAGTGATAATATCATGATGCAGAATCCGGATGCTCGACAAGGTAGATCTCTCGATGGAGAACATTTCAAGCTAAGCTTGTTCCCATTCACTGCGTCTAAAAGGTACCACTGCATTGATAAGGCTGGTGAGCCATTTCTCGTCAGCTTACATACCCACTTTCCTTCCTCTCTCTTACTTCCAATGCTTTAAACATTATTTGACCATCGAGGAGTCCGCGTACCTTAGAAAAATCTTCAAGACGACTCGTCATAGTGCCTGAAAAAACTTTTCAGAGAGTTCGACTCTTCCTCAATGTGGTTGTATAAATATAAAATTAAAATAAGTGGGTCTCTCTCTCAAATGTGCTTTAGCTTGGAGAATCAAGCATTGGCAGCGAGGAATAATTCTCATTATAATTCCACCGAAGCTTGTTCGACGTGGTGAGTCAATATAAGCTAAATAAGTGGATCTCTCTTCAACGTGCTATGACTGGAGCGAAGGAATAATTCCCATTATATTCTACCTTCAACGTTGATTCAAGATCTCAGATTCCGTTCATCTTGCTTCCTCATATCGCTCTTCTCCATACCATCACATCAGCACACGACTTCTCCAATCAATCACCACGAATCATCAGCATCAACATCACCATCCCATCCCCCTTCCACCAAACCCCCCATCCCCCATCACCCTCACCCCCCCAAATCCCCCCAAAAATGGCAACCAACCCCCTCACTCCCACCAACAGCACCACATCCCTCAGCAACGGCGCCTCCCCCACCGGCTCCGCCATAAAAATAAAAATGTCCGCCTTCTCGCACTCCATCAAAGAACACGCCTCGCTGCACCTCTCTGATTGCGAGCGTGAACTCGAGATCCTGAGGGCGAGGGAGGCGAGGAGGTTGAGGAATCATCCTGTGTGTCGGTTCTTGCGGCGGAGGGTGGATGGGTTGGAGGTGGGGGTTTGGAGGGTTTGTGGGGTTGTGGGGAGGTTTGTGAGTGGGAGGGGGAGGGAGAGGGGGAGTGGTGGTGAGTTTTTCTTCTTCTCTGTTTGTGGAGATTTTTACGAGACTGACTGGCTTTTATCGTAGGGAACGTGAGAGTTGAACCGGAGCCGGAGCTGGAGTTTTATACCCTGGCCGATGGGAATTCGAGCACGACGCTCGTGCACGATTGAGCCATCGACCATCTTGAACAGTATAATCCGCATCCAAGCCAAGGAAGGATATGTTCGATAGTGTGTCGGAGTAGTGATCTGTCACTCACGGCTTGGCCGATGGGAATTCGAGCACGACGCTCGTGCATGGCTGATTGATTTATGTTCGCAACTCGCCTTTCGACATCAGCCATCTTGAGTCGTCAATTGGGTTCCGCCGTCGATGTAGTGCGCTCTCTGCCACAGGTTCTTCGCCTGTCACTCACCGCTCTCGAACCCATCCATCCACCACTACCACCACCCTCTATCCACTATCCACCACTATACCACTATCCACCGCCATCCACCACATCCTCGCCCATACTCTCTTCTCTTAAAAACACATATACCCCGACTAAACTAACGGGATAGATATCACACCCAACCTGCATCTAGCCACGGAGACGAAGGGTAGAGCGTGGAGCGTGGAGTGACAGATAGCTATATGTCGTGTAAGATGGACGACTGTAGCGGTGTGAGTGATGGAGATAGAGTTGGAGATGGATATGGTTGATGGGTTGATAGGTGATGGAGATGGATATGGTTGATGGTATCTAGTAACGAAGGGTTTTTAGAAGGGCGTGTTGGATCTCTTTACTATCGATATCAATATCACTATCAAGCACCACTATCCATCTCATCTCATGCATTCCCACGCCCCAACAACCCAACAACCCAACGACCCACACGCGCCGCACTGTCCAAACCCATACATCCGCCACCGAAATCTACCTTGCCGTACGAAGTAGAAGACTAACAAGGCACCCACCCACTGCACTGTAGTTATAGCGATGATGGTATAAGTCTCATATTGGTATGCTGAGCCGCCTAACAACCAATAATCTTACTTAGTCTTAGTTATATGTGTGGAAGATGGAGAGCGGAGAGAGTAGAGAGTAGATTAGATTAGTAGAGTTGTTATATTTATCTATTCTATCCTATCCCATCCCATCCCATCCTTCCTCCCTAACCTAAGCTATAGGTAGATAAGTAAGTACCTACGAAGCTCTGAATCGCATAAACACGGTAGTGAGACGGACAGGAAGGAGTGCTTAAGTAACGATCTTTCAATATCAGATGGGTACAGCACAGCACAGCATAGGATAGAGTAGTAGTACAACATAGGAGGTCTAGATCGATTTAGATTTGGGGGGATGCGTGAGGTTGGATGATTTAGATTTGGGGGGATGCGTGAGGTTGGATGATGATTTGATAGTAGATAGGTATGTTGTATGTAGGAGTGGAAGACCACGACATGTATCCGCAAAGATCAGAGAGATAGATCATGATGGAAATTTTCATTTCGAGACGTCCTTTCGTCCCGAGGCTTTACTAGGGTAGAATATAAATGATTGAGATGGTCGGGTTGAAATACTACATATGGTAGCTTGACAGGAGATCAGTCGGACAGACTCTCTCGTCATCCGAACGCGCCAGCTATATGGAGAGTGAGGATAGAATATGGAGAGTCTGAACGACGGAGCCAAAGGCAAGACTTCGTAGTCAATATTCCGGGCAGAGGCAACTCCAGCTAGACTTTTCTTTCGCTGCTTGGTCACTGACCAATTTCTGGCCGTTAGGCAGAATAAATGAAGGTATGCAGTTGGCAGCTGACACAATTTTGGTGTGATGTGATAAGATACAATATATATCCAGCTCCCCAAAGGAAGAGACAGAAGTGAAGAATCGAAAGATCAACGTCATCATATCATCATCATACAGTAGAAAAAAGAAGCCGTGAGACTTGGTTGCGAACGAGAAGAGTCATCGGCGCACACATCCAAAAGTGCAGAAAACGACCGTCAGACCCTCCAAGCTGAATAGATGAGAATGTAGATGATACCAAGGCCCACATGTGGGGTACGTGAAATCCAATGCAACACTGCATATCTTATGATCTCATTGCTCCCATTTCTCCCATTTCTCCAATTTTATCCTTCTGCTCGATCCTCAGGTCATCTGTTTTACCCTGAGAGGGATTGCTCCCATCGAGGCGGTTTTCTGTGTTCAAAGTGGATTTCTCACAAACGCCTTCCAGCTCCGTAGAAGGTAAGTCCCCAGAATCCAGATCTGTCAGTTGCTGCGAAATGTTCCGCACACCTGTATTCTGTTCAGGGTCCAGAGTGGAATGTTCTCCAATGCCAGCCAAGAGGTGAGGTTCGTGGGAAGAAAAGTCCGTAAGATCCATGTCCGCGAGTCCGGAGTCGACATGTCCTAGGGGTTCCTTCACGGCACGCCTCCATCGCTCCACCCCTTTCCCTCTACGTTCATTCTCTACATTCTCGACATCATCAAAATCATCGAGCGTGTCCCGGTGGATCAGATAAGGCGTTCCGTCCATATGGATCTCCTCCCAACCATGGTCACCCGTCGGCGATATTGGAATGATCTGTGCATCACCAACATTACTATGACCTGGCGATAATTGCTCCGAACGACATGTAAGAGATAAATCCCGATGACTGGATGGTGGGATATCCTGGCGACTGAACGATAAGGATGGAGATCCATCGTGAGGAACGCCTATGGAGCCTGATCGAAGTGGAGAGTATCGTCTTCCCCGATAGGATTCTCCGCCGGCATCTGAAACTTTCTGCCGAGGTTGAATCCTGTAACGTCGTTCTCTGGTGAGATTCGCAAGTTGGTTGTTGATTCCCCGATAGCAATCCTCTCTATCTCCGAAACTTCCCACCAGGGTATCGGTGTCTTCTCGTTGGCCGCTCGAGGCTACATCCAGTCGTCCTGTAGGCGGCTTGGACGAGGCCAAAAGTGGGAGGTTATCCTGGCTGCGCAATTCGGCGAACCTAGATGGCTCGTGGAACATGGTCAGAAGGTCCTTGGCCGCGAATCTCTGCTTTGGCTTTGGACTTAGACAGATGTCGGTCAGAAATTTGTAATAATGTGGAATCTCGGGCCCTGCGACTTGTAGATTCAGTGGCCGCGATGCTCGCTCCGGTTCATCCTTTTCCATAGCCAATGCCCACAGTACCATACCTAGCTGGTAAAGATCGGATTTGACGCCAATGTACATTGAGAGCCGCTGGCCGCTCTCCACAAGTGGGACCATCTCGGGGGATTCCCAGCCGACAGGACATCCTCTTCGATTGATATCGATGATCTGAGCTTCGTCGCGTTCGTCAATGACAATGTTGGAAAGTGTGAAATCTCCTTGAACAAATCCAGCTTCGTGAATGTTAGACAGTCCATGGATGATCTGTTTTGCCCAATTTTCTCTCCTTGCCCAGGATACCTTGGGAATGTGACCTTCCTTGCTGTCGTAGACGATGTCGATCAGCGCACCTTGTTCGGCGTAACCAAGTAGGAGACCCTTGATCAAGGTTCCTTCATTGTTGACAACGAGGCCTTTGAGCTGTATGACACCCTTCGAGCCAACAAGGTCACTCAGTGCGTTGACCTCATACAAGAACTCATCAACACTGTCAGGTCCTGGTATCTCTTTCTTGATCCATGTGCTTTCGCCAACATTAACCCTGTATACGAAGCCGGACATGTGTTCATCAAAATGCAATTGGTTTTCTTTGTATCGAGGACAGTTAAGATGATTGACAAGATGCACAGGAGGGTATGGGATGATCTCATTCACATCCTCAGTAACATGTACATGAAGTCGATCATCTTTTGTTTCGAGCTTGAAGTTAGTGACAGTGTCGTAGAATTGAATGTCTGGCAAAGACATGCGAATCGACTCATAGATCCGCGCACTCTTGTCTTTCTGGTAGTGTAAACTCTGCAGATCACGCTCTAGGGAGTCCATCGGCGCGTCTCGATAGTCACATGACACGGTCACTCGCCTCCACCGTTCAGGCGTTTCCGCATACGTGAGGAAGAACTTTTCCCGTGGCGACTCGTCCCGGAAGTGCATGCTCAAGTTGAGGATCCACTTCCTCTTCAACTCTTCCATAATCTCCTCATCGACCGCGTCATCGTATGATGATTCGGAAACCGGAGGATCCTCTTGCTGAAGATTGGGGTCTTGGGGTGGAGGCTGGGGTGGAGGCGGAGGCGGAGGTGGTAGCGGCTCCTGCTGTGCTGCTGCGAACTGAACGAACGCATCTTGGAATCCATTTTGGTCAGTGGATTCTACATTCGAGGGGTATGCTTCGCGGAAATTCTCGGGAACCGATAATTCCCTCCTGGGGCGGGGTGGGAGCGGTACGGCACTGAGAGCTCTTTGGCGAACTTGGGAGGTCCCCCTCCGCTCTTTGATCGATGGCGCCACGGGCGTCAGATTCTTCCTCTGCTCCTCTTCCTGCCTCTTAAAAGTGGTCGAACGCGGTATCCCGATCAGGCCCTTTCGTGACGAACGTCCTCCTAATACTGGCCTCGGTGAGGGATCCTGTTTCGGCTCGGGTAATGATGTAGTAACATCACGATTTATCCATTTGCTGGGGTTGAGAAAATCTTTCAACCGGCGCCTCTGTTCGATCTTTTCGGACTGGTTTGGGTTGTCGGGTTCGAAGGACAAGGGTGGTGGGGGCAAATCTGCCATTGACACTGCCATTGGCATGAGGAAGGTATGAGGGGGTACGGTATAGAGTCGCCCATCAGTTGTGATTGGGACCACTGCAAGGTGAGCATGAGGTCGCTTCGGAGTGGAGGTGAAGACGTCGAAGATATCATTGAGGTACTGGGTCTTGGTGTAGAGGCATCAACGTGATTTAAGGTAGAGTTACACTGTTTACGTTGTTGTTTGATTTGGTGCCTTGAGGTTGTGAGGATGGTTGGTGCAGGTGAACGATAGGATGACAGTGAGTCGATCAAAGGTAAGGCTTGGGAGCTTTGGGGAGCAGTATTTTAGTGTCGCTTTCTCTGGCCCCTGAAGGTAGAATAGCTTAAGCCTAATGCAGGCGTACCCGAGGGAGGGTATCCTCGCTCCCCGCTGCACCTGAACTTTGGGACTTCTCTTTCAGGGCGATTCGGAAAATGTGATCATGCATCATGCTTGGTATTATTGTATTCTTGTATTCTTGTATTCTTGTATTATTGTCGCGATATTCTTATTCTTATTCTTGGGAAATAACATCCTTCCAGGCAGACGTTTCCCGCCGTCGACCAAATCAACTCTCTTAGAATATGTTTTGTACACCGCCTCTCGTAACCGTAAATTAAGCTCTCTACCATATTTATCCTCCTACGTATCTCGCATGTTGGACTGCGCAATTTTCTCCCCAAAAGGCCTCAAGATGCGCTCCAAGCCCCTCCGTCTACGTTCATGGATTGCGTTGTTCTCCTTTTGCCTCACCAAAATATCCATGCCATCATCGAACAGTCTTGAAAGGACCTCCTGCATCTCGCATGCCGCGTCGCGATGAACAACAAGTCGCCAATTGGTCCAAGCGTTGAGTACAAAATACTTCTTGCGATGACTCGGGCATCAAGTTTGGGAGTGTTGGGTTCGTCACTGCCGCAGCAAAGGTGCATTAGTTTCGCCATCCTCTGAATTGACTTTCCACTCTGACGTGGCAGAACATGAGAATGCAGTAGGGCCTGTGCATGGCCGCCGTCTGCAGAGGTACCATTGCTCTCTACGGAGTAATGGTGTTTGTTATGTGATTGTGATACTAAACTCAGGGACCAACACAATCACAAGAAATCAACCATGGTTCCATGTGCTCCCCGTCCTCTGACTGGCGGCCCGCGTCTTAGCCTCCATATGTGACAGATATCGTCTGTCTCGAACGGTACGAAGAACAACAATATTGGAACCCGTTTTCGAAAGCATTCGGCATTCGTCGGGCTAGAAGGAGGTTGGCGAGTCTAGCCTGTTCTCAGCATTGCTCGAATCAACAAAGGTGAAGCAAGCGGTGACTAGGTGTTTTGACCTATCGAACTCACACCGACACCTCTCGTTGGTGATGCCTCCCGCTGCAAGCTTTAGTGGTCTGCCTTACATCATGAACGCCAGATCTAGCATCAGCCAGCCTCGATGCGATGAGGCAGTAAACCGGTCGAGCCAGGAAACACCAACTGCGTACAGAGTCGGATATGCTTACATTGTATTGGACCAAGGTGCACGCGAAGCTCGACTCTTCCTCTCTTCTAATCAGTTACATCTATACAGGAGCGGAGTCATCGTTGTACGCCCCCCCGCCGCTGATACTCAACGCTCGAATCACCCCCATGCAAATGCTGTGCTGATACCCAACGCCGTCGGGCGCCATGAAGCCCCCTCCCTGCCCTAGATATATGGTATGGCATGTTACAGATTCAACGATGCCGTTAGATCAGCGTATATCAAAACCAGGCCGTTACTCGTCCTCTCCTTTCTCATCTTCCTTATCCGGCTTTGCTAATTGGTCTTTCCAAACATTGTTCGCGTGCTCATGGTCGATGTCTGGGAAAACGAGGTCAAAGACGTCCGAATACCAGCTAGCCGCGTGGCCTTCGATGCCGTCTTTGATGTTCTGTAGGTCGCAAAGTTAGTGGCAGCTGCTTGTTGAACGGGTCGACTTTAATTACTCACCTGAGGTAACTCCAGCCAGTCTGACGTATTGTCGGCTGGGAAGATGATCGTTTTGGCACCAGCGCGTCGAGCGGCCACTGTCTTTTCTCGCAAACCTCCAATCCGCAGCACCTTGCCAGTAACCGTCAACTCACCCGTCATCGCTATCGTAGGGTCAAGGGGCTTGTCCAAAGCAAGAGATAGTAGCGATGTTGCCATTGTAATCCCAGCAGAAGGGCCGTCTTTTTGAACAGCGCCCTCGGGGCAGTGTAGATGGACTTTGGCTTTCTCGAAGAATTTGTTCTCCGGGAATAGCCTTGCCAACACAGACTTCGCAAAGGAATAGGCGATGACAGTCGACTCTTTCATGACATTCTTCAGATTTCCCGTTCGCTCAAGGCCAGGCCGTGACGCAGCATTGAGGGCGTTCTCGATGATGGACTCAACGTATAGTGCTGCACCGCCCATGCTAGTCCACGCGAGACCCATTGCCACACCGGGTGGCGTTGTTTCGTAGAGTCGATCTGATGTGAAGACTGGAGGACCAACATAGTCCTTTAGATTCGCACGGTCAATGCTCACATGAACACCATCAGGCACAGTCATGCTCTTTCTTGGAGTCGCTGTTGTCTCCTTCTCGACAGCCCCTGGGGTCTCTTTGACGTCGGACTCGTTTTTTTTCGATTCTTCCATGGCCGCCTTGCCCTCATCGGTCAATCCTTTATCCTCGGAGAAGACGTCCTCCCCAAGCTCCCGAATAATGTTCAAGGCTGACTTGCGATAGACCTTCTCGATCTGCTTCTTGAGATTCCGCACACCGCTTTCTCGGCAGTACTTATTGATTAGCTCCTCGATCGCATCCTTGTTCAGTGCTACGTCGACATCCTTTAGACCACTCAGATCTTTAGCTGCCGGGGCCAGAAACCTTTCAGCGATTGCCATCTTCTCATCGGCCACATATCCTGAGAGCTCGATAAGCTCCATCCTATCAAGAAGTGGTCGCGGGATTGTGTCGGTCATATTGGCAGTGCAGACGAAGAGAACTTTGGAAAGATCGACCGGAACATCCATATAATGATCGAGGAACGAGTTGTTTTGTTCGGGGTCGAGTAACTCGAGCAGAGCAGAGGATGGGTCACCTTGATAACCTCTCCCAATCTTGTCTACCTCATCTATAAGGATCAAGGGATTCTCCGTCTGACACTTCTTGAGTGCCTGTATTATACGACCTGGCAAGGCTCCTACATAAGTCCGGCGATGTCCTTTGATCTCCGCAACGTCTGTCAAGCCTCCCACACTGAATCGATAGTATTGCCTGTTTAGCGCACGAGCAATTGATTTACCAATGCTGGTTTTACCGACTCCAGGAGGTCCGACGAAGCATAAAATCTTACCTTCCACGGTACCTCTAAGTTTTCCGACCGCGATGAATTCCAGTATGCGATCCTTCACATCTTTCAATCCATGATGGTCTTCATCCAGTACCGTCATTGCATTCTTGATGCCGAAATTCTCAGCACTTTGCTGGCCCCAGGGAATTTGAGTCAACCAGTCAAGATAGTTTCGCGTCACGTTGAATTCCGATGCTGCAGGCTCGAGATGAGCCAACTTGCTGAGCTCTTCATCGAATGTCTTCTTCACAGTTTCTGGCATCGCGAGTTTATTGGCCTTCTCCTTGAATTTCTCAACCATCTTGTCCTTGCCATCGGATTCGATACCCAATTCTCGACGGATACCCTTCATTTGTTCCATAAGCCAGTACTCCCTTTGTCGCTTCTGTATCTTATTCTCGACATCTTTCGATATCTTGCTTTGCAGCTGCGCATTCATTAACTCTTTTTTCAATACCATTAATGCCTTTGACAATCGCTCCTCCACGTTCATAGTCTCCAAGACGTCCTGCAGCTCACGAATCTCACCGGTTGAAACAGCTGCAGCGAAATCTGCGAGCTTCGTTGGCTCCTCATGCACATTACCAGCTGATTGTGTCAAGGCAAACGTAGATATCTGATCTCTGAAAAGGTGGTTGAGTTGCGCGACTTCTCTGAAGACGCTGACAATCTCGCTCGTGACTGCCCTTAGCACAGGGCTCTTTTTATCATATGGCTCTTCGACCATGTTTTCAACGTCGACCAGACTAACGGGATAGTCGCGAAGAAATGAAGTCGGCTCATAGGATTGGACATCTGTGGGTTGGGAAAGGGTACCCGACTCTTCAAAGCTTGCCACTACATCACCAGACTTCTCTGGCACTCCTTCGTCACCTGATGGTTGGTTTTCTGCATCCTTTATTTCGATAGTCATGGTAGTAGCAGGAGTGTTCGGGGATTTAGGCGGAATCAACCGAGACACTTTGATTCTTCGATGGGGGTATAATACGACAGTGAGGCTTTCTGCCTCCCCATTGACGGGAAATGCGCTTGTGATCTGTGCAAAGACCCCAATGTCGTGAACATCGTCCATGCTCTCTATTATATCCTTGTCCGAGCTCTCATCTTTGAATAGAAATGCACCAACGTATGGCTGGCCCCGCCTCATCATTTCTTGTACAGCCGCGATGACATTTGGGTCGCGAACGGTAATGGCTTTGTAGAAGCCTGGAAATAACGGCCGTTTCGCGATTGGTATTGCCATGACTTGAGGGTAGATGTCTGGTACAGAAGGCTTCTGTACCGCTGTAGATGCCTTGCGTCCACCTCTTTTACCACCATCTCCACCGCCTGACCCAGACTCGCCCCCATTGCCTGAACCACCACTACTTTTTGCATCCCCAACTGCGGTGCTAGAAGTTGACGGCAATTCAGAGGACTTCTTTGCTTCTAGTGATTCCTCGACATTCACTACTGGATGGTCCTGCAAATTTCGGTCCTTTGACTGATTTTTGCCACCAGTCTCAATAGGTATGGGTTCAGGCACATCATCAGGTGCGCGGTCCTTTCGTCTTGGTATCGAATAAGTAAGCCGACGAGCGTGTATTGGTATAGAGGATACTTGGGGGACGTGTATTGCGGAGACGATGGAAACCTGGTGCACATTCGAAGAGTATCGAACAGTTTTTGAGGAGGTATATTGCGATATGCGGTATCTCAAGGCGCTATAACGCGTGTTGCGGAGAGCGGTCCTCCATGGCAACATTTGGCCGCCAGTCATACCTGTACGGGAAGGGAAGCAAGATCCTAAGACATAGAGCTACTCAGATAGCTAGAGAGATATGGTAGATTAAGGAGTGGAGTCATCTAAGCATCAAATCCCGAAAGGAAGTGGCGGCTTACGAAAGTGCGAGGAAAGGCATCTCGAATTTACAAACTCAAAGTCGAGATGATGATATCTATTGCCCTGGACTAGGGACATGGTTTCTCCGCTGCCGAGTAGAACTAGTTCTATCGCCAAGCCCGCCTCCGCAACAACTTCACAGGTGCCCACTAGTGTCCGGATTTTTCTGTCACCGACGTGGTGCCATCAGATATCACCGCACTCATCAACATTACATCTCACCTTCTGATGTAGGGTCAATCGCTTTCTTTGTTCACTCAATGGCCAAATCCGATATCTGCAGACCCCATGTGGGATCGATCTCTACTCAAAGTGATTGCCGTGCACAGCGCTCTATCCAAGATGGACGTCAATTCCGTCACCCTTCAGCTTCACACTGGAGGCTTGAAGATCCGGCGAGGCCGACATCGATGCGTATGATGTATTGCACCTGATACTTTACATGTCAGACGAAAAAAGCATCCACGTAGTGGTCATCATGGTTTCCCCGTCGATCCTGGAATCTTTGTTTCTATGGCTGCTCCTTCCCTTCGATGCTTGCTTTATCTAAGGATGGCATCAGAATAAGCATACTACCGGCATCGATTGTTGTCAAGTCCTCCAATCACCGGACCTTCAACATGTCAAATGCTTACATCTTTTTAAACCTCCTACATTTACCATTATGCCTTCACTCAATCGTCCTAATGCTCCGGATCGCCTTCCAAGCGAGGATTTCGGAGATCTTTTCTTCAGGCCTCACGCATTGCGTGCTTCAATGGGTAGTAACTCGATTACTACCCCCTCGCCATTGTCCACTCCTGCAAATATCCCCACGCAACCACGGACTTTTCGTAGCTCAGATGCCGAAAACCCAATTCCGTATTCGCCATTGGCTTCGCCACTGGCTGTCCCGAGGCCTTTTGTGCCGGCACGAAGGCCACAACATGCGGCGCGGCCCAGCCATCGCTCAGACAGCAGTGCGAGATCTAGGAGCCCACGAGAGATAGTCAGGAACTCTTCCCATAGTCCATACGCTATCCAAGAAGAACCCATACCATTAAAGATGCGAACAAGGTCAATGAGTGACGAAGCTCGGAGGATCTTAGGCTTGTCTGATGTCGTCCATCCGCGTTTGAACAACGCGGATCTAGAACCCCGTAAGGCTAGGGCTGGCTTTAAATGGAAGCGTGACTATTTAGGAGGCTGGATAGAAGTTCGAGTAGGACGGCAAAACGTACCAGAGGGTGGTCGATCGATGGCGGAGTTGGAGGAGATTACTCGTCCACTCATTACGGCAACGACTACTCGTCGTGTAAGCGAAACTTCGACCATACTGAAGTCCGAGAGTCGAAATACAAATGAGCAACTATTGCCCGAATCCTCTGAGCACTCGACCGCGGATAGTATATTAGGTCTCCCAAGAGAGGGATTTTATTGTCGGACAAAGCGCGCATTAGGTCTCAAACACAGCCCAAATACCCCTTATGCAAAGCCACAAATTTGGACACCAACAGGTGCCATTCTTGATAGAGTAACGAGTACACTCCGAGGTTTACCCTCGAAAGCAATCTCCGTATCTACGAGTGCAGCTTCTAGCGTAAGCAATCTCTCAATCGCTGCTCAGCCGAAGCGACGATCAGGTCGGCAGCACTCTCTGTACTCTAGCTCAAGCTCTGTTAGAGATCGTTTGGTGGGGAGGCCACCAGCTGGTACACCAGAGCCGGTGGCTATGTATACTGGTCCAGACGCCAAGGAGTATCTCTCTGCGGACATGACTCACCCTGATGGGCCTGATTTCCTGCCATCCGAGGCGCGCAGGATCCATACACCACCACTCCCTAGTGACAAGTCGGGCAAACGGGGCTCTCGTGGGTTTTTCTTTGATTACAATGCACCGAGCAAGCAATTCCCAAGTGCTACGCCCAAGAGAACTCTACCTCCTTCGAAGGCGAATGGGACATTTGGCGGCCCCTCTGATGATAGTTGGTTTAATAAAAAAATAGATAATCTTGATACTCAGGAGTCTTCGGCGCAAGAGGAATTCGCAGCGAGTATACCAGAGCATTTTCCGAATAGCCCTTTGTGTCCGAGAAACCCGAAGCATAAATCGGGAGGGACAGGCACTTGTCCGTATCATGGGAGGAATAAGTCAACTCCCTCAGATGTTGACATGACGCCGACTCCAAGAGAGACTGGCACGCTCTCGCCTGTACCTGAGACATGGTGGTTGTAACAATTCTTCCACAATGCAATCATCATCTTTCTGGGCTGCTTCAATCTCAAGAGCGCAGCCGCTGATGATTCTTCTCCGTGAAGGTATCTTATGGTATGGTCCAGAGGCGCCTCGGCTGTCAAGATCCCTAGATAGGCTTAGATTCAGTTATTTCTAGAATAGGACTAGTTCTAGATTTACCAAGCCATGTGCCGCAGACTACAACACTTAGTAGTAATTGTATTGAGGACACCATATCACCTTCCTGAAGAGCCTTGCGGCATCTATCCCCATTGCATTGCTTTGTACTTACTAACAACTTCCTGCGGTCCTGTGGGTCATCAACCCATAGCCTACTCGCTCCGCATACAGATCCCTTTCACGATGTCAGACCAGCAGCAAACGATTTCAGTACCATCACTCCTCCTTCTAGCAGCTTTTACCGCCCTTACTATTCGCTACTTCTTCTTCGGCAAGTCGTCAGTCTCCCCATCACGGACGAACCCACGAGCCGCAAATCCCGCAGATATAGAGCAGATAGCCACGATGTTCCCACAGATAGGACGGAGGGAGATTATATGGGATCTGCAGCGGAATGGAGGAAGTGTCGCTGCTACTACGGAGAGGATACTGTCAAGGGGAAGCCTAGATCAGGTACGCAAATCTGCAGATTAAGTGTCCGAACATCGCTAACTCAACCATTGACAGCCCCCACCGTCCTTTCAACCACCAACCCTTGCCCATGCAACTCCCAGCACAGGTGGCGCAAATTCCGAGCAAAACAAGCCAGAGCACATTGACCTCATCACACGCTACAATCTGGCTTCAAGGATATCGACACAGCCCTTAACCTCGTCTCAAACCGCTGGGAGCTCGGTATCGCAAACGCAGTCGTGGAGCAATGACAAGAGCGGGCGACAAGCGCTGCTACAAAGACGGAGAGAAGAGATGATACTGAATGCCAGGAGGAAGTTGGAGGAGAAGGACCGAGAAAGGCGGGGGCAAGAGACGCAGGGCCATAACGAGTATGGAGCAGGGAGGTAACAGTTGTCGACCTTTGAAGTACGAAGATATATCACAATCAATACAGGAACCCATCACCCAAAAAGATATCAATTCAAAACCCCTCGATATCCGAGTCACGCTCAAATGGCAGGGCGGTATATTGTCCCACATCACCGATATCCTAGGCACATGGGTTCTAGACGGCCTAGATGCTCCTCATGGACAGCCACACTTAACCGGTTAGGAAATGGCCAAAATAACAGTCTATCTTCCGCTTACGAAGCTTCCTGATGATTCCGCTTTCGAAGTGATATATGCGCTTGTTCTATTTTCTATACGGACCTACCCTTCTTCATACAAGCCTCATCAGGCTGGAGATAGACGCCCTATGATTATTCCATGGCTTGGCTTACGGAGCACGACCTACTGCTGCATTTGGATGTACTTCCTCAGATAACGCAAATGATTGCCGCTGTCCACTTCCTCCCCGAATAGTCGACACAATGCATCAGGACGAAAGCGAGCGCACTACCTCACAAATGCCATAACCTATCCGAAGCTCGCTTCTTTGATACGAAAAGGTCCAAGGTGGATATGCTGGCTGCAGGTCCTCAAGATATTGCGCGTGGCGACCTTGACCTTACAAAGAAAACGAGGCTGGTTCGACCGATTCTAGCTACATAGCTGGGATGATGCTGTCGTAATCGGCCTAACTTCGACCCCTTATCAAGATTCGATTGTGTGATGCTCTACCGTTCTTCTCACTTCCTTAGCCTCAAACGAAGCCTCATGGAATACAAGACATGTGACAGTTGCTAACATCGTTCTCTGGCTACCTTTGATGAACTTGGAGGTGCTGGGGGTATAATCAGCATAAGTCGCCATTGGTTCTCAGACTCGGCGTGCGGTCTCGATGGTCTGCTAACAAATATGATCGTACTCCCTACAACATGGTTACCTCCACTTGTTATGGATGCTCTACATCTTGATGGTTTTAGCTTTTTCAACAATGCCAGATATACAGAAGGCTTACCCTTATGCCAAGTTTCCTCAAGTGAAATGTTTATATATGACTCTCCACACGCACATGGTTATCTCGATCCTCTGGAGGCTTCAACCAGATTCAGGCTATCACGTAGATGCCATCGCCTGAGGCCCGTAAAGCCGACCAATACCCTGTACCCACACTCCGACAAACATACGGTTCATAGTTTCGATTTCGGCGAATCGGTATTGACCTTATCATGCTCGGCGATAGCAACTACAACTCCATCTTTGACCCGTTTCATGATCCCTCGAATGTGGGCTATGTCCACATGTCAGACGACAAGCAAAACTCGGGCTAGGCGATCCAGAATAACATTCCCACTCACCCATCCTTTTCCCAATGGACACCAGCTCCGCCACAACCTCCACCTCCTCTCCCTCCACCACCCGATTCAAATATGTCACGCCAAGCGTCCGACTCACCCCCATCATCTCCCAGAAATCCTCCTTCCTCACCAGCGCTAAAGGAATGGTGGTAATATCGTCGAAGATCGTAGCCGTAGCTCCACCGTGCAGAATACCCAACGTGTTGCATAACGAAGGCGTGATTCTTATGCGAGTTGTGACGCGAGGTGTTGGGGTGTGGGATGCTGAAATGATTTTACATGCACGCAGGATGGCGGCGTCGTGGCCTTGATAGCTAGATGGGGCTGTGAGGTAGTCGATGAAATGTTGGGCGAGTTCTTGGGGCGAGGGGGAGGATTGGGACATTGTTGGATGCGAGGGACTGGGGGAAGGTCAGTGAAGTCCATGATATTGTAAGGGCATTTTTGTATACAGTATTACGCGTCTATTGAAATGTGGCTTGAGCAGGGACTGATTTCCTACCTTCGTAGATATCGCTACCAGAATAAATGAGGAAGACCGAGCTGAGATAGTTCGGATCAGGCTTTCTACCGATGAATGATACCTTAAGATGGGGAGATGGGGACAGTCGAGCACACGTTGGTGACAGGATAATTCGCACACTAGACCAGGTAGAGAACTGCGCCGCAATTATATGCGTTCATTCCTCCTACCGTTGAACATTGAGGGTTCCCTACCACCTTATACCACATCTCTCCCTTTATATCCTGCGACGAGTTCTAAGTGGCATATGTTGTACGCCCCAACGTTATGAGACTCTTGTACGGGTCTCCATCTCGCCTAAAACTAGTGTACGAATTACTCTGTCTCCAGCGCGGGAGCTATCGAGATGCCAAGGCGATTCGTCAATGCACATGCCACTTTTGTATCGACCGTACTATGATTGAAAGAGGACATTAATCTTTAAAGCGACATGGATTATCGCTTGATCAGGTAGTGCTAGTCCACCCCACTATTAACCGCACCGTCTTTCCTTATCCTCACTAACTGCTTACCACAGCTGCAGCTTGTCCATTCTTCCTTCCGATTGTCCAATCATCTGGTGCTTCTGCCGAGTGTCCGATCTTTCGCTTTCCCGTGATGCAGTCCATGGATGATACCTTAGATAACGACTGGAGGGCGGAGAATGGCGCGATACGGAGTGGGCGTTGGTGGGGAGCCTTCAACGGTGCATTTGGTACCATGGACCAGTTGCACGCCTTTGGATCATCCCGGCGCCTGTATGAAACATACACATCAAGATTCACCTTAAACTGTCAAGCTACACTCCTGCTCCCGTATCCATATGGAGAGCAAGATGGAGTCTGACTTCAAGGACACCGATGCGCGATCCATCCCGAGCATCAACCATGAGCTTCCCACGGAAGGGGAGCTCGTACCTGTTGTACTCAAGGGTGTCATCGATCCTGTATACGAGGGGAAGGCTCAGGTCCTGAACACGGCAATACAAGACATCGGCATGGGAAAATACCAGTGGCAGCTGTTCATCGTCGTAGGAGGATTCGGGTGGGCCAGTGACAATTTATGGCCCGTCGTTACTTCTTTGATCCTGACACCCATTGCCCTTGAATTCAACGTAACAAGACCTCCACTCCTTTCCCTATCGCAGAACATCGGACTCCTCGTGGGCGCTATACTCTGGGGCTTTGGCTGTATGGTTTCCCTTCATGAATAAGGTATAGCGCTGACACCTATCAGGTGATGTCTTTGGCCGCCGGTGGGCTTTCAATCTGACTATTGGTATTACCTCAGTCTTCGGGTTGATTGCAGCCGGATCGCCAAACTTTGCAGCAATTGCTGTCTTCGCGGCATTCTGGAGTGTTGGCGTTGGGGGAAACCTTCCTGTCGACTCTGCCATCTTTCTCGAATTCTTACCGGGTTCACACCAATACCTCCTCACGGTCCTGTCCGTCTTCTGGGCTTTCGCACAGCTGTTCGCTGGCTTGATAGCGTGGCCGCTGCTCGGATACCATACATGTGAGCCGGCAGCAAAGGGACAGCCGAAGAAGGTCTGCACGAAGTCGGAGAACTTTGGCTGGAGATATTTCATGATCGCTATGGGCGCAGTCGCCATGATTATGTTCTGCTGTCGCTTCTTCTTCTTCCACCTTTACGAATCACCGAAATTCCTCATGGGTAGAGGCAAAGATGAGGAGGCAGTCCGTGTTGTGCATGAAGTGGCCAAAATCAATGGAAAGACCTCAAATCTGACGCTTGCGGACTTGGAAGTATTCAATCAGGTAGGTCAACAAGGCACCGATGCAGAGGCTGCGTTGAAGCGGAAACTTGAAAAAGTCAGGCTCACACATGTACGAGCCTTGTTCGCGAGCCCGAAATTAGCATGGTCGACTTCCTTGATCATGACAATTTGGGCGTTCATCGGTCTTGGATTCCCGCTCTACAACGCATTTCTTCCCTACATCCAAGCAACAAAGGGTGCCAACTTTGGTGACGGCTCCACTTACATCACCTACCGCAACATCGCCATCATTGCCGTTCTCGGTGTACCAGGAGCTTTGATTGGGGGTGCTCTTGTCCAAATCCCAAGGTTCGGCCGAAAAGGGGCCCTAGCCTCCTCGACTGCCTTAACTGGGGTATTTCTCTATGCCTCGACTACTGCCACCACTTCCAACGCTCTTCTAGGATGGAATTGTGCTTTCACCTTCATGAGCAATGTTATGTATGCTGTACTTTACGCTTATACCCCTGAGATCTTCCCAACAAAGGACCGTGGGACCGGAAATGCGTTGACGGCGACTGCGAACAGAGTGTTTGGGATCATGGCACCGATCATTGCGATGTACGCAAATCTGGAGACCTCGGCACCTGTCTACGTTAGCGGAGCGCTCTTTATTGCAGCTGGTTTATTGACAGTCTTGTTACCATTTGAACCGTTGGGCAAAGCTTCGCTATGATTAGTCGATAGTCCTTTACCGTTATGTATGAAGCTCTGCTATACAAGAAACGCCATTTCTTATGCTCAAGATATTCCATCCATCGTCGGCAATGAGAGCCGAACCGTGAGAAACAATTGAGAACGCCCTACAAGGAGTATAATTTAATATAGCAGCTTTGTTCCTCAGGTATCTAAACAACAACTAGCGCCTATCCTACTGCGCAGGGCGGTGCATCCATCATCACCCAAAATATACGCGCTTCTACGTATCGGATGCAAACATGCACTGAAGCGACTGATACCCGAGCACGAACAGTACATACCAACTAAGCGCTCGATCGCTTCACGTTCGCACCTGACCAAACATCTTCGACCTCACCATACCCCAACATAGCCGGAAGATGAACCCCATCGTCAAGACCTGGTCCTGCATATTCCTCCTCCTCCACCTCTCCCCCATCATTCTATCCATCCCACCTCCCGTCCCCCCATCTCTAACCCTCCCCATCTCCACGATCCCCGATCTCATCCTCCCACTAAACCTCACCCTCCCACCAAATGAAACACTGTAAGCCCTCCCTCTTCCCCCCCAGCTACCACCAAAAACGCCATATACTCAAACCGTCACCCAAAACAAAACAGTCCCCTTCCCCCACCCCCATTCTCCTACACCGTCCCCCCTCCCGGCAAAATAACAATCCGATTCTACAACTACGGCCCCGCCATCAACCGAAACCGAGCTCTGATATGTCTCGGCGCCGCTCGTCATCAGTTCCTTATGAATGTGGATAAGTATCTGGATAAACCGCTGAATGTGCCGTTGGAATACAAGTTTCGGGGAGTGTATCTTACTATTATGTCGACGGGACGGTCTATGACTTGTGAGTTTGCTTGCTTCCATTCTTTCTCTCTAGAGTGTTGTAGGATTTTTGGTACTTTTCTATGTTTTTTCTGAGACATTTTGGGGATGGTGAGGTGAGGTAATATGATATGCTGATCACTTTTCTTATTGGGGGTGAGTAGGGGCCATGGATGGCGCCACAATTCGGGGACTCAAGTTCTTCATCGAGACGTATGGCGCCATTGGGATGTTATTTGACGTTGAGATTATGACGAAATCGGGGCGGTTGGCGAGGTTGGGGACGGGAAGGTTTGCGGAGTTTGAGGGAGGGGCTGTAAAGGGATTAGATGGTGGTGATGAGGAGGATTAGGGGTGTCAGAGTTGTGGATGTGAGTTGGAGGTGTGAGTTGTGCTGGGGGTGGGGAAGGGTGGGTGATTTGCTTGGGTTGTTGTTGGGGTGGGAGGAGTGGTTAGAACATGGTCATGGTCCGGACTACAACATTTGATATAGGCATGCATTCAAGATAGCACAGGAATAAGTCGTACCCTTTATCCCCAATAGAAGAGAATCAAACCACCGCAGAAACCTCACCGGTATACTCCCCGTATCAAGATTCATATTCTTATTATCATTATTAGCGAGTGCACTGGTGTCACAGCGTGTAAGTTGATTACCTTACTGTTGAATAGTTCATGATGCAGCATTCCATAATGTATTTTTCAATAGACTATGTAAGAAATCAGTCGGCCTTTCTTGTTGAAAGATGGTTTTTGATGCCACTTCGTCGGTTTAAAGATATGGATACGCTGCGCCATTTCCAAGATATGTATATGAAGAGAGTAAGTAGAACACAGTATTTTCTAGTACGGAGATATCTATCTTACATCTTTGATACCTTATGAAAAACCAAAGGTTAGCGAGCTTTGCGTACTTTACATACTCAGTTATTTGTACGACGTATGTATGGTATTTTCAGATGGCATGACCTAGATACTGCAGATGTAGGAGTATAAATCATCATAGGAAACTGTCTTTTCCTTTGCTCTGCTCTTCTTCATCCTGTCCTTGTTCCTGATGCATCATCTTCCAAGTCATCTTTAACTCATATATTTCCTTTCTCTTCATCCTCCTCTCCATTCTCCAGCTCAGCGTACACTTCCACTACTATTCTCATCTCCTAAATCTCTATTCGTCGAATTCCGGTCTGTCGTTATAGTTGCTCTTTTTGTCAGCTTTTGGTAGAGATATTGGCTCATCTATTGTAGATTAGATTAGATTTGTACTGAGATATCTCAGTATTAAGAGACGGTTTTGGAGAGGATTATAATTGATTATGGGATGAGAGGGGATGAGGGGGATTGATTTATGGTTGGTTAGATTAGCTGTAAGGGGTTGGATGATAGGACCTGAATTTGAACTGCGTTGAGGTGTGATGTTGTGTTTTGTACAGGTCTATTTGTTTATTGTTCCTGTGGGTCGAAGGATTTCATGTTAGGTAGGGTGTTAGCGATTCTGCCTCTTTGTGCTTGAGCCGCTTTCTGGAGGCGGTGCTCCTGCTGGCTTGTTGGAATGCGCAGTTGACTTCGTATTTTTGGCACCTTGTAGCTTTAGGATATATTCAATATGTTGCGCGTCTTTTGAGGTACCTCGATGCTAAATGTCATGGCCCATGAACGTAGATTATCCCCAGCGCCTCGCTAGATGACTGTTGCAATGATATACAGAGAACCGATGCATATAACGTTACTTTTCCAGTGGCCCGCCTTCTTTGTTCCAGCCTCTACTCCTCATGCTCTCCTCAACCCGATCCCATATACCCTCCACAACCTCCCTATCCCTCCATCGTCCACTAGTCCCTTGCTGAGGGTTCCACTTCTCCACCTGGGCGCTCGTTACGCCTCTCCCCCAGCCCTTGACGGTCCCAGGGATGTCTTCTCCCCGCCAGCCAATGTAGATACCCAAGGCGTTCTTGAACAGATCGGGCGCATTCTGCCATTTGTAACTCTTGAATTGCCAAGTCTGACCTGTCGTGAAGACGGCAACCACACGGTTCCAGTAATCAGGTTTGAATTGCTCGGGAGTGTCGACGAGGATGAAGCGGAAGGGGCGTTGATTGTCAATTGAAGGTAGTAAACGAGAAACGTGGAGGATGTTGGCGGTGGCAGAGGAGCCGGCGAGGTTGGAATCGGGCGGAATGTAGGTACCAGATTCGAGGAAAGATTTAATGTTGCTCATGCGCAGTAGCGAGGATGCAGAGGGCGAGAGAAGTATGATTGGATCAGGACGACGCCCAGACTTCTTGTCACGGGAGGCAAGAGATGTTGTGGAGGTCGTGGATGGAGCGGTGCTCGGATTTGTTGTCTTCTTGCGGTCTTTGAAGAACGTTTCGGAGTACTTGCGGACATGAGAGAAGTCCTAAGGAAAGATTGTCAGTATTTGAAGTATGCTGAAAGTATAGTGAGTCTTACAGTGGGTTTTATACCCCGTAGTATACTGTTCCTATCCCCCATCTTCCGCTCTAGATTATAGATCTCCTGCAATCTTGGATCGATCTGCCTCCCAGACCCTGCGCCCGCGGCGCCACTTGGCACCGTCGACACACCACCAGCAGCTCCAGATGCTAGTTGCGCAGACTTCGTAGCAGACCCGTCTGTCGATAAACCTTTGATGTATTCACTCTCGTCGGAAGCGCCCTCTAGCCAGGTGATTAGATCCAATCTTTCCACAAAGACCAGATTCTGCACTTTGCTCGCAGCTCCAGCGCCGTCGGTGCCTCCAACGTCTTCATTGAGCTGTTGTGCAGAAGCAATGTAATCTCTGATCTCGGAGTCCTTCTGCTGCCACGCGAAGTAGATGCTGCGTAGATCAACGGGATATTCCGAGGATATGAATCGAGTAGCTGTATCTAGGGAAAATGTGTGAGGTTCAGGAGAGGTGAAATGAAGGTGAGTTGCTGCGCCGAGATTGGAGGTGGTAGTTTCGGGGGTCGGGGTATCTGGCGAGGTTGTTGGAGTCGGAGGGTTATTGGAGGCGATGGAGCTGCGGAGACTGGTAAGAGGGTCGTGGGAGGTAGCCCCAGTGGTAGTCATGATGTTCAGATGCCTATAACAGAGACTCTGTTTTGTATTATAGTGCCTCAATTGAGAGAAGAAGCTTCTCTGCCAAGATACCAAGACATTTGTCTTGGCTGTTGGCCGACATGGTTGTGGCCGACTTTTTCCTGGAATTAGGCGATAAAGTCGACTTTTGTCCCCGACCCTCGGTTGCACAATATAGAATAATCATCAGAATTCCGAGTTGCCTGGGTACATAGCGAACGCTAACGTACTTGTTCAAGCCAATGGAAGATAAAGTATATCGACAGTAACGGAGATCGGTCGATCGCTTCCAAGTTTGTTCGATACCCAGCTTGCACTGCCATTATGCTAAAGGTGGTGTGATGTGGTTGGGAAGAAATACCCTCAAAACCGCGCTGCAGTCCTCAATTTTCTTTCCACCTTCCTTTCTCTGCAATGTGTATAAACATAAAGCTTCATACATAAGAGACACCATCCATACTCTGTCATGGTAGTATATCTGCAATCCATGAACTATCCGAATATCAACAGTTCTCATACTATATGAACGAGCTCCTTGATAGGTCTAGTCGAGAATCGAGTGGTTCGATGATCACACGTGCACTTCTCCTGTGATCTCATCCCTCACCATGCGACGGCACGGTTCTGAACAGGGTGGTCTCATTCGGATGGGTATAAGAAGTGCGGCTGGAGGAATAGGTCTGGTATCCGAAATCAAAAAGGCACGTAAGGATGACAAAGGAGCGAAGACAGACGAAGGCAAAGTTGAATCCGCGTCTCGTACGCAATCCCCGGAACGACTCAGGCCAGATAGCGATGTAAATGCTGCCCAAGGTTCGCCTCCAAGCTATTCTGATATCGATAATGGGAGTGCTGGCTCTGATCGGTATTCGGACGAGGAACTTGACCACCATCAAAATTCAGACCATAAAGCTAGTTATAGTGGAGATTCAAGTAAGAATGTCAGTGGTGAGGTCGAAGACAACATTGAAGAAGAGTGGGACTTGGACGATGCCCAGGACCTGATCATTGCCGGATCTTCGAAGCAGACTCCTTTTCCCAACACTAAGGACCTCGAAGCTTCATTCATCCATGATCATCCTCCTCCTAGCGACCTCAAGCACGCGCATGCAGGAGGAAGGCTATCCCTTCCGGTAGTTCTTCCACAGCGTCGACCCAAGGATCGTTCACGGGGGTTCATCAGAGCATATGCGCCAATGCTTGAAGACTGTGGTATTGACCAAGCTACGTGGCTCAGCTTCCTCGACACTTTCCAGAAGTCAAGTATCGCAAATCCATGGCTGAATGCCATAAACTTGGCGTCCATTGGAACGATGTTCATACCAGTTGGTGTTGGCATGGCCGTGAGTCACGTAATTAAACGAGTAACCGACCTCGCTATCGAGCTCCAAGCTCGAGAAAGGTGAGTCTCCAATCAATGCGCCAGAAGTCATGAATTAAATATACTGCCCCAGAACCAACAGCTTTCTTAGCAAGACCAACGATGAATTTTTCCGCCCGCGAGGGCTCTACTGCCTTGTAATGACGTGGAATCCAGAGTCCAATAACCAAGTCGAACGAGTCAACTTCGCAGAGACTGCCACATATCGCAGCGATCCCTCAGCTGGTATTGCAGGTGTGCCAGCCAGGTTCAGATCCTCGGATGGTAACACCTATGGGGAATGCGAGATGCCCGAGGTGGCTCCACTCATCTTTCCTGCTCTAGATCGGCTGGCCGCTCAGACTAGCGCGGACGGTGTCAAGGAAAAGACCAAAATCGCAAAGGCCCATACTTTCGTTGCGCAATACTGGGACAAGAGAGCCACTGCGGAATATGTAAGTTATCATTCCGTTGTCATAGTACATACCAATACCTGTTCAAACTTCTTCTAATCTTCTCCTCCTTTCTTCTACTGACACTCCCTCTCCAAAAGGCTAGCACAAATCCAGACAGCGTCTTGGCTCAAGTCCCTCAAGAAAAATTCAATTCTCGCTATGCAGATCCAAACCATCCCGCCGCAAGCGGCTCATTGATCTCTTTCGTATCCGGCGGAAAATTGATACCAAATCCGGGTTCTCGCGGACTAATCGGAGGCATAAGCTCCGTCGTTGGCCAAGCTGTCCGTGGGGAAGCTCAGGGCTCGAAATGGCCCCAAAATTCGGAGACAAGCCTCCCTGATTCCAATCCTCATAGCCAGCACAATACACAGCACGATGACGACCACCACAGTCGACATCATAGACGTAGAAGGGGACGGGAAGGCCGCAGGGGTCATGGTGGGAAAGACGGAATCGTTTCGACTCCTATTGGCGTGTACAGGAAATTACTGAAGAAGGTTCGTTTCCGCCTCCTTCCTGATCATTGTTATATATAGCCCAATGGCACTCCTCTGTCATTGAAACCCAGGTAGAGGAGAGAAACTCAGCTGATTTGTTGTATAGAATATCTTATACCTGATGGTCGTGAACATGCCTTCGGACGAGGAGATGAATGCAGCGAAAGCTATGCTTCGGCACTGATGGCTTATGTCTTATTGAGTCTCGACTCCCATTACTTGTGTATCTAAGAAATCTGCACTCTAGCTCTATTATTGTATTCGAAGAATTGCTCCCCTAACCCTCCCTACTCAACTCCTCAAGATACAGCCTAACACCATCCATCCCCTTCTCCCTCGCCCTCTCCATCGCAGTCCGGCCCCTGACATCCCGTATCCTGACATCCGCGCCCTTCTCAACCAGCACTCTCGCAACCCCAACACTGCCCCCGTCAACAGCAAAATGCAACGCTGTACCCGCCTCACCAGACTTACTATCACTAATACAATACTCAAATCCAACACCGTTAACGTCCGCCCCCCTGCCCAACAAAAAACCCACCATATCCCCCCTTCCCTTCTCAGCCGCAGTATGCAACGCATCACTACCATCCACATGCGCCCCACCTTCAATCAACGACTCCAACATACCGACATCAGCTTCATACTCCGCCGCCGCAGCGAGCGGCGACCATCGGGATGCAAAAGTTCCTTGATTGGCATCGGCGCCATGCTCAAGACACCATTCAACATGCGACCTCTTGTTTCCCATGACGGCTAGGATTAGGAAAGTGCCTAGGGGGTCGAGGTCGAGGTTTATATCTAGCGCCCCGGTAAGGATCAGGTGTTGGAAAGAGGGGAAGGCGGTGGGGGCGTAGAGGGCGGAGAATGGGGGATCTGATAGGGGAGAGGCGCCGAGGGAGATCAGGTGGGGGATTGTGGTTATGGCGTTGTGGTCGATGGCGTGGGCAAGGAGGTCGTTCAAGAGTTGGAGGCTTGGAGAGCCATATTCTCGTATCGCAGAGATTAGGGCTGGGAGGTCGTTGTTTGAGATGGGAGCGAGGAGGGCGGTTGGGGAGGAGGGAGAGGACATTAGGAATAGCGTTAGGTGGCCGCCAACCTCTGTCGTACGGGGAAATCCCGTATAGAACTAGAAGGAATTCTCATAGGGTGCCTGAGCTAGTGTTCTTGCGAAGTTTCGGGTAAGATCTTGCCTTCGTGGCAATATTGATATTGTTGCGTCAGTGGGTACACGTGAGGACAGATACGCCTTGCGTTGCCGCGAGGCGTATAGCTTGGGTGAGCTATGCCTTGCTGATTGTCAATTGTCTCAACGTCCGGTAGCCTGGGATGGTGATAGAATAGGCGAGATCGGGAGTGTCAGATTCTTGGGCAAATACAGGCTGTGCATTGTTCGATCCCACATCCTGCATCCCACGGAAAAGCGCCGAACCCTACATGTTCTGTGGCTGGCGTGATATGGTCTCAGGGTTAATCGACTATGAAGCGTAAGAGGACTCAGCCAGGATAATGCGCCTCCCCCCCCACAGAGTCGAGTGGGCGCTAAACCGAGGGTCCGGCTCTTGACAGACCCCGCATGGCTAACGAGAGACCCCTCGGAAAGACCCCTTGAAATGATGTGCGCAATGCACACGCGATGTACATAGATCTACGTAGTAATAGAGGTATTAATTAATATATCTAGTATGCTTATTCCGTATGTAATTGCTGTCGCTATCGCTATCGCTGTTACTCACTGTCGCTGTTACGGGGGACTTATATTGACTTAGCGCTATAGCGCTCCTGTAACGGTTCCGTCATGTTATAGCTCGCCCAGGGCACATTGTATCAGGTCATATCATTGTTGATTCTTGTAGACTAAGATATATATGTCGGGGCTGATATAAGCAGTTAGAGCTATTAGCTGCGCCTTCCGTTTACAGTCCCCCCCCCTTATGCCTTATAGCCCCTATAAGGCCTAATACCTTATCGTCAGCCTCTAAGTCCCCCATTAATGTCCTACTCTAAGTCCTAATCTTCAGCCCCTAAGTCTTCCGGCTTTATCGGAGCGGGTTATTCTTTAATAAACTATATAAGTGGATTAGTCGTAGTATAACCTAATTTAATATATTATAGGAGTATATCTAGGGTATTATAGTAAGGCGGGCCTTTATAGTCTATAATATAACTAAGATCTAAATAATAGGTTATAATAGGAGTAGTTAGCTATCTAGCCTTATCGCGGATTTATTTTACCTTAGCTTATAAGGTCTTTAAGACCTTATTACCCTAATAAAGTATTTAATATATCCTAGGGGTAATACTACTTTTAGCTATATTAAAGGCTCTCTTATCCTTTATAATAATAGCCCTAACTAAGGGTATAATATCCTTAATAGCCTTTCTAGCAAGTACTATTATATCTACTTAAATAAGTAGGGTACTATCTAGGCGCTTTATAATAGTAACTATATAAATATATTACCTAATTAGATTAGTAAAGGCCCCTTAAAGATTCCTAGTATTAGGTATTAGGGAAGGCGTAGCCTCTATTTCTATTATATCGCGGCTACGAGGTATTTCTATTATATTATAGTTATAAGGTTAGATAGGACTAGTAATACCGCTTATATAAATCTCTCTAGATTTACTAGCCTTTATATCTAATAGCTAGCGAGGCGCGTAGCTAAATTTATCTAGGAGGTTAGGAAAAAGTTTTAAGTATAAGGGTACTAATAGGGGTACTTTACCCTTTATAGAATTTATAGCTAATCCCTAGGTAAAGTACGATTAACGTAGGATAGGTATACTAGAGCTTTATAGAGGCCTAGGAGATAACTTAGGCCTAAGAGAGCTAGCTCTAGCGGTAGTTAATCCTTTAGCTTAGGCTTTAGCGGCCTTTAAGTTTAATTACTATAAGGTAGTAGTATAATATATTTCTAGGTTATAGTCTTCCTAACTATAAAGAATATATATATAGTATTTATCCTTATTAAACTAGCTAAATATACTATACCTATTATTAAACTTAATACTAAATATATTACCTTAATAAATCCTTAGAAGCTCTAAGATAGTAAATCCTATAATATTAAAATCTAGAGGCTACTAGGCCTTAACGCTAGTAATAGGAATAGCTTTAAGAATAATAATACTTATAATAGAGTCTAATAGCTTCACGTATTTAAGTAATATATCCCTGCTAGATCTACTTATAATACTATTAAGAGTAAGGACCTCTAATAGATAGTTAATATCCTCTATTATAGGGTTAAAAAATAGGTACACTAAGTATAATTTATCTTCTAATTTATAGCTGTAGTAGGCCTCTTAGAGTACTTAATTTATAATATTAATAGCCTCGCTAAGTATCTAATAATTAGAATTCCGCGATATAATAATAGTACTAATAAGACCTTCCTTAGTTTTATAGGCCTAATATAAGCTTAAATTATATAGGGCTTTATAGGGTTTATTATCTTAAGTAGTAATATAGAGCTAATAGACTATTAAGCTAAGGGAGGATATAATTAAGTTAGAGATTTATAAGAGTATAAAGTAGTAAATCCCGTAGAGTATAAAGCGCTAACCTAATTCTAGTTAATAGGCTTATTACTACTATATAAACTTAATAGCCTAGGCTAAATAGTTTATTTTTTATAAGATAGCTTTATACCTTAAAACTATATAATTATAATAGCTCTATACTATAAATATATAAGAAATAGCTTTATACCCTAAAACTATATATTATAATAGCTCTACGCTTCCTAAATATATAAGAAATAGCCTTATACCTATACCTATTCTAAAATAACTTAAAAGGTCTAAATAGTAGCTTTATACCTCTAAGGCTCTATACCTATACTATTATAATAATACTCTAAAAGGATACTTTTAATAGAATTACTAAACTAGATCTAATATATTTTATATATCCTTCGCTAACTCCTATAAATTTTCCTCTAGTTTATACCCCTTCTAGGCTACGAGATATTATAGTTTATAATAGTAGAGTCTAGAGTCTAGGATCTTATCTACTTTATACTCTCTCTTATTACTATACTCTATAATTTCGCTAATTAAGGGTAGTAGTAGCGTAATATAGCCTTTAATTATATTAATATAATAGGGTTCTATTAGATATATATAAAATATTAGGTATAATAGCTTCTACTACTAGAAAGGAGCTAATTTTTTATAGTCTAGCTTTTTATAAGGCCTTTATAATAAGATATTTATACTATATAATATAATGCGGTCTCCTAGTTAGAGGGTTAGAAGCTTTCTCCCCTTATTATAATACTAAGCCTAGGTATTTTAGGCTATAATAAGCTCTTCCTTAAGGATTATATTAAGGTATTCTAGTTCTTTTACTATTTCCTAGGTAGTTATACTAGGGCTAATATAGCTAGGAGCGTCTACTAACTAGAATAGTTTAGGCTCTCTACTACTAGAAATAAAGAATAGGCTTTAATATATAGTACTATAGATACTATTATTATAGGTATATTCCCTAAGATTAAGTAGAGTAACCTAGTTATCCTACTAGTAATTTATAAAGACTTATAAGTATTATTTAATAACTTAATTTTACCGCTCTATTAGGCCGTCTATTTATTAATAATACGCTGTTAAAAGCCTATAATCTATACTAAGGGCTTTCGTAAGAGTTTACTAAAAGTGTAAGGTAAAGAGGGTATCCTAGTCGCTAATAATCGTATTAGGTATACTATATAGCTAAAATACGTCTTATAGGAATAATACTACGAATAATTTAGAGGTATTACAATTATCGCTATATAGCTAGTAGCGTAGAGAGCGGAAGCCTTCCGCAGGTACGTCTTAAGCCTACGAGAAGCTTCCCTTCTCTATAACCTTTTCTACTACTTTACTATATTAATGATTGCAGTTATAATATATAGTAGTAAGACTAAATTAGCTACTATTAGTACTATTAACTACTAATAAGCCGTATATAGTCTACTAGCTATTATAGTACTAGCTATCTATAGTACTAGCTATTATAGTACTAGCCTTAGGGTATAAGTCCTTATAAGTCTTCCGTACGCTATTCTATTTAATGCTTATTTAGGCTAGCTAAAGAAGCCTTCTATAACTAATAATAACTACGGAAGTCTCCTTAAAAATTATAATTAATAAGGGCCTTATCTATTATATATTACCGGCTCCTAATAATATTAGGATTTCATTAGATTGTTAGGATTTTTAGAGAAACCTTAGTATTTTACTATATAAATTTAGATATTTCTTAGATATTTCCCTACTTACTACTTACCGCTTATCCTAGCTACTAATAGGAAAACCTTTATTCTTACTTTTTAATTACATGACTTTATTAATACTAGGTATAAGTTTACTATTATTATTAATAATATTAGCTATTTCCTAATAGTACTTATTATTAACGGGAATCTTAGACCTCCTTAGACTAACCGTATTACTAATTCCTTATAAGAATAATAGTACCGTACTAGATCTTTATCTTTAGAGTCTATTAGACTCTTTAATATATATAAAATATCCTAGCCTTCTAATTAAGCTATTAATAAGAGTTAGTTCCGCGTAGTAAATTATTATTTTAAGAAAGCTACCTTATCTATAAGGTACTATCTATAATAGCCTCCTTTAGTACCTACCTCCCTAATAGGGACCTTAATCTATTTACTACTAAGGTCGACTTTACTAATACTAATACTAACGGAGTCTATTCTATCCTTAGCAGGTATAAGAGTAACCTTAGTAGAAGAGGCTATCTATAATCGCCTAATAGGACTAGAACTTCCTAATCCGCTAGAGCCTTTATATATAGCGGATAATAGGGGAAATAATAATAGTAATAGTAATAGCTAGGCTAGCTAGGCGAGTTTACCTATTAGAGGCTTTACGCTTAAATAGTTTAATATAATATCTACCTTTTTCTAGAGTATAAATACTAGGGTAGGGGGTCGTTAGACTTATTAGCCTATAATAGTTATAGCCCTAGCTCCTATAGTTACTACCCCTTAGTTTAGGCCCTAGGATATTAGGTATTTTAATCTGGATCCTAATATACCCCTAATTAAAGTTAAAGATAGCTATAATATCTATTATAATATTTTTAGCTTTACTAATAGAGTTAAAGTAAAAGCTACTACTATAGATCTAACTCTTATATAGTTAAATCTAGACTCGTATCTACTTAGGAAAGCTAACAATTAGTTTAATAACTAATTATTACGTACTACCTGTATTAGGCTATAAAATAACCCTACTAGTATTATTAAATAATATATAGCTCTATAGGAATATTTTCGGGACTCTCCTAGTAAGTCGCTAAGTCTACTAGAAAATATCCGCTATACGGTAAAGGACGCTTAAAATTAATAGGATCTAGCTAACTATATCTCTAGTATTATCCTAAATAGTAAAAATGCTAATATTACTACTATAGAGTAAGCCTAAGTCCTCCTAGCATTTAAATATATAGACGGATAATTACGTTAAGATCTATTATTACTAACTAAGGAATTAATAATTAAGGGCCTCCTTAAAGAACTTAGATATAGGCGTTATAATAATCGACGAGATCCTTAATTAGGTTAGTATACTTCTTATTTAAATAATCCTCCTTACTAATTCGGCGGTAATAGTTTTAATTATAGTAGTAGGGCTCTAAGGCTAAACTATAATAATTAGAATCTAGTTACCTAACTATTTATACTATTTATACCGTATAGAAACTATTAAAGCAACTTTAATAATAACCCCTAGTAGGTATAAATCGCTAGTCTTTAATAACCCCTATAGATTATAAATAGAAACGCGTCACCTAGGTAGAGTTAATACTAGAACCGTAACCTAGGTTAAGGCTATCTACTAAACGCTTTAAACGGTAATCGCTTATATAAGCCGTATAATTAGGTATAGTAATAGCCTCGTACGTATTAGGCTACTATTAAGGATAGAAATCCTTAGGAAGAGCCTTATAATAAGTAGGTAACTTATAATACTTATAAGGATAAATACTACTAGTTTATAAACTAGACTAACCCTAGTCTAGGCTAATACCTAGATAATTCTTAGGAATATAGTTAAGATCCTAAGAGTTATTAAGATAATAATACTATTAAAACCTATTTCCTAATAATCTAGCTATCTAATAAAGCCTTTAGTTATTAGAAATATTCTAGGACGTTCCCGTCTAATAATACTTTATATAGCTATATCCGTTATAGTATTTACTATGAAATAAGGGCCTTAATAGCTACTATAACGTTATCTAAGGAGGCTGAGGCCGTAGACTATTATTTAGAGTACTTCTAAACAGACTACTTTAGGAGGATATACCTTTAAGGGATATTATTTTATTACAACTTAGTTTAAATTTATCCTAGATATTAGCCGCCCGCTCTATAAGCTTTATATAGATATAGGTTATACGATAAGTCTAATAGATAGGACTTTCCTATTAAAGTAGTTCTTGTAAGCTAAAATCTCTAAAATACTAACGCTTATAAAGGTAAGAGGTATTAGAAGTAAGAAGTATAATGCTAATAAATACACTAAGCTACTAATATATATTCCTAGTAATAATAGTACTACTTTTATTAAGAGGGAATTATACGTAGTTAATAATCTTTTAGTAAAGGCCTTAATTAGGGTTAATATTCTTAAATCTAAGGGTATTATTATCGACCTTAATAGGAATTTAATAATAATCCGTTCTTATTAAAACCTTAAAGTCCCTATTAAAGTCTCTAGTAAGAGAACTCGTATTAATATTATAGTATTTAGTTAGGCTAATATTATTATTAGCCCTTACTCTAATAAGTAAGTTTAGATTACTACTCCTTATTATTAGTCGCTCGATCTTCTAAAGGATCGAGACTTAATCTTTAAGCTAGATAAGCTAGATAATCTTTCCGTCTACGCCTACGTTATTAACTGCGGTATATTATATATCTTTATTAGAAATAATACTAATAGTAAAATTAAGTTAGCTAAGAATATAAAACTTAGCTAGGTTACTAAATATAATACTCTAGGCTATTTCCTTATAGAAGCCTTTTATAATAACCTCGCTACTAGGCCCCCTAAAAGGGCTAAGGTAGCTAACTAGGTTAAAATTAATCTCCGACGTCTTATTACTACTACTATAGTATTTATAGTAACGGTACCTACTACTACGGCCCCGGAGATAGAATCTACTTACCCTTTAAGTGTAACGGTCTACAGCTCCCCCTAATTAAGGGCCTTATTAGGGGACGTCGTTAATAAGTACCTGAACCTATAGTAAGATACTAGGACTATAGCATATATCCTAGAGTCTTAATAGATAGATATCCCGCTCGTAGATAACTAGCTAGAAATCTATAAACCCGGCTAGGCTAGGGTTTATCCCCTAGGGAAGGTAGATAAAGAAGTTATTAATAATAAATTTAATAAGCTATATAAATAGGATAGAATAGACTAGATAATAGAGTTAACCCTATTTTTATTCCTATATTTTATAGTCTAGAAGTAATCTGTAGACGGCCTTTATAAAGGCCGTATAATAGTAGATATTAGGGCCTTAAATAAAATTATAATACTAGATATATATCCTATCCTATTATAAGCTGAGATATTAGCTCTATTAAAAGGTACTACTTATATTAGTACTATTAACGCAGTAAGTTTCTTTTATTAATAGTCTATTAATAAGTTATATTATTATTATCTTATAATAGCTAATTATTAAGGCTAAGAGTTATTTAACGTCCTAGTTATAAGATACTATAACTCCCTAGCCTATATATAGCGTATAATAGATAGAATTCTCCGGCCGTTTTAGTATTTCTATTATATATACGTTAACGATATTATTATCTTTTTAAGATCTCTAGAAGAATACCTCGACTATCTTAGCTAGGTATTCTAGGCCCTTGTTAATAAAGCCTTAGCTATACTAGTACATCCCAGCTAAATTATAACTAATTATAGGCCTTTGTATATTAACGCGAAGGATACTATTACCTTTATAGCTATAAAAATAAAAGACTACTATAATTCTTACTATACTCTAATATACTTTAAAGTAGGAGATTTAGTATACTTATAACTATACTAGGGTTACTATATTCTAGCTATCTTATCTAAGAAAATAGGTTAATAATTAGTTAACCTATTTTATATAATTAGACGGGTTAGTCGCTTAGCCTACGAACTCGCCCTTCCTAAAAATATAAGAATCTATAACGTTATATTAATTACCTATCTAGAGCCTACTATAGACCCCGCGGATAACCCGTACTAACGTCGCCGCCTAGCTATACCGGTCGTTATTAAGGGGTAGGATGAGGAGGAATAGGAAATTAAGAAGTTAATTAATAAGAGACGGATACGTCGTAGCTATAGATAGGCTACTAAATACCTTGTTAGGTAGAAGAATTATAGCCCTAAGGAAGACTACTAGATATTAGAAAAGGAACTAGTAATAAATACTATTAACTTAGTAATAGAGTTTAATAATATTAATAGTAATTAATTAGCTATAGTATAAAGGGCCTTATTTAGGCTTTACTAATATTTTATTATAGCTATTAGGATAATAGTATTATTTATTTACTAGTATCTATTATAATTATCGCTATATAGCTAGTAGTATAGAGAGCGGAAGCCTTCTACAGGTACGTCTTAGGCCTACGAGAAGCTTCCCTTCTTTATAACCTTTTCTACTACTTTACTATATTAATAATTACAGTTATAATAAGAGGTTATAGATTTATAATATATAATATAGTAATATATCTTACTAAAATAGTCTATTACTACTATAATATAGTTATAAGAGATATTATTAACAGGGCTTTTACTATTTAGGAGATCCGTAATAAAATCTACTATAATAGACCTTTATAATATATTAGGAATTAGAATAGGTGCTAATTCCTTATATAATAGGTATTTTAAAGCTTTAGTTCTTTAGTAGGTATTATATATTCTTATATAATCACCTACGTCGTAGCTTAGTAATAGCTAGTAGAATTAACGGCGGATAGTTAAAATAGTCTAATCGCGACTAAGGTAGCCTACTATTAGGGAATTATAGAAATTTCGTATAATACGGACCTTTAGATCTATATCCTTAGGTATATAAAAATAATTACCTTAAAAATATAAAAGGCCTAATAGCTATTTATAGCTTAATCCTTTAGCTCTAATAGCTCTAATATTAGTCTTAAGTTTTTCTAAGATTTCTTTAAGGATAGTTTATAAGAGCTTCTTAATCTAGTTATCTTCCTATTCTACTACTTCTAGGTCTATTATTACCTAGTAGGCTGTATCCCGCCCTTCTTTAATAATTATAAGTACTAACTTAAAGAAAGGGATTATAGTATAAGTAGTATTAGGCTTATTATAATTAGCCCTATATAAGGGTATATTAGCGGGGTTCCTCTTCCTAGGCTAGTATTAGATTTTAAAGTTAAACGCTAAAAGAAACTCCGCCTAATAGGCCTAGTATTAACTTAGCGTCTTAGTAGTAAGGAATAATTTAAGGTTATAGTAGTCTATAATAATTATAATATAGTATTAGGCTCCTTTAAGGTATTTCTATTATACTTAAAAGGATATAATAATAGCTAATAATTCCTAATCTAGGGTACTATAATTTATTTTAGCTAGATTAAATTTACGGTTATAGAAGGTAATTAGATAGGTATAAGTATTATCCTTCCTTTAAGAATATACCCCTAATAGTATATATATACTTACGTCTATTTCTATTTATAAAGGTAGGTTAGGATTATAATATATTAGTAGTAGTACCTTAGTAAACGCCTCTTTAAGCTCTCTAAACGCTAATTTAGCCTATTATAACTACTAAAAAGTAACCGTTAGCTTTATTAGCTCTATTAGTTCCCTTATAATTTAGTTGTATTCCTTAATAAATTAATAATAGAAGTTATAAAATCCTAAGAAGGATTAGACTTACTTTATAGTAATAGGAGTAGGCTAATCTATAATAGTTAAGACTTATATTAGGTCTATTATAATACCCTTAGGGCTAATAATAAACCCTAGGAATTCTATAGTATTAATACTAAATTCGTGTTTTTCTAGCTTAGTAAATAGACTATACTTTCTTAATATAATAGTTATAGTTAGTAGGATTATTAGAGTAGATAAGGATATTATCGAGGTATATAATAACTATAATATCTATAAGGTATAATAGCGCCTTATTAATATACGACTAAAATATTAAGGGGGCGTTAGCTAGTCTAAAATATATAACGTAGTATTTAAATAGCTTATAATAAGTACGGAAAGCTATTTTCTATTTATCGCCTTCTTTTACCTGAATTAGGTTATAAGCCCCTCGTAGGTTAATTTTTATATATATTTTAGCTCTTCTAAGTCAGTCTAGAATATTTAAGACTAAAGGGATTAGATATTAATCTCTTACTATTATTATATTAAGGCCTTAGTAATCTATATAAAGGCGTAATCCTCTATCCTTCTTCTTTATAAATAGGATTAGTACCCTAGCTATTAATTTTAAGCGTCTAATAAAGCCTAATTTAAGATTCTATTTAATATATACCTTTAAGACACCTAACTTAGTCTCTAATAGGTTATAGAGTAGGCTGAAAGGTAGTATAGTTCCTAGTTAAAGGTTAATAGTATAATTAAGTTTACTATAATAGGGTAGTAACTTACTTCCTACCTCCTTATTAAAAACGTCTAAGTATTCTAAGTACTTCGCTAGTAGGACTTTTAGGGGTAATAGATTAGCTTTATTAGTCGTCGAGTAATATATATAGACTAGAAAATACCTGTAAAAATTCAAGATTTTTACTTAGGAAAAGTATATTTAAAAGTATAATTCTTTTATTTATTAGTAAGTAATAATAGTTATAAGGTAAATTTAAGTCCAAATATTATAGATATTTATACGAATTTTTATAGATACTAAGACCCCCCTTAAGTATTATAGGAGATATAGGGTAAATATTACTAAAAACGTTAATTTTAGATTTAAGGGATTATTTACGATAGTTACCTAGTATTAGAGTATTAATAAATAGTTATTAGGCCTACCTACGTTATAACTCTATTATAACGTTACTATTTAGGACTAATAGAGTATAACTAAGTATACCGTTATTAGACGACTTATTATATTAGTTATTATTAGGAAAAGACGTCGTTATTATTAAGATAGAAGCGTTAAAAGACTAATACTATCTACTAAGTACCTAACTAACTATAGGATATCTAGTATAGTAATATTCTATTCTACTAATAACTTCTACGCTACTAGACTATTTAACGTAATTCTTAAATTATTATACCCCTTATATTATAATATATCTTTTATACTCTTATAATAACTATTAATAGTTATATTAAATTTATTACGTTAATATAAAGGAATCTATTAGATGTAGGAGTTTATACAGCCTAGTATTTATCCGGCCCTCTAAAGTTTAACTAGTAGTATTTAATAAACTAAATAGTAGAATAGCTTATTTTTATTATTAGAAAGTCTAATATTATAGTCTAATATAAAGATATAACTATATAATTAAGTATAGTATTAGGCTATTTTTATACTTCTAATATTATAATTAGTATTCTTATAAGCTATTAAGTAGCTATTAATAGGATCTAGGCGTTAATAGTAAGTCACGACTAATATATTAGGGGTAGTCTACCTATTATCTAATAGTACCTACTTATATATAACGTTTCTTATTATTCAGCTAGATATATATTTAGGAGTTTAGGCCTAATAATATAAAGGTTTCCCTATCTTATTACCCGTAATAGAGCTACGTATAGCTAATTATAATTAAAAGTAGGCCTAGTCTATAAGTTAATACCTATGTACTTTATTAATTAGCCTTATAATTTATTAATAGTTATAATAAATACTAGTTAAATAGGATACTACTTACAGATAAAGGGGGTAGGAATCCGCCTATTATTTTCTTTAGACTATAATAGTATCTTAAATAGTATTACCTTCTCGCTATTATAAGTACCGCCTATAATCTCCCCCTTAAAGATATACTTACTATATCTCGTTACCCGTAGTTAGATCCTATTATATAGACGTAGCGGATCAAGGTTCCTTAGTAGTATAACTAGTACGCCTAGCTTAATATATAGCTTATAAGATAGTAGGGAGGGTTTATAAAACCTATAAAAGTACTTAGAGGGGAAGAGTTTATTATCTTCTTCTAATATAGTATAATTAATACTCTAGTATATTATTATATTACTAGGGATACGTAATATTATCTTAGTATTAATACTAGTAATATCTTTATTAGTAATAGTAAGAATAGCCCGTTCTAATAGATAAACCCTCTAAGAGATATTTATCCTAATATTAGTATAGATATTCTTAACTAAATTATTAATAGCGTTTCCTAGAGTATAACTATATTTCTAATATAATACGTCTTTATTAGTAGTAGGGCTTTTCCGGATATTAATACTATTATTAATAGCGAGGAGATTACTTATAAATAGTCCTATTTTATAACGGGTAGCGTCTATTAGGTTAGGATTATTAAGTTACTTATTAATAGTAAGATTTAAACGTATAACCTTATTCTAGAAATAGGCCTTTTAAAGATATACCTTAATAACCTAGCTACTAGATCCTCCTAGAATAACTAGGAGTATTTATTAGAAGTCCCTATAAAAGTAGACTACCTTACCCCTAAAATAAGCCTAGTCGTTATTATAGATATCCTAAAGGCTATAACTAATAGCTTCTATATTATATTAACTCTATATAAGAGACTTATCCTAAAAGATAATATAAGCTCGCTTAATTAGCTTAGTAAGATTAGTCCCCTTCTTAATCCTATATAAGGAGGTAGTATTAGAGTCTAGGGGTATCTTAAACTATAAGTAAGTAGTCTAACCTCCTTATAATAGTATTAATATAATATTAAAAGACACTATTATTAGAGTAACCTTTTACTAGGAACGTAGCCTTTTTATAATAGTATTTTAAACTATTATCTTACTAGTCCCCCTAGTACTATTAAGGAAGAATAGTATACCTAGAGTATTAAATTTATTATTAGTATTAACGTTAATAGCGGTAATAATCTAATTAGTAGCGTAGTATTAATTAGTATTTAGCCTATTTTATAAGACCTCGGCCTTATTAGGGGTAATTTAATAAGATATTTCTTCCCGTAAAAGTCTATTTAGAATATCGTTAAAATTATTAAATAGGATAGTTAGAATAGGTAGGCTATATTAGGTTAGATCCTTAGTATATTTAGGGGTTAATTAATATTCTAATTAGCTATTAATTAGGTAAAGGGCGTACTATTCTATAAATAACTATTACTTATAATAATTATCTAGTATTTAAAGTATTAAAAAATCTTATCGTAGGAGGTATAAGTAGTTATTTAAGATATACTCCTTATACTTATTCTATAATATAAGGGCGTTAGTAGGTTAGAGTTTAACTAATACTAATATAAAAAGACTATATAGCTTATAGCCTCCCTAAAAATCCTTTCCCTTATTAAGGATCTTATTAGTATATCTATTATTTTTAGTTAACCTAAGCTCTACGTAGGCCTCCTTCTATCCTATTAGCTAGCTATCTACTATCTAGAGGTTATTAAATAATATAGCCCCCTTAATATAATAGAGGAGTAGTTAGTAATAGTAGAGATCCTTAATTTTAGGACTAATAAAATTAATACGCCTAAGAGTCTTACCCCTTTTATATATTTTCTAATATTTATTTCTTTTATTCTACATGAAGACTTTAGGAAAATCCGCGTATAGATAGTTAAGTAGATCCCTTATAATAGTAGGACGTTTCCCGTTCTATTTTATAAAAGGTAATAGCTAACTATTATTATAAGCTTCCTTAGCAAGACGGTTTATATTAAAAAAACTCTATTAATATAGTTCTACGGAGCTTATTACTATCTATTAGCTTTTATTTAGTAGCTTTATTAGTAGCGTAGTTATTAACTAGCTTAAAAAGGGTATACTATTAATTAGGGAGGTAGATCTATAAACGCTCTATATAAGGCTTTATAATACCTATATTAAATAAGAGTATCTTCTAAATAGCCTTAATAGACCTAATTTAATAGGCTAACTAGAACTCCGTAATCTTATCTATTAATTCCCCTTACTATTACGGCTAGCTGTTAGGAGCGGGGTTATTATTATTACGCGTATAATTCCTAGTAAGGGAGATATTAGCCTAATTAGGTCCCTTATAAACGTATTTATATAGATAGAAAATAGACTTAATAGAGCCGTAGATCTTAATATTAATATAGGTACTATATTTCTTTAATAGGTACGGGTTATAAGGGATAACCTATCTGTTATTAATAGAGGAATTAGGTTTAGGGGGGCCGACTAGATATTTATAGAAAGGATAACTCCTATTAAGTATAAAAGATATCTCTTAGTAAAAATCCTTTAGAAAAGCCTTATTATAATAATTCTTCTCCTAACTAAAATATCTATTACTAGGGACGCTAGTATAGCGATTATAAACTATATATTATAGGACTAACTTACGTAGCGTATTACCCTATTATAAAGGGGGGATAAATACTTAAATAATGCTATTAACGTCGCTAACTATCTAGATCTAATCCTCTTCCTGTATAATAAGGAGAATATAAGTATATAGAAGACCTTACTTCTAAAACTTAATAATATAATAGTAGGCTATATAAATATTAAGGATATATTACTTAAGGAGGTCTTTTATTAGCTCCTAGAGCTTCTAATTAAAGATATAAGTAATTAGATTATAATAGTACTCTAATATCTAACTAGATACTAGTAAGCTCTAAATATTAGGCTACTTAGGATTATATATAAAGGTAATAAAAAATTTAGGTTTACCCCTTTTTTAGACTATTATTATAGCGTCTTATATTCTCGCTTTTATAGTACGTAGGCTTCCTAGTATTATTAATAGGAGGATAGTTACCTTACTACTAATATCTTTAAGCGAGATATCTAGATTAGTACTAAGCCTATCTATTAGGCTAGAGTAGTAGTCCGCTTAAATAGTCTATTAATTCTAATAATACTAATTTAGATTATTAAGCTCTATTAATATCTAGATATTAGTAGCTTAATAGCTTAATAGATATCTACTATTAATAGTATAATTAAAGAAATTACGCCGGATCTAAATATTAATTAGCTAATTATTTAAATTATATTAACTATCCCCTAACTAATATCTAAATAATTTAGAACTATTTATAACTAAGTAGATTAGGGTCTAGAAAATAACTAGGGAAATATATTAAATAGTCTTACCTATATCTATTTTATATAGAATTATTATCTTATTACTTACTAAGACCTACTATAACCCTAAGGTATATACTCGCTAGTAATATACTAGTCTAGTTCCTACTTAGGGTTACTACTATCTTCCTACTCTAGTTTATTATTACTATTAATTAAGGTATATTAGGCGAGTATACTAGCGATATAGTTCCGTCGTAATATATATAGTAGATAGTTACCTAGAAGCTAATAGCCGGCTAATAGGAGGCGGTTATACCACGACTATTTATTAAATAGAAATAGGAGCGGATATTAGAGGGTTATATAAGAAGGATATTAATTAGGGATTAATATAAGGCCCCCCTTAATAGTTTTAATATAAATATCCTACTTAATCCGGCCTCTTATAGCGTTATTAGGAGTTATTATAATATAGGCGACTTCTATAAAGGTAGGTTAATTATAAGTATCCTTATCCTATTATTTAGGATTTAGCTATTAGATATAGATACTTATAATATTAATAAGATATTATAATTTATCCTCCTTAAAGTAGTTATAGTAGGATTTAAACCCCTAGACGTATAAGTTAATAGACTAGAGGGTATACTAAGCGGATATAAGGGTATCTTAATTTAAATTATTATCTAATATATAGATCTAGGCGAATTTTAGCCTAAGGCCGTTATTAGTAATAAGAGGACTTATAAGATAATAAATAGACCCCTAGATCTAGAAGGTAATTTAACTAATATAGGTATTAATATTAGTTATACCCTTACTTATAAAGGAGAGATAATTATTATAACTAATAATATTATCTAAAAATTCTTTACTAAATATAGTCCTCCTTCTTATAAACTATTTATTAATAATAATATTATCTACGTTACTAAGTAATTTATTAATAAATTATACCCTAAGCTCCGCCTCCTTTTAAGGCCCCTTAGGTAATAAGTCTATATTAGCTAGCTTATATAACTAGTTAGGGGATAGCTAATTATTCTTCCTACTATTATAGTATAGCTATTAACTATCCCCTAAGTTACTACGTTTATTTTTCTATAATAGTACGTTATAGTATAGATATCTATTTATAGGGATATTAAATAATTTATTAACTAGGTAGGGTATTATAACTCCCGCTATCTAGGGATCCTTATATACTTAATATCTCTAACCTAGTATCTACCCCTAATATATATTACTCTAACGCTAGTATAAGCCTTATTAAATAGGGGGCTAGTACTTAGTATTATTATCTTAATTAGCCTATTATAAGGCGTACTAGCGACGCGTATCTAGATAATATTTAGGAGGTAGTAGAGGAGCGATTTCTTAAGGGGTCTCTTTAAAGATAGGGGGAGTAGGTTATTAAGGGTTCCTAGGCGGAATAACTACTTAAATAGTTATATTAGCGAGGGCTATATACTACTAGGGAGTAATACCGTTATTAAGGTAGTTATAAGGGCGAGTACCTAATAGTATTTCTCTAGGGTAAGGTTCTATTAATATAATATTTATAGGGCTTACTAATAGGTTAATAGACCTAACCTAGGTACTTAAATTAGTCTTCCTTAGGCGTCTAGTACGCCTTATACTATTACTCTTATAAGATTTAACCCTCTTATTAATAGTATTAGGGTGTAGCTTAGAAAGAGCTACGCGCTTAGAAGGTATTAGTAGGGAGCTAGAGGAGCTATATTTAGTATAGGAAGGGCGATAATATATACTTTAAAGATAATTAGTATAACTTATAAGGCGTAGATTATAAGGGGGAGGAATAATATTTATAGTAAGGTATTTAATAATAAAAATAAGGTAGGAAGAAAAAATTAGTTAGGCGGTAGGGATACGCTAAGATATTAGACGGTTAGACTAATATTAGTAGGTAAATCTATTTATTCCTATATATCTTTTAAACTATAGTATCGATTTTCTTTATTTTTAAAGCGTTAAATAGCTAAGAGTAAGCTATATAACTTTATTTAAATAGAAAATATTATAAAGTATTATTACGTAGGTAGGTAGAATAGGAAGAATTATTAGAGTTTTAATATTCGCGCTAGTCTAGGAAAGGAATCTAAGGGACTTATTAACTAACTAATAAGCTGCGATAAGCTTAGGGTCCTAAATTATAGATATTCTATTATAGTAAAGAAGATAGTCTCTCCCTCTACCTTATTATTAAAGTCTATTTAATCTAATACCCTAATATTATTAGATACGCTAACCCTTCCCTTAATTTAATCTATAATAGGATTAATTTATTAAAGCTATAGTAGGCCTAGAATTATTTAATAACCTTATATAAGAATAGCTCTAAAAGTATAATAAGAGTAGTATCTACCTAGGGCGCTTATTTTAATACGAAATAGTACTTATAATAAGGTAGGACTATTTATCCTTCTATTTATATTAAATACCCTAGCTACTTTAGTATTTAGGGGCGTAAGGCCTAATATTTAGACCTAGTCCTAATTAATAAAATTCGCTATAACTCTATAGTTAATTAAGGCCTATAGGGTTAATTTTATATATTAATAGTATAAGTTAGAATAGTTTTTCTATATCTATATAAGTATTAAGATATAGTCCTTATTATAAGCCTTATTAAATATATCTAATAAGGTAAGGCGTAGGAACTCCTTTTTAAGGGTATATTATAACCTTTATAACTAATACTCTAAGTTACGCCTCGCCTACCTTAAAGGGGATAGTTCCTAGGTTATAAGGTACTCCTCTAAGACTAGTATAACCCGCGACGCTATCTTAGGTATTACGGGCGATTATTTTTTAGATAGGGGTAGTTGATAGGTCTATTAGTATAATCTTTAGCCTAATATTTCTTCTACCTATAATATATATATATCCCTTAATCCCTTTAAGCCTTCTAATAGTTATTATAGATATTAGCCCTCTTCTTACTATTTAACCCTAATAGTTTAAAGTTTATATTACTTAGTTTATTACGTAAGGGAGAGCGTCCTCCGCCTTCCTTATTAGGATAGTTATTAGTAAATTATACCCTTTTCTATAAACCTTATTCTACCTCCTTATAGTCTTCTAAGGTCCGCTTCCTAACTCTAATATAATTTTCGGCTTATTATACTACGGTCTTAAATCTTATAAACGTGTCTAGTAGTTACTATTATAACTAGTAGATATAGTCTAGGATTTCAGCCGATAGCTTTTTCCTAAAGGTATAATAAATTACTAAATTATTTTATAATAGGTCTATTACTAGGGTCTTAAATCTATTAATAAAATTTTATATTAACTCCCTATTTCTTATACGTATATAGTCTATTTTTAACTCTATATCTAATCTAATATCCCTAATAGAGTAATTCTCTAATAGCTATACCTATAGTTTATCCTAGTCCTTAAAGGTTTCTTAGAGGCCTAATAGTCTTATAAGTTACGTCCTTATTCTAATTTTAAATCTAAGGTAGGTATACGCGGTAGATACTTAAGTATTAGAGCCCTTAATAATCTATAAGTTAAAGAAGTTATTATAGTTAATAATCTATAAACGGACGTCTATTAGAGGGCTAGTAAATATTAGGGGTTTATTATATTTTACTCTCTTATAGTCCTAACTTATTACTACTACCGCTATTACGGCTCCTATTATAGGTATATATAGAAAAGGGGCTATACTACGCCTTATAACTAGTCCTAATAGATCTATTAGCCCTCTTCCCCTTTATAATACTATACTAATAGTATCGCGTTAGGACTCTACTACTTTAGCCTTAAGGATAGCTATTTAGTTAAATAGTTATTAAGCCGTCTTAGGGCTAATAGTATCTAGACCTCTAGAATTACGATCTCCTTAGCGTAAGGGTACTAAAGATAGCATGCTAGCTATTTCTCGAGTAGGTCTACGTTATACTATATTAGCCCTAATTAACGAGATTATAAGCTAGGCTCCTATTAGGAAAAATTAATATAACGGTTCCGTTATATTATAGCTCGCCTAGGGTATATTATATTAGGTTATATTATTATTAATTCTTATAGACTAAGATATATATATTAGGGCTAATATAAGTAGTTAGAGCTATTAGCTACTCCTTCCGTTTATAGCTCCTACTACTTTAAGGTATTATTACCTACTATATTTATTAATATCTTTAGTAGAATTATTAATACGAGATATTTACTACTTTATATATAACTATTATTAGTCTTTAAAGGTATATAACTTTATAATTATAATAAAATAATAGCGACCTCCTTTTTAGTAGCTACCTTAGTTAGCTAAAATTATGCTTACTAATTAAATTTACTAAGTACTATCTTTAGGTGGACCAATAATAGGAAGGGGTCTGTCGTTAAGAGGTCTCTCGTTAGCCGCACAGGGTCTCTCCTGAGCCGTACCCTAAACGGAGGGCGTCTAAGGGCGGTTCCTATCTTCCCATCAGCGCTTGCAGAACCTCCGTACTACGATCACAGTCCCTTTCTCTATGAATAACATTTGCGCTTCCTTGAGAGAACGTGGAACACATCAACCTCATATGCGAGAGTCTGTTGCGTCAAAGGATACGCGAGTTCTCGTCGTAGGGAACGAATTTTGTCAATCAGCAACGTTCTCGGAGATTTCCAGACCCAGGATGCATGTCATCGGGAAATCCCAGTCACAGGCTGTGCAACCTCTAACAACAACAGCGAAGACGTTTGATCCTTCGCAAACGCTCGTAAGAAGTATGTCTCACAGCTTCACCCAATGGCGTAGCTTTTAGTCCTACCAAATTGGTTCGTTCTTAGTATCTATTATCAATCATTACTTCGACAAGAAAGACATTACACGAAGCTGTCACTCACCGTGGCTAGCGGCGGTTGTATGAAACTTAGCATGGCTGTAGGTGACCGGATCAGCATTATGAATTGCTTTTAACGCTACATAGCGCCTTCTATGCTCATCCCTAGGAAAACATCGGTAAAGTATTGCGAAGCAACTTGTTATGTGCATTTTTATTTGTTGGACCACCATTCATCATGAGAGAAGCCGAAGCTGGTCACTTCGCGTTCCTATACTGCTTGAACATTGTACAGAGCGCGTTCCGTGAAGGGGAAGGTACGTGTGTGCTGCTTGCTTATGATGAGCCCCCAGAGCGTGGCAAGTGGAGGCTATGCCCTAATAGCCGCCCCAGCTAAGAAGGGGTGAGCCCAGAGCAACGAGCAACGCAATTTCACGCCGCGGGCTTTTCGAGATGGTTTCAACGGTGCGTGTTCCATCCTTCACTGCTTGAGGTCAGGATCTACAGGCATCTCAAATGATGCTGTTGGGATTGATAAGTAGGAGTTGTATAGTATGAGCCCCGGTGGGAGGTGTTTCAACTGTCATCTCCTTGCTGTGCTTCTTTTTTGATCAAGAGGTTGTGGTGGCCTCTATGTGGTATGACTGGCTTAGTATGGTCAAAGGAACTTATCTGGGACTGGCCTTCGACCGCCGTAAAGGAACATTGATTGTTTCAAGACAGGCTTGGTAGGCTGTCACTTGTCAAGTTCTCCGCCCTTGCGAATGGAAATGTTCCTACCAGCTATGGCGGTGCTTTGTTTGAGATCACTGTGGGATGACATATTACACGTGGAGTATGATAAGCGCAGCTTTCGACTTCCATATAGACCTCGGCGTCATCGAGGTCAAATGCCTTCCCATGCGCATCGTCACTTTCAAAGCCTACATTTACCTGGTATTTTCCCATAGAGATTCTCCAATCATACTTCCTTCTGCTAACCTGGTGCTGGACTGCACTCAAGGACCATCATGCGTTTCATGCAACGTGCCCGCACAGGGCCTTGCGGCCCTTTCATCCCATTCCTAGCATTTACCTTGGCTGCAATCGAATTGGTCACAGCGTTATCTCTCAGAGATGGCAGCCGTTCTCCGTTCCACCTACTGGCACGAGACGACCAACCCTACCCTGACGACTATCCCTACCCGAAAAAGGCCGACATTCCTCCAAGTGTAACGACAGAGAAAAACAAAAGTCTTTTCTACACTCTGTTAGGACCCAAAGGAGGCGCCACCTCGAAACAGCTTGTCGACTTTCGAATATCAGAGTCACTCCATGTCGTTGGTGACACCTCCTTCACGATCCCACTCGGTTTTGACGACCCTAAAAGCTTAAAGAAAGGCAACGGTGAGATCGATTTGAAAAGGACCAGCGATTACTATCGCCGATTCATCGATGATCTCAGTACGGTGTTCGCGGACAGGAGTTCGGGCGAAGTGTTCCTCCTTCTCCCCCTCACCATCGACGGCGCAAATCCCGGACAACAGATCGCTTGCAGAACAACGTGGGTGCGTACGGCATTCGACGCCTTGAAGGCCAATTCGAAGGTAGCGAAAATCACGCAGGTGGACCCCGGAGACTTCACGAAGAGGAAGGTCATCTACCCACCAACAGGCTCGAAGCCTACGGGAGGGAGCGGCTCCGACAAACCTTGCCACGATTACGAGGCAGGCGATGCACCAAACCTCGTTCCTCCCCCCACAGGCTATATCAACGACGTCCGCACCGCATCTCCTGCAGCCGCAGCGGCCAGCCAACCGAAATCCCGGGCTAATCCCGTCTGCGACCATACCGTCACCTACACCCTCTCCGACACCCAGCGTCTGGCCAACAAGCTCACGACGGCGGGCACCGACCAATGCTGCACCAGTCCGAGTCAAGAATGCGCAGTGATCCAGGTCGCGAACAGCGTATCAGCTTTCCTGTGTGGACCCACCGGACATGCAAAGCAGTGCACCGATTGCGCCAAACTTGGGAAAGCGACGGATGATCTGAATGTCGATTGTCAGAAGAACTATCGCGTTGGCGGCAAGGTGGCTATACCATACTTGGACCGTGTGACGTTGACGTTGCAGCGAAGTCCAAGCGCTTAGAGGCGAAGTGATGAGTGGGTTCTGTAACGTCTGTTCGGAACAATTTTGCATACTGGGTCGAGGCGGTTTGCGCTTTACTATTTCTGAAGCGGGCGAGAAGCCAGTGGTACAAACTACTTATTTGTCGATCTCAGTATTCACGTTTCAAGTACTGCGTAAATATATAAGTTTTCTTCCCTACTTCACCGCGCGATAGAATGAGAAATTCCTCTCTGACTACCTACGAAAGCTGAGTAAAGGTGGTCGTAACAGTGAATCTTTCCAGCATACCCCATACTATCCCTACATCAATCCGCAAAACCCAAAATATCTCTACTTTCAAACAGCATGCAATCCCGACCTCTAAGTATTATCTACAAGCAAGCAAGTACGATTTTATATAGGTAGGGGCTCTTGTAGATGCTATGTTACCTATCATTAACTCATCATCATCATCTTAGGAACGTACCCACTCCTCACCACCATCGAATGACAATCGTAATAGTCGCATCCAATCTTCCATCTCTTCCATTACTATGATGGCCGAGGGATCCATACGACTTTTTTTTGTCGATAGATAGAAGGATGTTGGGGTTTTCTAGTATCTGAACCCTGTTCTTGCACTTTGGGGATACAGATTCCTTGGTCTATGTAAGATAATGATCACGTTAGAGCTGTGCTGATATGATGCTAGGACGGGAGATCATCAGAGGAAAATTCGAGAAGCCAGGCAATGTTTACGCGGCATCAAGGCAAGGTTCCCTGACTGATGGACGCTATAGATTGCGGCGTATATGTTTGTACACTGTATACGCCCTTCACCGAAAGTCAGCTATTATATATCAAGAATTGAATGTCATGTCATGTGGCGGTCCCCAAATTATGACAGATACCCCAATATTAAAACCACAACCACCAGCGCACTCATCCCCCCCAGCCACGAAGAGCATCGCGAACTATCCGCTTTACCCGCCACCGGCTTACCGCCATTCCCAGTCCCAGTCCCCGTCGGCGCTGGTGTTGTCGTCGTCGTAAACGGCGCCATTATCAGCCCGCCCAACCCCCCACTCTCGCTCTGCAGCGCGATCGTTTGCGAGCCCAAGATCAACTCCCCAGCCGTGTTGAGAGACACCAGTGTCCCACCGACCGTAATACCAGGAGCGCCAGGCGCCAGGTGCGAGCCAGCGACCTCTACGCCCGTTGGCGCGGCCGTGAGGGCTTGGTTGGCTAGGGTGGTTATGAGTTGGTTTTTTATCGTTGTTGTTGTATCTTGTGGTATGGCGACGAGAGAGATGGAGTTGGGGCCTAGGGATGCGACGGAGAGGGGGATGCCGGAGATGGTGAGGGGGGGTGATCCGGGGGTTAGGGTTACGCCGGCGATTTCGGCGGCGGTGGGGAGGAGGGTGATGGCTTGGTTTGCTAGGGTTGTGACGAGGATTTTTGGAAATGCGTTTGGGAGGGGGATTGGGGATTCTGTGCCGAGGGCGAGACCGGATGGGTTGATGGAGATCGGGGTGCCGGAGATGGTGATGGCTGGCGCTCCGGGCGTCAGAGTGGTGCCGGCGATGGAGACGCCGTTCGGAAGGAGTTGTGCTTCTTGGCCGTTTATCGTGGTGGGTTGATATACTGCAGTGTCAGGAGCGACTTGTGGTTGGAATGCCTCGGCGAGAGGGATCGTGCTAGAGCCGATGATGAAGTTGGATGAGCCGACTGATACCGGGGTGCCGGAAATGGTGATGGCTGGCGCTCCTACGGTCAGAGTGGTGCCGGCGATGGATATGCCACCGTCGGAGAGGAATTGGGCTTTTTCCCCGTAGATGGTTGTTGGTTGATATGACGGAGTATCGGAGATTATCTGTTTCGGAAATACGGCTGCGAGAGGTACTGTACTGCTACCGATTACAAGCCCGGACGAGCCAACAGATACTGGCGTGCCGGAAATGGTGACGGGTGGGGCTCCAGGGGCTAAAGTGACGCCCGCGATAGAGATGCCATTTGAGACTGGCTGGGCTACCTGGCCCATGATAGTTGTAGGCTCGTGGCTAGCAGCACTCGGAGGCAAGGCCTGCTCCGCAAATACAGTAGGTAGAGGAACCGTGCTAGTACCTATAATAAGGCCCGACGAACCCACAGCTACTGGCGTGCCCTGAATATTTATAGGTGGGGCTCCGGGGGTCAAGGTGGCGCCTGCGATGGATATACCATCCGGGACTCGCTGAGCCGATTCACCGGCTATGATTGTGGGTTCGAATTTGGGGGACCCCTGGATGTCTGCCTTCGAAGGTTGCATTGGAGACGGCATATTAAGGACGTAACTGCTGAGGACAATGCCAGCGCTCGGATCCATCGCCATAACGCTAGATACCATCACATGTGCCTGATCAGATGCTACTTGGGAGCCATCAAATTGGATGCCAGATGCATGAATGGCTATAACATGGTCAGAAATGGACATTGTTGTTGCTGGCGGTATGGGAATCGGATTCGAAATCTCAATGCTCGGCAGTGCACTGTCTTGTTGAGGTGACTTGTTGTTTGGTAAAGCCTGAGCATTGCCAGATTGTAAAATGTCTGGTGATATCGGCACGGCCTTAGAAGGAGAAGCCTGCTGATTTGAACCGTGGTCATTTCCCTGAACAGACTCTGGCGCAGCTTGAGACCCTTGAGCGCCAGGCGCCAAAGCGTTCTCGATTTGAGACATCTGGGAAGGTGAAACATTGGAGGGATCGGAAATCTGCGGTGCGTCGCCTGGTTTTTTAGGGCCATTGTTGTGGTCAGGAACTCCATTAAACCCGCTAGTCGCTGTAGGGTGTTTGGGATCTCCATTTGAACCACTGTCATGTTGAAAGATGTCGCTGCTCGCAATGGGCCTCGATGCTTGTCCAGAATTCCCATCCATTCCGCTGTCTCCTTTGGGATTGCTGGTGGTATCATGAGGATTGAGTCCTGGCAGAGCCGGTGAACCCTCAGATGCTTTAGGGTCTTTAGATTGAGGCACGATTGCAGGTACGCTTTGCTTTGGATCTGTTACCGAATTCGCTGTTTCTTTCGGATCCTGTACCGCTAGGGTGGCACCAGCCGCAGGTTTCGTTCCTTCGTCGCCAGCGGTCTTACGTGCGCCCGGATCTTGAGTAGCGCTCGGCATCGGTGCCATGAAAGTCGCTGCGTTAGGATCGGCGGCGGTGATTGTCGGGACCATCGCAGCTGCTGGCAGTAAAGTTTTTGGAGGGTCAAAGCCAGTGAAGAAGGCGTTGCTACAACGTCCAAAAAAAGCGTTTACTTTTGCGATCTGGTCTGGCATAGCGATGAGGGGACGATATGGTTCACCGGGCGCAGGCTTGTACCAATTGGCTTCCTGACGATTTGTCAGCTCACGATGCTCTATGTGTTGACGCAAGGAAGGCTAGCTACACCCTTTAGTAGCATTACTGACCATCACACCTTGGGGCGGGCACGGTAGATCCCGAATGTCGAATGGTTTTGTAATCTGGCTAGTACAAGTAGAGCACCTGAAACCCCCTTCAATCGATGACAATTCGCCAGGGGTAAAACTGAGCATGGTTGAGGATATTGTCTGACTGCCGCATTCATCGAGCCCTGAGACACTCTGAAAGTTGGCATAGATTGATGGAGAAGTACTAAACCTTGATTAGAGATCCCGCAAAGGAAGATTTCGGCCAAAGACCTACAAGGTGAAACCGTTGAGTACAGTAGTTGACGCTGGTAAGCCGCCACCTTGACTCGTAGCGTTGTGGACGACTAAAGAATGAGCTCGTGCGTGGATTGAGGCCCTCGGAGCAAGAGCTCCGCTTGACCTCGGATATGGCAAAGAGCTTCCAACGCATGATGGAGCAGACCACGGATTGACCATGTATTGCTTGAATGTTACAAAGTCTATCTGAGTGATTAGGGCGGTTGACAAGTACGATAGCTGACCACCTGTCATAGTGGTGCAACCCCAGTACGTCGGGACAGTGCTTGTTAGTAAGCCGTTCTTATCACTCCAGCCAATGTATCCATCCGAAGGGGACCCGATCGTGGCACCGTAAGTCAACGGATATATTTCCGATCCAATGATATCTAAACAAGATGTGTTCGCATTCAGTACTGGCCAGTAATAGACATCGACAATCCCAGCTGTAAGTCCGCATATACCACAGCAGTTCTCCGAGTCTTGTATTGGCCGCATCATCCCGACCATTGAATTGTAACCGACATGACCAGAGAAACATTGTGGGGATCTCATCCAATCCTGAATGGCCAGAAATTCCGACATTCTTGCTGGAGATTCGATCTTGGTGCAATCGGCTTTGGGTTTGGTGAAGCAACCGTTCGCATTCAGGGACTCTTTCAAGGTGCCAAAGAAGTAGTTCCTCGCCGCGGTCATATCCCCCGAGCAGGTATCATTCCATAACACGCAAGCTGCCTGCAGATCCGCGTCTGGAAGCATGGTCAATGGCCCATCGACACCGGCTAAAGCTTCATCAACAGTCTTCGTAGCACCAATTCCCGAACACCTTCCAACAAGGCAGACCTGTGGGTCATGCCTCCCGGTCTCATAGGGGTAATCCGAAACCGGAGGAGAGCTGGACAAATTCGTGTTGCTCTGGCTGTATAGTCCAGTGGGAGCTGTGCCGGCAAAGGAACCGAATCGAGAGGCATTGTAGGATGGGTTCGAGGAAGCTGTCGAAGAAGGACGGTATGTTCCTGAAAGTGGGGTCTGGGGAGCTGGACTAGCAAAGCCGCGCACACTCCATAAGGCGACCAGGGCATAGAGTGAGGCTATATATATGGGAAAATAAAGCATCTCCTTCAAGACATATGCAGTGGGCAGCTCGAGCAGATAATATCCGGCGATGGGGATGCCCAAAGTATGCTAAACTATACGAGAAAGGGTGTAAAACCAAACGCTGTTATATCTGTATTGAGCAATGGAAATGCATAAAGCGAGAGGAGTGATTGCGACGACAGCGAGGCGACGCACGAGATACCCAGGAAGCGATGGTAGGACGAATGTAAAGAAGCCTGATAGTAAATACAAGAAATCCTACCATCACATCGTGCCTATTACCCAGCACACGAAGGATTCCAGCCACAGCTTATAAGTGTCACGCACAATGATTCCCGCCATACCGTTTCGGTAGGCATGACAGCATACACGGAGTCAAGAGCGGCCCATGCACTCCTGGTCACATTGTAGCGTGAAACGCGAGCGTGTAGACACATTGCCATTGGGCAATCTCCAGCCCTCAACGCAATACACGAAGGATTCTGCCTACGCCGCACTAGAAACAGGGCTTGAAGTACTAGTATTCAGCTCTCTCTCGATAGCGAGGAAAGGGTGCACGGAAGACCAGGACGGCTTCGAAGCATGACTCGTAACAATGAATCTAAGGAGGTGTCTAATTAAGGTAGACTTACAAGCTCAGTACACTGGCGGTTAAGCGTCTCGACGATTTTGACGCCTGCTTATGATTGGCTCCTGTAGCGAGGCACGAGCGGAGGCAAATGTACCTACCCACGCGGGTAGCAAAATAATTCGGACACTTTGGTAGGGATCTCAGCCAGAAGTGTCCGAATTATTTTGCGACCCGCGTGCTACCTTAGCCCCAACGACGGGTTCAATTCCGGACACTAGCCTTGATCTAAGGCCCTACCAACGTCGCAGGGGGTTTGAATCGAAGTTTTACATACATACCTTACTACTCGAGTCAGACGTATATTTCATAGTAGAGAGTAATCACTAGTCAGTTTAAATTACAGATTTACGCTATGTAGGTAATTGAAGAAGCTTCCGGAAATACCGACTCTATTGCTATGGGAAATGCGGATGAAGGGGTAGCTGTAGCTACGGGATCGTAGAGGGTATGGTGAGTGTTAGCGCGTTAGTGCCCAGTAAAGGTGCAAGTGTTGGGAAGAGAGTGTTTGTCAGGAGTCGATGACCTCGATCCGCGTCATTTAGATTGGGCGTTGAAAGGTGCATCTTGGAGATTTTCCTAGAGGATGCTCCTTATTATACGACATATCGAACGACATAGAAAAGAACACAACTGCAATGCGCAGACCGCCAGAAACATCTGATATCAAACGCCAAACAAATCCAAAAACGCCACGCTAACCCACAAACGATCCAAATTCCCCACATCATAAACATCGCTCGCATGCCCGCATCATCGTACATCCGCAGGCGTAAGAGCCTGAACCACACTCGTGCCATCACTAAACCTCGTCTTGAAAATCCGATTCGCATTCTGAAACATGCCATCCTTCAAACTGACAACGATAAACTGAGATCCCTTGAACCTCGTCTTGATCAAGCGGCCGATGTTCTGCGTATGTGAGAGATCCAGCGCGGCGTCGACTTCGTCGAGTATATACATCGGGGCCGGCTTGAATTGGAGCAGAGCCATGATGAGGGAGAGAGCGATGAGGGATCTATGGTGGTGTTAGCTTTTGTATATGCACGTTGAGTGTGACGGTCCGTACCGTTGTCCACCACTCAGTTCCGTCAAGCTTTGCTTCCATACTTTGCCCAAGCTGACTTTCACCTCTAGCCCGTCGGAGATCTGCTTGCCCTCTGGTGGGTCCAACTTGGCAAAGCTACCGGGCAGAAGCTCGGCAAAAATGTTGCCAAAGTCGCCGTTTACCTTTGTCCAGGTTTTCCGGAGAGCCTCTATTTTGTACTCATCTAGGCTGGTGATTGTTTCCTCAATTTTCCGCTTGTCCCTGATGACGGTCTTCATCATGTTCTTCAGCGCGGCTTCCTTCTTCTCGACACTGTCGATCATGTTCATGACCTTGGGGTTGATCTTCTTCTTCATTCCCTGGAAGCGCTCGGTCAGGTTGCGAAGTGATGATTTGCATTCTGCAATGTTTTGGCCTTTGAAATCGTAGGGACTGTTGGCGCGGCCGAAGCTTTCCTTTTCGTCAGCGATCCACTCATGCTCTCTTTCCATTTCCTTAAGCATATGTCCGGCATTTTGCTGGTCTTTCTGGAATTTCTCAATCTGATGGGCAAGCTTTTGCATCTCAAGACCTTCCTCGGTGATGCGCGAGGACTTGGATCTTGAGGCGTCCTCCAAAGATTTTAGTTCCTCGTCAAATCCTGTCAGCTTTGCCCGCTCGTCGTCCAGGCGCGCCTGCGCAATGTCTTGAGCATCCTGAAAACTTCATGAGTAAGATATTTCTCTAAGGTTAAGTAAACTGTCTGACCTTGACTTGAGCTTGCTCTTTTTGCAGGTCATTGATCTCGACTTCTTGTGCTTTAAGCGTCAGTTCAACCTCAGCAAGCTGATCCTGAGCAGCGCCCAAATCGGCACCTGCTTGCTCAGCCTCCAGCCTACTGGACTGGAGCTCCTTCTGCAGTGTCTTTACGGCTACCGAATTTTTGATCTGGTTCTTTTTGAGCACGTTGACCGAAGCCTGTAATTCGGCAAGCTTGTCATCTTTATTAGTATCAAAGTCTTTCATGTCTTTCTCGATCCGCTTGATGTCCTTCAAAGCTTCCGTCTGTCGACCTTTGGCATCTGCAGTATCCTTTTTTAGCTGCTCGATATTTGCCTTCATTTCTTCGACGGCTTGTATGATCTAAGAACGTTAGTCGCACGCACAGTGTCCTTAATATCTGGGGGTTCCTACCGATGACGAAGAATTGCCGCCTATCTGCTCTTCCGTTAGCTTGATCTCATGGGACTTCAGATCCAGCTGTTGCATGGCTTTCCGCGCGGAGTCCATCTTCTTCTTTTCCTTCGCCATGGAAGATTGCAGCTCGCTGAGCTGAAGTTCAAGCCCGTTCAACTCCTTCATGAGCTCATTGAGCTTTCCCAGAGTCACAAGAACGCCACTGGAGTTCGGCGAGCTTCCACCAGAGAGGGTTCCTGACGGATCGTAGACGTCACCTTCTAAAGTCACGCTCTTCATCCTCACAGCTGGATCAAAGGTCACTCTCTTCGCAGTCTCTGCGTCTTCACACACCAGCGTCGATCCGAAGACATACTGCATTGCTGCCGTAACGTCATCGTCATAGCCAACCAAAGACAGAGCAAGGTCAACCTTCCCTGGCGCGAGCTTTTGTGCTGCACCAATCTTGTCGGCGGATGCCTTGAACGCAGCTATCTTATTCAGGGGAATGATAGTGACTCTTTTCTTCAGCTTTCCATTCTGCAGCAACTGGGTGCCTGTCTCTGCCGAGTCTACGACCACATTGTATAACCGTCCTCCAGCGCAAATCTCCAAAGCTGTACCCGCTTGGGCTTTGTCCTTGTCCAGGGTAAACAGTTGCGCTACAAGTCCCTTTACCTTCGATCTATCGAAGCCTGGAAAAGGATCGCTGTAGCTGAAGTCGATGTTGGCAACTTTGCGCTTCATACTGTCCGCTTGTTCACGAAGGGTTCTGATCTGCTTCTGAAGAGAGGCCTCCTCTTCGTACATTTCCTCTTGTCTCCCAGCCGCGACGCCGAATTTCTTCAATTCAGCTTCTAGCTTCTTGGCTTGAGATTTCAAAGTCTCAAGATCTTTGAGCAGCCCCGAATTTTGCTCTTTGGCTTTCTTTGCCCGAGGTTCGTCTTCCTTGATCCGTTTCTCCATATGTGATATCTTAAGCTTTGCTTGCTCCTGCTCCGTAGTTGCAGCGCTCACACGATTTCTGGCATCTTGCAATTGACCCTGGTATCCGTTCTCCTGACCCTCTTTCGATGCGACACCTGTAAGCAATGTCTGCAGCAACTCCTCTTTGTTCTCCATATCGACAGTCTGCTTGTCCAGATCTGCTTTGGCCACATCATATTGTGCCTGGACTTTCTCATATAACCTGCTTTTTTCCTTCACCTGTGCCTCCAAATCTTTCACCGTCTTTTCAACCCCTTTTCTTCTTTCCTCTTCTTCTGTTACACTGGCGCTCTTGAGGTCGAATACCGTCGTCAAACGCACAACCTCATGCGAATGCGTCTTGACCTCCTCTTCAAGAGCCTGAAATTTACCTCCTTTCCGCAGCTCCTTTTCCCTTGCTGCGTTGACTTTCTTCATGTCCTCCTCCAAGCGAGAGATTTCTGTTTGCAGCCTCTTCGCATTGTCTTCAAGATCAGTCCCTCGTTGCTTTTTCGCTTCCAAGTCGCTCGCAGTCTGCTTCAATTTCTCCTTGCTCTTCAGATAGTCGTGGGCAACTACCAACCTTGTTAATCGCTCAAGATCACTCTGAGTCTGTTGAAACTCTAGAAATGCCCTCTTCTCTGTTCGTAACTTCTCCAGCTTCGGCTCGATTTCATCCTTCAGTAGTTCTGTGATCTCCTGTACCTTCATCTCCTTCTTTCCCATTGTTTTGAAAGCCTTATCTCGCCGGTCCTCAAACATCCTCGTGCCCGCCGCTTCTTCGATCATCGCTAAGATTTCCACCGGCTTCATATTGAGCACTTTCGTGATGCGACCTTGCATTATAAGAAAGTTGGGATTGTTGATGTTGAGTTGAACAGACTGGAAGAGGTTCTGCACGGTCTGTTGTTGTGCCCGGTGGCCGTTGATGAGGTACTTGCTTGTGCCCCCAAGCACAATCTGCCGAGTCACGGATATTTGTCCATACTCCTCGAAGCCAATGGGCGACTTCTTCTTGTCCCGATTGTCGAAGACAATGGTAACGCTGGCTTTGGTGACGCCCGCTTGACCCCGTTTGTAGATTAAGTCCTGACAGCATACTTAGCATTGGCTGGTCATTGACGACGCCCATCCGTGCTTACTTGTATGTTCTGCGCTCTGACAGTGCTCATGCTCGTGATACCGAGAACAAAACATATTGCATCAAGGATATTGGACTTTCCGCTCCCGTTCAGCCCAGTAATCGAATTGAAGCTCTCGTCCCACCCGCTGATGACGGTGCGCACCGCATACGACTTGAAGCCATCTATTACGATCTCGACGACCCTCATGATGGTGATTTCAGTAGTTTGCGACGGCGGAGGAAGTCTTGAATTTTCCGTAAACAAACACCCGCAGTCGCGCTAAGCTACCATAACGCCGAGAAGTCCGACGCGTTAAGCTTGACCTCTCCGGAGCTTGTCTCGATTGAGTAAGCGTCAATCTTCTCGACGTTACCCGTAACCTTCCCGAAATCCCAATCCGAGCAACACTCACAGCACCCAACCTCCTAACCCAGTGACATTCTCTAATTAGGCAGTCCACGCATTTCGATGACAAGGCTGCCTCTGTCGCTTTCCGTATTCTATCGTTGAGTGAGGCAGAATGTAAGCTTGACGTGGCCGGCATCAGCCATAAGAGAGCAGTCTGTCACAGCACTTGGCTTTATACCCATCGAAACAGCATCAACGTAAGGCCTCCGCACCGCAACATCTAGAGCTTTCTCGTGAATGTTCAAGGGCATCGTTCATAGACTCCTCGTCGTGGGAAACATAGATTTCCCGGCTTCACTTAGACTGACCGCGTCGAGTCGGTACTTCGAACTCGATTCGGGGTCTTGGCGATTCGAGTCGACTCGAATCGCTAAGGAATCGAATTCAGTCCGGGTCAACCTCGGCTGACTACGGATATCACAATATCGTTTACGAAAAATCAACGCTGAGACTCTCCGTTCATGTCTCGAGCATTTCTCGAACAATATGTGGCCTACACATTCAGAGGGTTGGACAAGGATCGAAAAAATTCACATTTTAGAATGGGTCCGTTGGTCCGAGATGAGTATCATGATCGACATTATTTGAGCCATATCGTGCGCGGATAACACTGCCATCATCGTGAATGAGCTGCTTGGCAATGGCGAATCTGCGAAACAAATAGGCACACCATCGATCAGCAGCAGCAAGTAATGAAGAAATGGCGCATTCGATTGCTGAATCCGCACGGCGATGAACCCTACTAACCGAACTTACGTCAAGAGCAGGACAGTCTGGGAAGTTAGAGGGGAATAAGAAGCCTACGAATGCAGAAATTCGGATACATCACACAGTACGCAGCTCCCGATCCAAAGCTCAAGGCAGCATGAACGGCACCGAAATGGCTCGACTGGCCATGAATCATGACTAGTCAGGAGCCACGAGTGAAACCTCAAACAGCTGAAGTGCGTTTGATCTCCAAATACTGCGTTATCTAAGGGTATATCCTCAGATACTATCTTATTCCAGAAATTGCGGATCACGTCTGTGCTCTCGCCACAACAAATCAGCATATGTTCAGCATTAGGAAGCCTTGTAGGCCAAAGGGAAATCGTATAAGTCGTCATTCATCCACAAGATGGTTGGCATTGTCCCGTTACCGACCATGTATCAATGAGCTCATTCGCAGGATCTTCCCCTGTACGCCGCTTTCCCAGATACAATATTACACCCTTTCCGAGGTCTTGTGCAAATTCTCGGAAGTTTTTATGAAGCCTGCCCAGCACCGAAGAGGCTGCTATCCAGATAAGATCCAAAACAGTCACTGCCAATCTACCAATCACATAAGTCCCAAAACAACTCTGAAAGGCGCGAAGCGCATATTGAACTATCAAACTTGATTCCTTGTAGGCTGCGCATACTGCTTGGTGTCGCGTCTCGCGCTCGTTCGGCTCTACATAGAGCGGAGCGCCTATCAGCTCGTCTAATATATTGGAGGCGCAGGGATTGATATGTATCTATATGCTTAGGAAAAGCGAAATACCAATATCGAGGTACGGCCTAGTCCGTTACCACATCACTCGTTGAACACCTTTCTATCCCGAGAAAATGCTACACTGGACTTCGCTCTCCGCCCCCACCCCCGCCCTCTTACTACTTCCGCTTGCCTTTGCTCTCGCCATTGTACCGCCGTTGGAAAATCCAGCGCTCCTGGCTGAAAATGGTTTACCCTTAGCAAACGCCTCTGAGCTACAGTATGATCTACCACTTACCAATCTCAACGCCAGCCCTCAGTGTGACGGGGCACAATATGGGCGCAATCTTCGCTCCGCTTCCTGTGATGAGGTCCTTGAATTGGTACATCCAAGCTCGAATGACGCTGTCGTGGAATACGGTCAACGTGGTCATTACGCCGGGATCAATAAACTGCCGGTACGATGGCTCAGCTGTAAGCTATAGGTCTGCCTTCAGAATATTCGAGAAATGCTCCTGAATGATGTACTAATTAAACCACGGACGAATAGCGGACGGAACTTGCGCCTTGGACATTGTTCACAAACCCGGTGTCTGGCAAGACAAGACTCGTCAGTCTAGTGCGTACTCTCATGTAAATACGCTCTCGATATAGAACGTCGTCAAAGCTACGTGGCGAGGATTTGTCGAGACCACGCTCACTTTCTCATTCTTCACAACTTCAAAGAAAACCTTTATAAACACGCCCTACTGACCCAAAGCTCTGCACAGAGATATGGGAAGCTGCAAACGCTATAGTAATCCGCTGTGTCAAAGCGGCACCCACGGGTCGCAACGCAGGTGGTGCGGTTGGAGAAATAGGTACGAACAAACTGCCACCCAGATGCTTTACAGAGCACAATAGCATTCATTTCAAAGCCATCTCGAAGCGATCTTGATCCTTTTGATACCGTTCCCACCATCATCCGTTTCATTTCCAACAACAACCCCTTTTATCCAAATCTGCACGAGCACTAACACGGGCGAACCCAGGCGATAACGGCGGCCTCATCGTCATTATCCGCAGCTATCAGCTCGAATTCAGCTGTTCAGCGCTAGCAGACCAGCCAGGCCAAGCATTTCAAGAAGGATGCCAGGACCTAATCCCAACCCTCCCCGTGAGCCACCAAGCTCAGGTCTATGGCACTCCGCCGCAGCCGAGTATAGAGGTCGTCCTCCCAAAAGCTTTCACCGCCCGTAAGCCAGCTAATCTCCGTCAATTTTTCCCTCAATCTATCTCCCGTCCCTCGATATCAGGTAGTAGCTATATCTATCCTTCTCCCCCAATACAAATACCTCCACCCTCTACACATAACATCCCCCATCTCCCATCCACCCACCCCCCATCAAAACATCCCCCAACTAACGCAACCCTCCAATCCCAGCACACTCAAACTGCATCGGCTACCTAACCGCGCGCGACAACATGCGCTTCACCAGCAGCGCCTACGACATATGGGCCGCCGCCTCCGCGCTCGAAACGCTATGTATCCGTAGCGGAAAGACGGGAATGGCAAAGGTTGCTGGTATGTAAGATTCGGCCCTTCTCTTCCCTTGCAAAGGCTCTTGTAAAGGCTCTTGGAAAGGGGTCCAGCTATGAATATAGATTAAATGTGCAGGCTGACTTTTTCTCCCTTGCAACGGATGCAGTGAACGCACAAGGCACCCTGATACTGATCCTTAGTACATTTGCGCTGTCGGGGAGTAGTACGATTGGAAATAACTCCACTGTGACAGCGCTTGGTACTGGGAGCGATCTGGCAGCTAGTCAGTAGCGGTCACATTTCAAATCTTGAGTCGAACACCACCATTCACAACATCTGTAATAAACCACCACTTCTCCATCACCTCTCCACCTCCTCCACCGCAGTGAAGCCACCCCCTTTCCTAATGCCCCAATGAAGCCCCTCACCACTATCGTATCACCCAGATTAAGCTACTCTAGATGAAAACATCCCGCTCTCCCTTAATAACAAATCACCTCCCCAGACAGACTAAAAACCACCCAAATCGAACCAAGCCCCTCTTTTATAAAACCGCCTACCCCTAAAATCTAATACTAACACTGCAACAAAGACTTCAAAACCAAGCCTCCCCCCAACCCTCCTCCCTTTCGTCCTCCCCCTTCCAACTCACCCATCCAGAAGTCCCATCCAGAATCCCCATAAAGCCATCAACATCAACCCAACAACATCCACAACTAACACCTAGCAACGCAACGTAACGTAACCCTCTCCATAAAATATTCAATACCGATCCTTATTAAAAGCTTAATTAAAGCTGAGCTGCCACCCCCCTCCCTTTTTCGCCGGCTTGAGCGATTTCCGAAGTTCAGATTGTTGATATCGGTATGGATGTTAGAGCTGATATGATATATTTTCGATGTATATACTCTCCCGACCACCGACCGCCTATAAGCCTCCAAACCCATATATATTCTCTAATCCAATCTCAATCTCCGATACCAGATCTCCCGCTCCCCCATCCATCTCCCCCCCTTTGCCCCTCTAGAACCTAGATCTCCCTAATCCCCAATCCCCAATCCCCAATCCCCAATCCCCAATCCCAATCCCAATTGCAATCCCAATCCCAATTTCAATTCCATCCCCCTCGACAACCCCGATCCTAATCCCCTCCCCCTCCACAATCTCCCTCCCCTCCCCATCATCCCCATCTCCCTCCCATCGTAGAGAAAAGCGCATGATACACACACACACCCACCCACACACACACACTCTCTCTCTCTCTCTCTCTCTCTCTCTCAACGCTAAAAGTCAACGCCATCGCGCTCAACGGCGTCTATATAAGGGAGTGAGGGGTTTGGTGGGGGTTTTCGGTAGAGGGGGTGAGGTGAGGTGAGGTGAGGTGAGGTGGAGGATTAGGGGTGTTTGGAACGGGGGGGGTATAGGGGGATAAGGGGGGTTGGGGAGGGATGGGATGGGGAGGCATAGGGGATGGGGGGGATAGGGTGGGGATGGGAGGGTGGAGAGATGGGGGATGGGATTGTATGAGGAGGGAGGGTGGAGAGATGGGGTATGGGGTGAGGGGGATAAAGGGGGATTGGGGATTGGGGATAAGAGGGGTAGGGGAGGGATGGTGGGGGAGTATGTTATAGTTAGTGGTAGGGTCTCGAATCGAAATCTCATAAGTAAGGTTTGGGAAGTCTAATGCAGTGGGTATTTGATCGGATCAGCTTGTTTTTTAGATTTTCTTGAATGCTGTACAACTACATCATGATCAGCATGGTCATAACGATAGAAATGGGCATATTCCTCATAGGCCCGAAGGGATCCGAAGGGATCGAATTATCGTTTCCATACCTATATATACATTACAGATCATACACACAAAAGCATACGCACGCAGGTTCGAGAGCAGAAATACATTTCATGTCATGACTTGCTTTGCTGCGTAGCCTTCCTCATCTCGTCGCGCATTTCGGCCTTCATGCGATAGATGGTGCCTACGCCGCCGTAAACCAAGGCTGTGTACGTCTATTGGCTGTCAGTATGCAAGCTGGGAATGGTGATCGAGGGTGGTAATTACCTGGGCTACGCTGGCGCCCGCAGCAAGGACTTCCAGTGCTTGCTTGCCGTTGGTGATGCCACCTGTAGCAAAAAGCACTTTCCGAGCAGGAGCGGGAGGGCGAGTCGTTGGCGGGATATGATCAACGTGGTGAGACGCTGATAGGGCTGGGGTATCGGGACTGGTTGATGGTTCATCGGAGGAGAAAGGGTTGTTGCGGGTGGGGATGCGAATCATAGGTTGGGCTTTCGAGGAGGCTACGGCTTCAGGGGTATCGGGCTTGAGGTTTGCGGCATCGCGGGCGGTGGTTTCTTGGATCCGTGCTGACAGGTCGTCGGCTGCTGGATTGACGGATTCTACCATAGTTTTCGCACCAGGTTCCGCTTCCGGCTTTTGCTCCATGCCCTCGTCCAGAATCGTTCTGTATCTCTTCGTCAGAGCAACGGTCCTTTCGAACAGCTGCGGACCCGAGTAGCCACCCTCCTCGAGAAGTATGGCGGCTTCCCGGTTCGGCAGGCTATATCCAGATGGTAGTAGATCATGTCTGCGCTTCGTAGTATTCCCAACGACCACACCATCAACTCCGCTCTCCCACACCGCATCACAGATCCCCTGCACTTGTTCTTCCGAGTCTTCATCCGGGGAGACCTTTACCATCACAGCCGGCTTTGTCTTCTTGTTGGTCTTCTTCGCAGCCTCTACCACCGCCTTGAGTATGTTAGTCAACGGTTCCACCCTCTGCAGTCCTCTGAGACCTGGCGTATTTGGACTTGATACATTGACCACAATTATGTCCGAGTATCGAGCCACCGCATCCACACAGTAAACGTAGTCCGCTTTGACGGCCTCGATGTCATCGTCGGGTGTGAATTTGTTCTTAGCAATTTGCACGGCTATGAGTCGTCCCTCCATCAAACTTCCACCAGGTACCCCTGCCTCTCCATTCAGCACCCTCTGCTCGGCTGCCTCGTCAAGGCCGAATCCCATTCTGTATGCGTACTCCCTAACTCTCTGCCGTAATCGCATAGCGATGCTATCTGCTCCCTCGGAATTGAGGCCATACCGATTAATCAAGGCTTTCTGAGATGGTAGGCGGAAAACTCGAATTTTTGGATTACCGTCTTGAGGGTATGGAGTGCAGCCGCCAATCTCGACTATGCTGGGACCAAGCGCGAAGAGGGGGTCGGGGATGGATGCATGTTTGTCTATGCCTGCTGATGTGCCAATTGGATTCGAAAGGGTGTGACCAAAGACCTGCATCGATTCAGCCGTCATCTTACACACAATGAGCAGCTGGCAAATCAGGGCCGGATCATACCTCGACGCTCAAGTCCCCTCTGCTGTCAAGGTCACCTCTTTCGCGTGGATGCAAGCCCCAGGCGTAGAGACCTTTCAGTGATTCCGTGCCTGCTTCGTGTGCCTCCTCAGCATCATCGTAGATCCATCTCAATGACGGTGCCACCACCCACTGATGTATGCCTGCTCTTACGTCCGTAACGTAAAGATATCCAAGCCACAAGAAGAGGCCTACAGTTGTGCCTAGGATGAGGTTTTTGATTCGAGCCACGATAGATCCAGCTTCTGCTGCCGCGGTCTGGGCTGTTGAAGTTGCCTCTGCTGCTGCGGTCTTTGCAATTTTGGCAGCGACTGCTGTAGCTGGAGCTTTGACAACGGAGGCATTTCGACTACTCGTTTGATTGTGGGTCAATGGATGTTTCGAACCCAGTGATGTTCGCCGACGCAGTGGGAAGAGGTGATGGAGGTACTTAGCATGGGGAAGTCTCTGGAGCTGATGAAGGCGTACAGACTTCACCATTACGGTTGACGATCTCCACATGGCCTCCACAGGACCAATGAGATCTGCTAGTAGTTCGTTCGTCAATCGACGCCCTGGGATATTCCTTAGCTTGAGTAATTATCATATATCATCACTTCCGATGTAGACTGGATCACCATCCACGTTGGACAAGATAGGAAGACAGAGCGATTGATCTTAGCCTGAGTATCATGGGCTACGAACGTCTCTCTGTTCACGCATAGCCGAAATCTCAGCAGCTTTAAAGATCAGTGCTCCCAGGGTCGTGGGACTTCCCCTGCTATAAGGGTCTACATCATGTCAATGTGTAGATATCAAAGGCGCAACGGCTTTATTGTTGACCTTTGTAAGTATCACTTGTTCAAGGCGGCGAACACAATTGCTTCCATCTCTGTCCTGGAGAAAACTCCTCAAAACGATGTGACTACCTCCAGAAATCTATTTCGCGAGTCCCAAATGACCATGTTCAAATCTATTGAGCGTGCCGCCATGCATCCCCAGCTTGAACCCTTTCCTATTCCTTCCCATTCTCGCCCGGCCAAAAGTACCATTCCATTCTACCTTTATGTTCGTTATCATAAGTGTCATGGCCGAAGAACCGATAATGACACCACCGAGATTTCCGTTTATTAATGCATTGTAAAAGGAAGCCAGATGAAATGAACTCTATTGCTGTCTGTGAGAAACCCTGTTCTAAGCTTTGGGGCCCGGGTACGGGGTATAGTTGGGAAAAGTCAGGGGATAATCATCGTTGCGTTTATCACGCTCGATAGGGGTGTTAGCACCCGAGTGGTGCGGTCCATTCCCATAATCATCGTTGGGATTGTAGTGGAACGGTGGCCATTCGGTGCTGTAGCTGCGATGGGGACCCTGGCCTACTATGTGCGGCAAAGACGTGTGGCTGTAGTCGGAAGAAGTGTGAGGCCGGTTCACAGCGCCAAAATCGAGGTCACCGTTTGCGGCATGCGGAAATTGCTCGATGCCTGGAAGTTGATTGGTACGTGACTCATGCTGGAAGGTATACGGAGTCGCAGCACCGCTCGTAGTAATCGAGTCTGGAGTTTCATGACCTGCCGAGTGGTGATATCCCGGTAGCTCGTACACTGGTGTATTTACCAGTCCAAGACTTGCCCTGTTCGATTGGCTCCCAGAGCTATCCCCGGACCCTGCGACGCTGTTGGCTCGAGACACCCGTTTCGAGTGCTCGGTGTAGTTTTGTTGATTCAAATTCAAGTTGTTCATTTCGAATGATGTATCCGAGCTTGTAGGTATAAAATTAGGCAATTGAGAGTGACAGGGGACGTTGGGGAGGGTTGGTGTGCCTTTTATTGCCTCATTGTTTTGCTCTTCTTTAAGCTTCTTGGTCGCCCGGGAATGGTCCAGATGATTCTGTCCGGTTGGATTGCCTCTTCGACTGGAGCACTTGGAAAAATGGCGCTTCAAGATGTCGCTGCGAGAAAACGTATCGGTACAGAGACCGCAAGAGTAAGGTCGCGAGCCAGTATCTGCTTCTTGCTTAGCTAGGGAACATTTGACGTAGGGATATGAACATACGGCGCAGAAGATGACGTTTAAGGTGCTTCGAATGTAGATAAGTCTTCTCGCAGTGTGGACAGGGATACTTTCCCTCCTCATCCCTCGGAGGTATAGGTATATTCTTCGATGCGTCTGAGTCTGCGCCGACAAGAGCAGCTGGACGACCGACAGAACTCGGCAGAATACCTCTGCGACCTTGTGCGCCTACCACATGCGACGGTTGTGATTGCTCTTCAGCATGTGGACTGTTATTTCCGGCATAAATCGCCTTTTGAGCATCATTGATCCGTGGTGGCATTGGCGCGATTTCCGGGAGGCTTCTTGAGGTAGCAGAAAAAGCAGGTTGAGCTTGCGCATGAGCTTGCATATATGTTGGCGGCGGTCTTGACGGCTCGGTCTGCTGCTGACGCTGCGAATTGTGTATGTAGGCTCCGTCGTCATTATTGTAGTTGATATTGAAGTAGGTATTGGCAGTTGGTGCATAGATTGGAGCATAGTGGCAATTCGAAAGACTGGATTCGCCGATGGTTTCAGAGGTCACCATCATCATCGCCGGATTCCGAGATGCGTACGCTTGCATCCCATTTGTAGGTCCATAAGACCCGGTCTGGATTGGAGGCAACGTCTGCGCAGACGAGAATGTCTGTGATGACAGGCCGCTAGAAGGTGGTCCTCCCAATAAGCTCGGAGCCGATAGGTTCGAGTGCTCATATGACCCATTTGTCTGCTTATTGCAGTACCGTTGGCTCATCATAGAAGAGCGAGTGTGGGATATAGGGACTTGAGTTGACAGCCTCCTTCATTTGCAACCGCGGTCAAGGCTGAACGTGGCAGTCATGCGTTCTTATAAGTCTCCGTCCGAGCTTTCTTCTGTATATCAACCCCCACAAGAAGCAAATGCGGGTCCTGTCCAAGTACTGTGGGTCCGGTGTCAGTGTTGAAGTTACATATAGAGACATGATGAATGAGATCGTACAAATCCAAGAGATCCTATCAAAGTCCGATGTTCAGCAACAATGGGACCTTTGCGGACACTGCAACTGTGATATATGACAATCGCGACCGCGTGGACAAGATGTATAGTCTCGAAGTCAAGGATAGTAAGCTTTGATAGTGGACTGTTCCGCAGAATGCGGCTCTGCGTGAAGGTCTTGTCAATGGCCCACTAATCTCCACAGTGGGCCCCCAGGGCCACGAGGAATCGGACTTGAGGTTGGGTCTAGCGGGAGTGGGGTCCTGATCCACGGGTAGAGTATCTATTTGGCGGGAGGTGTAGAAGTTGCTGTGTATTGAGATAATCCTTGGGTGAGTGGAATGCAGACCCAATTGAAAGGTAAATGGGAATGGAAGGAAATTCAAGAAGCGACTGTATGAAGTACAAGAAGACTTCGATGGATGAATTGCGCTGACGAGTGGTGAGAAGAGGGTTTGACTACTTCGTCACTCTTCATTTTGCCAGGCGCGGCTGACTAACCTTCCTCACGCTAGTTAAGGAACGAAACTCTATCAAAAGCATTATCTTCGCCACCATTGCTCGACTTATCTTGTTCACTCCAACCCTTTGACAATATCAGCCAGTAAGATTGATCTGATGATGTCTCCGTGGTCTTGATACTGTGGTTCAGAATCAACGATGGCCAGTCTATCAGATGTTTTTAATATCCAAGGCGAGTCCTTGTTGGGAAAGACCGTTAGCTACAAATATCTTCGCCAATGCGAATTATGGCTCGGCAATACCCTATCGATACTGACATTCTGGTTTCTGCTCTCCTACTAAAGCCTTGAATTTTCTAGCCCCTTCATACCGATCAGCTTGGCCTTATCCAGTACTGTACATTCGTCCTACTGAGCGCTTGCGCCTTTTCGAAGCATTCGACTGTGGAGCTCGTATTAGCCTCCTTGTATAAAGCTATTAGCATTGTACAATGCTCAGCATCGCTACCAAGATTCCATACTGCGGTGATCAAAGCTTTTTGCCAAATTCCGGCTGAAGCCGGCTGAATGGGAGAACTTGTGCTCTTCGCGCAGCCCATGCAATTTGCAATCAGATAACGTTCGATCTAAAAATTACCCCATTGGCATTGGGCAGGATCTTGATCCGCTGTCGGAGATATGGTTGAGGCCGAGTTTTGCTCCAAGCAGACGTTGATACAAAACCCTTACTCGGACCCTTTTCATTAGTTCCATTGTTCACATTTCGCGTTTTCGTATACTCAAATCCAACCATATCCTTTTGCACGTAGGTTGTGAGATTTGTTCTGTCCAAAGACCGTCCTCGCAATACTTCAGTAATTGCCCTAATGCTGCGTTTTGCCCATCTTATGTCCCAGGTGGTTAGAAACACGAATGTTCAAGGAAATCAGGTTCAAAGTCCATGCTACTGATCTCAATAATTGCAGCATTGCATATAGCATCGATCATCCTTGGCACATCTGGCAGCTTCACGTTAAGATAGAGGTGCACAAGTATAAAACTGTCATAATCTTCCATGAATCGGCGACCTTGCATTGTTTTATTCGTTGCTCTGATGACCGAAAGCTGCAGGCCGGTCGTCTACCGGCCATACCTGTCCACAAAGCTTGTTGACTTTGACCCCCAGCTCATGAGCGCATGAGATCGTCTCCCGGTACTATGTTGTATGTAATTCCACTGCCCATGGCATTTCCAGGAATTCGAAGGTGGTAACGATGAACAGGTCTTGCATAATTGTGATTGTTGCAAATACCTTTACTATCTCAATATCAATCTTATTCAACAGGTACAACAACGATCATGAGAATCCGGGTAACTTCAGAATTGCGTTAATTGTGGTAATCATTCTCAAATCAAGCCATGTGTCAAGACCAAACAACTGACGAATTACCTATAATACCTAAAGTACATCAGAGTTGGGGAAGGGTTTTTCTCACTGCCAAGAGTTTTAGGGACTAGTGCATACGCTAGAACGGATATGACTCGCCGACGGCACTGGATACGATGCCACTATCTATCATGAAAACCTCTGCAACTTCGTCAGATATGGCAGCCTCTCTGCGTAATTTTCCGCCCGAACTCATCGAGCAGATCATTGGCAATATCAACAAGAGCGGTTGGCTCCTCGACTTTGCGCTGGCCTGCCGCTATTTCCATAGGCTGACTATTCCGTATCTTTACACCGACATTAGGTTGATATACCACGGACCCTGGATGCGTTTTCCATATCTCAAACCCTTCTCCGGGCATATCCTTAGCAACCCAGGACTCGCATCCTACGTTCGTAACTTCGCCCTCGCAGGATGCTGGGGCACTGATGACGACCTTTCCGATGACGAGATTTCAGAGAATGTCGGTCACAATGCTGTGATCCGAGCAGCGGTCCATAAGTTCAGTGACTCCATTGACGAAGAGGAAGAGTGGATGAAGGACTTTACAATTAGTAGTGACGAGAATGCGTACCTCTGCTTGCTACTTCCATCTTTGCCGAATCTCGAACGCATAGATCTCTTTATTCCCGAGGGGCCTGATAAGTTTACCCCATACTTCGCCAAAATAATGTTGGACAAAATACCCAGTAGGAAACAACCGTTCGATATCGAGCCAGCGTTTTCTTCATTGACAGTAATGATAGATAATGGAGGCACCCGCATGTTCGATGAAACACTGATGCTCATATCTAGCTTCCTCAGACTTCCCTCTCTCCGAGAACTTTACTGCCAGAATGTCGACATCGATCATTTAGGCCAAATGGCAGGTCTTTCTCAGCTCAAGACCGCGAGCAGCTCGCTTACCCATCTCGAAATCAGAGCAAGCAGTTTAAGTAACGAGTATCTAACAAACCTGCTTCGAGCTTGTCCGAAACTCCGGACGTTCGTTTACGAATTAGGATTCCAAGTTTGCAGCTTCTATAAGCACAGCGCGCTGGAACTGCGACAAGCGCTGGTGCCGACTGAAGCTAACTTAGAGAACCTTTGGGTGGATTATGAGCCTGGACCAAGTCTTTGGCATCCCGATGACATTAACCGTTACTCTCCTGTGTATTCGTTGTCCAACTTTGAATGTCTCAAGAACATCAAGGTGGGCTTGTACATCTTCTTTGGTCTGGCAGGAACTAGTCGGACAGGACTGCAGAATACCGAAATGGCCATTAGAGACAATAACGATATCATTGACCTTGCAAATATGTTACCAGCGTCGATCGAGACACTGTATTTTGCGCACACCAATGGGAGGATTAGACTCCTGACTCAGGCGCTGGAGAAGCTTCTGGAGCAGAAGTCATTATCGACGCCGCGGTTGCGGAGGATTGCATTCGAGGCGTACATCACAGGCAACGACGAAGAGTTTGACTTTTCACGGCTGGATGCTCTTGGTGAGGAAGCCGGTGTTAGAATTGATAGAATCGATGGCACGGCTCTACCTTCCACCAGTGAGTACGGTTGGGAGTATACACCGGGTATCGATTATAAAGGACAGGGTATGGATGGGTCTCTGAAGTGGGCTGCTGAAGTTGCTGCTGTCAATGAAGACTTCTGTCCTGTTTATATAAACGCTGGGCAATACCTTAGCGGCGGGCCGTCGCTTGCTCGGACTGTAGCTGCACCGTATAGTGAGTGTGGGCCATATATGGGGTCGTAAACACAGAGATTTAACCACGGAACGGTCTTATGAGGGGATGGTAAAGTATTCACTTGTTGAGACGTGCTATGTTGTACGCTCCTCAACGGTATCGCAAGAACCTTGTATCTTGGCGCTAAAAAGAAGACCCCGTTCGATATTGTTTTGAAGACGTAATACATCTAGCAACGTATGTCATCAAGGACTGTATTGATACGGCTAGATCTAGATACTCTTGTGATATTGCATGTAAATCACGGACCCACTGCCCGGCGCTGAGGTAGTTGTTACCAAATGAGTAGGTAGAGGGAACGCTCCCCGTCTCAAAGCAGTGAGCGCTTGATTACTTTGACCATTCAACCCCATCAACCAGACTACTATTCTCGGTTCAGCTAGAGAGAAATTCCAAGCGTTGATATGTTTCGATGGATCATCATGACACGTATTTGGTGGATTTACCTTTTTGAAGGATTACCCAATGTACCTCGACGCGTCACTCTCCGATAAGCAAGGGCAAGGCGATAGACACGATCCAGAAGAGGTCGTTGGGAAAAAGGATGTCAAAACATTTGTGTTAAGTGTGATGTAATTCGATGATGAGGCAGTGGAGGTGCGGAACATGAGAGGTTGGCTTCTAGCGCACAAAAGCTGCGGGAATGGCGGAGAGGAGAGTTTCGTTGGGATGGGCGGCTAATTTAGATCATGACCTGCTGTGGCTGAAAAGTTTATCTTCTTGAACTTAGTCTTGACCGAGGGATCGTGTAAGGATGATAGGAACTGCAACGATAATAGAATGGCACTGTACAATCACTCTTCTTGCTCCATACATGATCATGTCATGTTTGGGCACAGGGATTAGGTACAAACCACGCGGCAATGACATACGTAGTACTCTCGTACTGTACCTTGATGCAAGATTCGGTTCCTGGACCCTCCAGCCCTATTCTACCCGGGTAATATTTTTGTTGAGTTCCCCAACGCGACTAACGCAATTTCGTCGGCTGCATTTCTGGGAACGACTGACAACCTGACGCCATGATGGAGATCTCATTGGTCAGGCATCTCGATGATGAGCCTTCAACCCTCTCTTTCTCAATCGTCGACCATCAACTTGCGCTAAGGGAACGCGACGAATAACCGCCATCTTCTTCTTCTGCTTTTCTGGTCTTGTTGGCCTTCGCCCGTTACACTCCGCCATAACACCCCACCAATCTTTAAAACCTACCGTCCTTTGCCCTGATACTTACAAACCTCATCTTTCAAACAATATTCATCATCACCTTCTATCATACTCAGACTTCTTGAATTTAATCGGTCCATCATCGATAGACTGGATCTGGGCAACGATCTCATCCTACCGACCAGTTCACCTCAACCTCACCAGCTTCTGAGCTGCAAACGATCATGCCTTCCAGCCAACCGGCCGCAGGCCATCTGGCCGTGGTGCCAGAGTACCTCTCATCACAACAATCCTCCGCAGCGAAGAAGTCCGAGCCCAATCGCTCCAGGTCCTATGACCCGAAGAAGCCTCACATATCAGAAAGCAAAATGACTTCAGAGAACTGGTACAAGCACGTCAATTGGTTGAACTTATACCTCATAGTGGGGGTTCCCATCATCGGGCTGATTGTGGCCGTGTGGACTCCATTGTATTGGCAGACAGCATTATTTTCCGTGGTATATTACTACGCTACGGTATGCCTCATCGCTTTCCTCCTTGATCCAAGCAACGCTGATAGAAGACTAGGGTCTTGGTATAACGGCAGGTTACCATAGACTCTGGGCCCATACCTCCTACTCAGCCTCCACGCCATTGAGGATATTTTTGGCCGCCGTCGGCGGAGGGGCGGTCGAAGGATCTGTGCGCTGGTGTACGTTGGCACCACGATACATGAATGGGATTTCGACTGATTCAAGTAGGGGCTCGTGATCACCGTGCTCATCATCGCTTTACCGACACAGACAAGGATCCCTATAGCGTCCGCAAGGGATTGCTCTACTCCCACTTGGGGTGGATGCTGATGAAGCAAAACCCCAAACGAATTGGGAGGACCGACATTTCAGATCTCAATGAGGACCCCGTGGTGGTCTGGCAACATCGGCATTACCTCAAAGTGGTTTTCTTCATGGGGTTAGTGTTCCCATGCCTTGTTGCAGGCCTCGGATGGGGAGATTTCTTCGGGGGATTCATCTACGCCGGAATTCTGCGCATCTTCTTCGTTCAACAGGCTACGTTCTGCGTCAACTCCCTTGCTCACTGGTTGGGAGATCAACCATTCGACGACAGGAACTCTCCTCGTGACCACGTCATCACTGCTCTAGTCACACTGGGGGAAGTGAGTCCTGCCCTGGTGGTATTACATTGAGTGAATACTGACTTATGTGCTAGGGATATCACAACTTTCATCATGAATTTCCTTCAGATTACCGCAATGCGATTGAGTGGCATCAGTACGATCCCACAAAATGGTCGATCTGGATTTGGAAGCAGCTTGGCCTTGCATATGATCTGAAGCAGTTCAAGTCAAATGAAATCGAGAAGGGTCGAGTCCAACAGCAACAAAAGAAGCTTGATCAAAAGCGTGCGAAACTTGACTGGGGCGTTCCCCTCGAATCTCTGCACGTCATGGAATGGGACGAGTTCCAGGACCAGGCCAAGAACGGCCGGGGTCTCATCGCTGTCGCTGGTGTCGTTCACGATGTGACCAACTTCATCAAAGAACATCCCGGAGGCAAAGCAATGATCCAATCCGCCATCGGCAAAGACGCTACTGCCATGTTCAACGGAGGTGTATATATGCACTCCAACGCCGCCCACAACCTACTCTCTACCATGAGGGTTGGTGTCATTCGTGGTGGCTGCGAGGTAGAGATCTGGAAGCGGGCGCAGAGAGAGAACAAGGACGTTCAATTCGACAAGGACGGCCAAGGACAGAAGATCATCCGCGCAGGCTCCCAGGTTACGAAGATTGCCGAGCCTGTTGCGACTGCTGGTGCAGCTTGATCTATTGAGTGACTACTTGACACTGGGACATATTATCGAGGCTACGATTTTTATGAGCAACAACATTACATACAACCGCGGATTCCATCCACAAGGCGCTCGAGGTTTGAAGCCTGGTGGCCTGATTGCAGATAGAACAGGACTGGACTCGATCCGAATCGGAAAATGGGCCAGAATCTATCTCGTTAGATGAGATAGATCTTATTTGTACATAGACAAGCGCAGGGACTGGCTTTTGTGCTGTGGCCAGTCACGTAGACTACTTGCTTTCTATTATTGGAGAAGTGGAAGCATAATCATAATTGGAACCATTTTTATTTTCGGCAATGGAATCTGATGCCCTTTAGCATCTGTATATACCTTTCCGGTACGTCACTGCATGGTCCATCACCAGCACTGTATTTGCACAGGTAGTTCTGCTTGTGAAATAGGTTCAAACACCCATACCAAGATTGAATCCCTAGACATAACACGTAGCATCTCATCAACGGCATTCGAATCCTGCTGTTTGAGAGATTCCAGAAGGTCCCTCCATCACACCAAATCAGACCTCTCCCCCTTCCCCTCCCCCCTCCAAACACCACCCCAAACTCCTCGCGAACGCCTCCTGATCCAAACCCCTCCCTATCAATACCATCTTCCCCTCTTGCTGCGCCTCGCTTTTTCCGGCCGCTGCTTCTCGTTTGTGATCGCGCTCGAGGTCTGAGATCTCGAAGACTTCGCGGACGCCTTGGATCATTTTTATTTTTGTTTTTTGGGTTTGAGAGGGGGAGGGGGAGGGGAAGGGGGTTGTGAGGAGGAGGCCTTTGAGGCGGTGGATTGAGAAGGTGGAGGGGTGGGAAGGGGAGGAGGAGGGGGATATGGGGTTTTGTGATGGGGGGAGGGGGAGTGGGAGGATGCTGTCCCAGAGGATGGAGCGGAGGAATGTTTCTAGACGTGGGATGTGGGCGGGGGGAAGGGGGGGGAGGGGGAGGGTTATGGTTGAGATTGTCTGTGGGGTTTTGGAGGGTTAGTAAGTTGTGGTTTGGGTGGTTTGGGTGGGTTTATTGGGGATTGGGGTGCTTACGGGATCGAGATGGCTGTGTGCGTGGGGGACCGTGTCTAGGGCGTCGATGCCGTCGTAGGCGTGGAGGTCTAGCAGGAAGGTCTCGAGTTGGGGGAGTTGGCTGTATTTCGTCTTGTGGATTTTGGCTAGGCCGTTGATGGCGCGGATGCGGTTTTCGACGGATGATAGGTGGGTGGGTGAGATGCTGTCGCATTTGTTGATTAGGATTATGTCGGCGTGGCTGATTTGTAGATGGGCGGTTGTTTCGTGGGGTCTGTCGTGTTGGTTTTCTGAGTTGTCATAGGTGGTGGTGGATATGGGCTTTTCGTCGAGGGAGAGGAGGATGTTTTTAGCATCTACCAATGTTACGATACCGTCGAGATAGATCGAACTCCCTAGCCCTTCGTCCACCCAGAATAACGGTGCTAGGTTTCCCGGGTCTGCGAGACCAGATGTCTCTAACATGATATAATCAAAGCTGCCGCGACGATCCATGAGCGATTCGATGGCGTTGACGCCGCTGTCTTTGATGGAGCAGCAGATGCAGCCGTTGCCGAGCTCGAGCCATTCCTGCGAGGAGACCCCGGAGTCGGATACTGTGAGGGCTTTTTCGATATCGGTGGAGTCTCCGAATTCTGTAGAGGGTAAGGGTTAGGAGGAGCGGGACTCGGGGGGTTTGGGGGAAGTGGGTGGGGGGTGTACAAGCCGTTTAAGATTACGGCTATCCGCTTGCCGTGCTGCTGCTTGAGGATGTAATTCACTAGTGTTGTTTTGCCGGCTCCGAGGTAGCCTGTGGTGTAATTCAGCATGGGGACTTGGAAGGCGGCAGTGGTTCTTTGAGATGGAATACCTGTGACGATGGTCAAGGGTACTTTCGTGATGCTCAAGTCCTTTAATTGGGTGGTCGTAGGATCAGGTGCGGGGTCTGCGTGACTGGTGTTGACTTCAACCAGGCTTGGTGGCTCATCGCTATCAATGTCCATGACTGCCGATTTTTGCTAGCCAAGTCTTTCAATACAATCATGAACTGTTCATCACCAGGCAAAACCAAAAGAGAGCGCTACCCCACTGGAATCGGACAAGCCCAATCGACCATCGGCCCGGAACGGCGGATCGGCCCGAACCCTGGCCAGGTACCAATACGATTCACTCGCTCAGTTTTCATTTGTCTCCTATCCCACATCGCAGCCTTATCAGCCGGCGTAGACCACTCCACTTATTGGGCAGTATCCTCCCTACAGTAAATATGAGTCCAGCATCTCCTTCCAGCACACCGCGTCTGCCAAGTCCTCCTCCCTTTACTGAAGTCCAGATGACACCGAGCTCGCCCGGCATCAACGCTACCCAGGGAGCATCAAACACTGATGTTGATGATATCACAAGACTGGAGCAAGGGGCTGAAAGAAGGATTCGCCCTGGCACAAAGTCTGCCGATATGGCGTCTGGTCCCCCCCTCAGGCCGTTGACGGAGGTATGCTCGCAGTTTGTGGATATGTTATGATAAAGTCATCTAAGAACCCCCATGGCTAAACCATCGTTCAGGTCGACTCTGCGTTCCAACTCCAAGAACACCTGAAATCTCTCTTCTACTTTCACACACGATCGCGCGACTCCGAACATACCACAACCCAACTCACACACGAAACAGCTCTCGCTATCGCAAACCCACCCAATGGTGCCGATCGCTCCCTCTGGCTTTACGAATTATGTCGCCTCCTCGTCATTAAAGCTGACCAGCTGATCGTCCACTTCTTTACCGACAACCCTCCTTGCTCGGCTCAAACATGTCCTGAGATGCGCGCATCGGAATGGCAGTACCTGTGCGCCGTTCACGAGCCGCCAAAGCCATGCTGCGCGATCGATTACTCCTGTCACACGCTCGATTGGGCAGCCACCACACTCGCGTCCCAGAAACACTTTCCGAGCCGCTTGACGTTGGGTAACGAAGCTAGCGGCGGCAGCCAGGCGGGTGTGAGACAGCTGACCAACATCATGAGGAGGGTCTATCGGATTTTCGCACACGCATGGTTCCAGCACCGCCAGGTTTTCTGGCAAGTTGAGAATAATGAGGGATTGTACATGCTTTTCAAGACCGTATGCGACGTCTACAGCCTGATTCCCGAAGAGAATTATACCATTCCGCCCGAAGCTGAGGGTCTGGCTGCGAAGGAGGAGGAGGAGAAAGAACAGGAGGGTGGAGCTCCGAAGAAGAAGCAAGGGGGTGAGGAGACTGTACGAGCTGATGATGATGCCACGACTACCACCTCTACTGGTGCCACGACAAGGAGACATAAGTCCACGCCTTCGTTCAGCTCATCGGTCGCTGCTATAGCCGAGGGGGATGAAGAAGATGGCAAGGCCGATTCTCCGATCAAAGATCAAGCTGATGATCATACGGATACGTTTTCCGATCCTAAGACTCAGGAGGTACATCCGACTTCGGTCTCAAAGATAGCAGAGCAGACGGAGGAAGACCAGGTGTCTGAGGAGGAAAAACCAATTGAGCAGCCGGCTTCCGAACCGAGCGAGATAACAACCGCCAAGGAGGAAACAGGTGATGAAACTCCGAAGGATGATGAAGAAAAAGAGAAGCATGAACCGACGGTCGTTGAAGATGCCGAATCTGCTTCTGGAAACACTGACCCGGTAGCTGAGATAGAAACGGAGAAAGATGCTGCGGAATGAGAACCCTGATCACATGTATATATGGTGAAGCTATGTCTTTTTCTATGTTTGGCGAAGCATCGAAGATACCCCCTGATCAAGGCGTTATGACCGCTTGTCGTTGAAGAGACGATTTTGGTACTTTTTGCATAGCGCCGCTGTATTATTATTATAGATAAATAAGAACATCTTGATCGTCCAACTACATCTAGAAGACTTATGTAGAAATCTATGCGATATAACTATGTATGACCCCGAAAGTGCCACGTAGATATATACCAGCACTTGTGAATCCCAAGAAACAATGTAGAAAAGTACCTGAGACATTGACAACATCCCGCTAGGAAAATGTCAACCAGTTAATTAGCGTATCCAACACCGATACAGAACAATACCACCGTCTCCCCATCGGTCTTTTCCCAACGAAATTATTCGTCATACATACATACATACATACATACCCCCTCCCCCTTCCCCTTCCCCCTCCCCTTCCCCTTTCCCCTCACCCTTCGCCCCTCCCCCCTCCACCCCTTTCCCAAACGAACTAACCCCTCTCCTTAAAGTACCAATGAAATCTTCCAGCATCCGTTCATCCATAGACGTATTTTTGAGATGTTGCGGCTGCTTGATGAGGTTGTTATAAGTATTCTATGGTCGATTGGGTTGTAAGGGGGTTGAGAGATGTGGGTGGTAGGGTTGAGGGGGAGGGGGAGGGGGGTGGGGATGGGGATGGTGAGAGTGGTGGGATGGTAAGAGTGGTGGTATGGTGAGGAGGATTGGGAGGAGGATGGTGGGGATGGTGAGATGGTGGGATGGTGAGAGTGTGAGAGTGTGAGGGTGTGACAGTGGTGAGAGAGTGGGAATGTGAGGAGTGGGGAGTAGGGAGGAGGATCGGGAGGAGGATTGGAATATGGATGGGTGTTATAGGGGAGTGGGAAGGAGGATGGGGAGGAGGATAGGGAGGAGGATAGGGAGGAGGATTTGGGTGGGGAGGAGGATGGGGAGTGGGGAGGTTTTGGATTGATGGTGATGGAAGGGGATCTTATCGGGTTTGTAGTGATAACGGAGCTGAGATGGAGGAGTTGCATCTGTATTGAAACGGATGGAAACGTGAAGGTGGTAGTAGGTTTCAGGGGATAGTAGGTGAAGTTATGAAGTGGGTTGGTGTATGGAGTGTATCGATACTCGCTTGACAAGGTACGTTCTGCGAATCTGGTTTGGGAAAGACTCTTCGACTGCTTCAAAAGATCAATGGCCAGCTCCGAGGAAGCCACCCACCACTCCTTCGATTCGTCGCTGGGATCGTAGGTTTCCTGGAAAGGGGCAACTCCAAAGGTATTACATGTGCGGTATCGTGAGGTCGTAAATGCATCTCCCTTTCACTCCTGCGCAACCAGATTATCACCTTCCCTTAGCCCCTCGACCACGAGTTCTTCTTGCTCCGCCCGGCGATATATATCTCGTACGTCATCTGTACATCAAGTTATGTCAGTGTTGGAAAGCTTTGTTACTATAAGGAAAGGTTTACCTGTAGTCGTCTCAAAGTGGCTAGTGGCATCGTAGCTCTTCGAAATGAAGATGTTGTCATTTCGCCCACTTTCTAAGGGCTCGTAGAGAGGTATTGCAGGGCCCATGAACTTCTCCTCGATTTTACCTAGCCTGTCGAAACCGGGTTGCAGCTCTAGATGATGGTTACTTGAACCTTCTGCGATGGTCGAGACGATTGCGATATAGTAGCCTTTCGGGCAGACGTTGTGAGAGGAAGAGACGATGGCGATGTAGATGTCTACACTAGTCAGTTGTGTACGTTTACACTGACTGCTCGAAGCAAGGCCTACCATTTTTCCTACCAACCTGCGATTGGGGGATAATCAGTTGTGCGGAGTCGCTGTTGTCGGTATTCGCCACCGGATGTGTGAGTATGCAGATAGCCTTTAGCAGGTGCCCTACCACCTGCACCTTGCCAGGGAAATAAGAGGGATCGCCCAAAATCTTCTTTGTTTTGGTTGAGAACTTCATGCCGTCGCTGTCTTCGCTACGTTCGCGCATCGTCGCTTTGATACCGGAAACTTTGCCTCCTTCCATCTCAATTTCGTCAATGTTGGTGTTCAACATATATGTACCGCCGTAAATTGCGGAAAGACGAGCAAAGCCTTGTGGTAGCTCTCCGAGGCCGTATAGGGGGTATATGTAAGGTGATTTGCCGTATCGTGCCATCGAGTTGACATACAGCCTTATCCTCTGGACCGTTTCTTTTGCAGCGCCCTTCTGATTAATGTATTCGTCCGTCTGGTATAAAGCCATTGAATGGCCGATGAAGTCACGCGTCGTCGCTTCCAGTCCGTATTTGTCGTATACCTCCTTCATGCTGCACCGATTGAGGTCCAGTCCTGCAGATTGAGTCAGAAAACTTTCATGCCATTCTCGGTAATCGCTATATCCCACCTCCGTAACTCGCAGGATCATCTTCCTTGAAAGCTCCCACCCACTCCAGGAATCTCTTTGCCCGCCTCTTCTCGAAAAGACCCATCAACGGTGATCGTAATGCCTCCCCCGCATCCGAAGGAACCTTTGCTACTGTTGCTCGTGCGCCACTACCTTGTTGAACATAGCTACCGGCGATCTGCTTGAATTCGAGGTACCGTGTGACATCCGTCGAGACCAGAATATTCGTCAATTCACCATTCGACATTAAAAGCTTAGGTACCAAGTCAATATTCCAATCGTTCACACGTCCATATTTTTTCCATGGCTCCTCTCCCTTGTTATAGTTGCCGTGTTTCTTGAACAGCTGTTGCGCTTCAGCCAAGGTCCATGAGTGCTTTCACGTAGCTGTACATACGGACTCGAGGTTCACGGACGCGGACTCGCTATTTTTGGTCAATGAACCTGTAGAAGGAATGAAAGGCCACACTAACCCTCCGTAGTGATCGTTCCGATCGATGTGTAGTACTTTCTTGCCCTTGACGCTCATAACCCTGAAATCGGAATCAGTCGCGTGAGCACTCCGTCGAGTTTACCTGAGCATACCCTGATAATACACACTCCGTCAAGCCTAATTGACAACTGTCAGCTCCATTCACCATCGTTGGCGAGGATATTGACATACCTGTCCCAAGTACGACGACGTCATACTCTGGGGCAATCTCGTCCATGGCTGGTGATAAAGATTATAGTGGTAACAATGCTGAGACGCGAACGTAATGATCGTTAGTATGCAGAGGCGTAGCGACGCAGTAAGTGGCTGCTCCCAACGACAATGACAGCGCCAAGCCCGGTGGTATTACCATCGAAAAAAGCGCTTCTACATGCATTCACTTATGTTACCGGGGACGAGGACTACACAATGACCAACGCTGGAGGTGGAACTCAAAAGCTCATGACTCGCGTATCAAGATTGGATACTTTGGTAACGTATAAACGCTTCTTCCTCCCTTACACATGAACTCAAGCATAATTCTTAGCCACCAACATATGGCAATACAAAACCAACCCCTGTGAGGTTTAATACGGAGCCCTTAAAGTTTATGATCCTTCATCATAATCTCCTCTCAATTCACCCCGCTGCGGATGCTGCTCGAGGTACTTCATCTTCCTCCTTGGCCTCCTGATACAAGTAAGCTAACGTGAATTCATCGAGTTTAGCCACCTACTAACCTCATAGTTTCTTGGGTTATATGCCAATGTATTAGGTTCTGCATTGAGATTAACGTCGGGATCCTTCTCTGCAACTTTCCATGCGTTCTCCCACGAATACCACCGTTCCGTGAGGGTGAATTTGATGCGTTGTTGCGTCCGTCGGATCTGCCGACGACCAATGAGTAATGCTGTTTGCTTTTGTAGTCTATCTAATGTCCAAAGTGGTTACGAAGGAAAGTGTGTGAATATCATACCACCATTTCTCTCCCTTTCGCTTGTCCATGCCCTTGGCGTAGTCCCAGTCGTCGTCGCTCGTGGCTTTCCGTTGCCAGGCGATTCCGGTCCTTGCAACATATGTACCAGATTGATTGCAGATCTTCCCACGATTTCTGCCGCAGCTCTCCTACTGTCCACGCACGGCCTTGAATATTTCAGTACCCGATGAGCTTGAACGGGATAAAGCATGCTTTACCATGAGCTTCATCCTCCTTAGGTAGAGATAGCGCCTTTCTATCCCCATTGAAAAAGCCCCATAGCCCATGGTCTGGATCGGCTTGCACCTTGGACCTTCGCTTTGGATCCAGCACCGGCTTAGGTAAAGGGTGAGATGACATGGAAACGGGGAATCTCAAGCCTGTCCTCCGTAAAGCAGATTCTCCTCTATGAAGATTGCCATCCCGTCTCTTCCTGTAGGGTTTGTGACGTGCATTGTGCGCGGTAGAGGTTGAGAATGCGGACAGTTGATGTAGGGATCCGAAAGTCACTGCTAGCCAAGGCGCAAGGAAGGTAGGAGGCAGTTGCTGTGTTACGTTCCGCATTGAAACATGGCTCGTTTTCCAAATTGACATCCTAGCCACTAGAGAAGGAAGTCATTTACAGTCCCCAGATCATGATGCTGAGTGCTGATGTACGTGAGAAATGGTTTCTTGGGCTCATCAAGTATTCTAGGCGGGATAAGCGCGTAGCCGCCTGCAGTTCATCATTCACCAGTGGGCTTGGTGTCTCGAGCAAACGTCTTTGGCAAGAACGTACAGCATACTCACCGGGTGACGTCGTCTAGGGTAATTCCGCAGCCATGAATCGTCAAGGTAAGCAACAATATTTCTATCGTGCGCTATTCATGCCATTAGAAAGGCGGACACAGCATCATTCTGCCGAGAAGGAGCCCGTTCTAGGACCTGGACCTTGTCCCAAATGTGTGACTTTGGAGTTCCGACCGGCACACCGAGCGCAGGCCTGGCCCGTACATCTGCAAAGAAGAAAAATGCCAGGGGTATCTCCTTCGAGCAATTTACGGGCGAAAGAGACCCTTTCGAGGTAAAGGCTTTTGTCGCGCGCCATCGATCTGCTACGCTTAGAGCTCGAGCTACCTCGGGCCTTCAATGGCAGCTCGCACTTCCCCGTTTGGAGGACACTACCGAGTCTGGTCCTGCAGATGAGAATGAAGGAGAATACGGTGGAAAGTTGGCCGAACGGAATGGAGTTTTAGCTTCGCTTCATGAGGAGAGTCCTGCGGCTCGTATTAAAGCACGTCATGAACGGGAGGAGGAATCGTCAGTCCTCCGTAATATTCGAAAGGGCGTTGCGGTTCCCCTAATGGTCTGTTGTAATCATCAAGTTACCTCGTTAAATATCTTATTTGGCAAAGCACCGAAGGATTTTGTGGTTCGCTTTCTGGCTAGACAAGAGCGTCACGCCCACAGAGGAGAGGAAAGGATACATGCTGCTATCCTTCACGCTCGCCTTGAGCATCATCTCTACTTGTCAAATCCATCAGAATTGCAACGAATTAGAGGTCCCTCCATCAGGACCTGTGGCGTATGGAGCAGTGGTTCCGAAATTGCAGTCGGAACAGCTCAGCGGCAGCAGTATACCTTTATATCAGGTATGAAAAAGGACAACAGTGAATCCGATTCCAGGCCATCTCGGAGCGTCGTTTTGCCGGAAGCGATGGTGAAAGGGGATGATCCAAATCTTCCTGGTATGAGCTCTGAGGACGAGAAGAATCGCGACTTCGCGACTGGTTTAACAGCGGTGCAGGACACTTTCAGCCGTTCTTGTCACCATCTGCCCCATTCCGGTACGCTTGTATCAAGTCATGATACCATGTCAAGGTCACCATGGAACGGCCCACACGATCCTCCCAGCCAGCTACCACGTTTTGGCTTCCACTATACGATTAATCCTGCGGCTGATACCACACCTAACGCTGGACCAAGCCTACCTTTCATGCGGAGTGACGCGAGTGGCCCCACAGACCCTTTACCCCGTTTTGGACTCGATAAACATCTCGTACCTACGGCTCTGCCTCAAGTTTTTCGGACCGATCGGGATTGTCTTCTCAAGGATGGTCCAAAATGGCCTTCACCCGATCATAGATTCGATGAGTACGGCATATCAATGACCTCAGTCCAGATGTCCCGAGGCAATCTTGACAGTCTCTGCAAAGTCGTACCCAACCCAAAATTCTCAGCTTCAACTGGCTCTTCCATAGCGATGCTATCCCAGTTACCTCTTCCAAGTGCTATAGCTCTACCTAGGCAACGAGGTTCCGTTTTGCCACCAATTGGAGCTACTGATTCGCGCTTTGTCAACCAGGGTCCTGCTACACCTTACCGATCACTGGTTGATACTCATTCAATTTATGCTACACATACCATGAGACAGAGCGCAATTCGTCCGCAGCATGCTGACAGGTCTCCTCCAGAGAATATACGCCCTGCCCCGCAAATCATGCGATATGGGCCTTTTCAAACCCAACAAGCACACCAAAGCCGAAATCCGCCGCTCGGCTCTGGACGGCTGCAGAATGCCTCGAAATCAGGTATGCAATCGTCCATGGTACGTGAGACGCCACTTTCGTTGACTAAGATCGACCGTGTCATTCAGGCAGTGGTCCGAGTTGGGCATTTGGTGCGCCGAACGGAGTGACGGCACTACCATCTTCGCAACCAAGACAGACTGGTACAGGGGCAACAAGCTTTGCGCAAACAATCGGCGGGCCTCCACAAGCTGCGTCTCTAGATCTATCGTAAGCCTCCCCGCAGTATTGTGTATTCTCGCATCATTCCTGATACGAATCCTTTGATGAGGAGACCGCATGAACTCCACTGATGGGCGGGCGCCATCGTGATAGTGAATTCCCTTCCTTATCGGGTACCTCTCAACCGCAGTATCAGAACCAAAGCCAAGCCATATGGGCGAACCAAAGAGCAGTGCAACAAAACCCGGTGCAGCGTCCAAATCAACAACACCCAATAGCCTCACAAACCCCTCAACAACATCAGCATACCCAACAAGTCCAGGATCAGTCACAACGACCGAGCGAAGACATATTATCTGCAACATCACATCTAACGAACGCAATAGATGATCATCGTTACGGTGGTACAGGCACTCTAGGTCAACTGTCAGCTTCTCGACAGCCGCAGACCACCAACGTTGACGACTTCCCGCCTCTAGGTCGGAATGGAACCGACGAAAATGATGATAGAAGAAGCAGTATAATGCAGAATTCAGGATTCGGAGGCTTCTCCAGCACAAACGCATTCTCCTTGCCGCCGGACCAGGCACAGGCCCGCAATACCTTGCCAAGTGCGTCAAGTAGTCAAGCAAACAATACGCGGTCTTCTTCGGTAGTCGATAGGCTTACCTCGCCGAACGGAATCGGCTTTGGAGGTAAGGCTCGCGCGTTGGCATCTCGCATTTGCACGATTTGCTCATATGCTACGCAGCTTCATCCAATGGGCGCTCTCCGATCGAACCAATACGTCAAGGCACTATTGGTCCACAAGAACAAGATAGGAATGTGGGTTTTGTACATTACTCGTCTTTTCATTACACAATTGATGGAGCGCACAGAATACCTCAGTGGCGCTAGGATACCAGCGACACGAAAACACGATGAACTCCCTCCTTAATAATTTCAGTGAATTGCAATTCCAAACACAGCGGCAGGCTAGTCAGCCGCAGCAACAGGACTATGTGACTAGGACAGGCGATGCGCCCGACTCAGCTGTGACCTCAGATCAGACGACACCGTCTCAGATGAGCGCATTGGAGGAATTCGGTCTGGCGGGCTTCTTAGCAACGGCAAGGAGTGAGAATCCGGATGTTTCCGGTCTAGCTAGGGGTCAGGAATTAACATCGCTTGGTCTGAACCTCAATTCACCGGAGTCAGCACCACTCCGATTAATCTGATTGAATAAATGCTGATGGGATGCGCAAGGCCTCTCTACCCGTCGTTCGCAGGTCCTTTTGCCGACGTAGGTTCACGACCCATGCAGCCTGATTACAAACTACCGGAATGCTACGTTGTCGATAACGTCCATAGGGTGACAGACAAGGTTCCCAGCTTCCATGACGAAACTTTATTTTTCATTTTCTACACCCAGACCCGCGACATTCTTCAAGAGCTGGCTGCTACTGAGCTGTGTGTTTCACATACATTCCTATTGTCCTCAGGATCCTTTTCTAACGCAATGACCAGGACTAATCGCAATTGGAGGTACCATAAAGAACTTCGCATGTGGCTCACGAAAGATGTGAGCCTGGGAGAACCGGTCCAAGTGTCCCCCGAGAAAGAGCAAGGTAGCTATTCTTTCTGGAATCCGCAAACGTGGGAGAAAATGCGAGTGAGTGGGAGATCTTAGTGTGATTGCTGTGACTGCTCTAATGGAAAGCTCAGGTCACCAATTTCGAGCTTCATTACCAGCAATTGGCACCTAGTGTCTCCCGTCCCACGTTTTGATGGTGGGCTTAGCGAAGGCGTTGGAATGGATTCTGTCGAGAGGGACCAGATCCTCTATCTCAGGGGGCATGGGACGGGCTTTCAGCTCGAACGGTTCTTGCTCGTGGAGGTTACAAATGCCATCATCAATCACATCACTGTTATTAGAAGACAAGAGATTCATATGCTAATGCGTCAGATACCTTTTCTCGCGGCACAGGGGTCTCTTCCCAACCAGTGATGATACTCTTTCAACACAACCCTTCTTCACCCCTTCGATTTCACTCTCTCACTTTGAAACGATAGGCATCCTTGCGATCGAGGTAGATCACTTTATCACTTAACCCAGCCTCATCCATCGCCTTTTTGAAATCCGACAACGGTGAGAGGAACACGTCGTAGTCGCTGATTTGAGATATATGTCAGCTTACTAACCCAAAATTGCCCTCATGTACATGTACATATACATATACATATACACACATGAACACACAATCAAAAAAACAAGATAAACACCCTCTCTCTCCTTTCGCCAAGACAAAAAAACAAAAAGAAAAAAGAAAAAAAGAAAAACATACTCATAATGCACCGGAATCGTGACATCCGGCCCCACCATCTGCACCAACCGCACCCCCTGCGCGGCGTCCATGGTCACCATCAGCAAGGGCACGCTGGGGCTGGGGATTGTGGTGCCGCCGAGGTGGATGAGGAGGAGGTCGATGGTCGGGTAGCGGGTGGGGATCTCGTGGAGTTCGGGGACCAGGAGGGTGTCGCCGCTTATGTAGATTCTGTGGGATGGGTGTTAGATGGGGTGAGGAGGGGGTGAGGAGGGGGGGGAAGGGGGTGAAGGTGTGGGGAGGGGAGGGGAGAGGGGAGGGGAGGGGAGAGGATGGGAGGGGAGAGGATGGGAGGGGGAAAAGGGGGCAAAGGGGAGGGGTAAAGGGAATACCTACCGGTACCCGCATTCGAAATCATCTTGGGCTGGGGTATGGTGGCCCAGCTCCAACATCCATCCGTTTGTGGGTGGGACCTACTTTTTGATTAGGACTTAGGAGGTTGGGTGGGTGTATAAAGGTAGGGCGGCTTACGGCGGCTAGGAAGTCGTTCAGGGCGCCCACTATGTTTCCTGGGCCGGGGGGGACGTGTTTTCCGGGCATGCCTGTTATTTTTATGCTGGGGGTCTTTTGTGATGGGGATGGGGTTTTGATGTCGATCTGAGATTTTAGAGGAGGGCTCGGTTAGCGCTTTGCTGGGGATGGTGATATTGGGGGATGGTGGATGGGGATTGGTAGCTGTGGATTTAGGATGGGGGGAAATTTGGATGGGGAAGTTTGGATGGGGAGCGATGTGGATCGAATGGGATGATGGCTACGATGAAAAGACGAAAGACTCACGAGCATGTCATCATAGTGATCGAGGTCGTACACGGCGGTGAAGGCTTCATCAGGGGGTTTTGCCGTCGTGAGGTGCGTTTTTGCGTGGGGGGTTGTGATTATGGGCAGGGAGCGGCGGAGGGAGGATTCGACTTTGGCGTCGAAATGGTCGCTGGAGGGTGGGGGAGGGGGTTAGTTTTGGGGGGTTGGGGGTGTTTGGGTTGGGGTTGGGGTCGATGGATGGATGGGTGATGGGGTATGAAGAGGGGGTGGAAGAGATGAGGGAGTAGGGATGGATGGATGGGGAGGGAGACGTACGCGTGGTAGTGGGATAGGCAGATCAGATCTATACGTGGTAGATCGTGGAGGTCGACGGCTGGGTTCGTGACGCGCGTGCCGGTTACCTTTCGGTTCGGTTTGGTTAATTGAGTCTTTGGATAGATGGGTAGTGGGTGTGTAGGGGATCATTTGTAGGGTTATACATACTCCGGGTCCGAGATGAACGTGGTCGCCGGCGTGGAGGAAATTCTGTTGTGGTGTTAGGGAGGGGTTTTCTCGATTACATGTGATATATGTGATATATATGTGCTTGTCAGGATATGATAGATGCATGTACGTACAGGATCGGTCATGAGGCGGATACCCTCCCATTCCCTTTTACGTAGAACATCGAGTCAGTGGCTATTCTATGCAGCGATTTTCGATGGGGGCTGGTGAAGCGAAGCGTACAATATCGTCGTCGCGGTCCCTACGAAGAAGAGACTTGCGTTTTCATCGCCGGGGTTTTTGGGATGGAGCTTTATTTCTTTGGCGGTGGGGAGGGTGGCGGGGAGAGCGTTGGATTTGGATGGGGTAAGGTCTCGAGTGGGGGGTTCGGAGGTGGAGGGGTCGAGGGTTATGGATTTCATTGTTTGGTTGGTTGGTATGGGGATTTGTTGGTCTTGTTTTGGGGATGGATGGGTTGTGATGTGATTTGTTTATGGTGAGATTGATAGGTAAGTATTTTGGTGGAGGAGCAAAGAAATGATTTGGATAGGCGATGCGGTCATTCTCGATGACGACAGCGGGATTCGAATTTCCCCGCCAATGAGAGGAAAATGGGTTTTTTACGGACGTGATTTGGGTCTGATGTGGATCGAAGATGGATTGACCGTGTATTATCTATGATAACTATGCTATGAGTGATAATACAGTGTAGTGGATCCCTTGTTGATGGAGTGAATGTGCTGATGAGAAAATCGCAAAAATTCGGACCAGAAGTCACACCAAACACAGTCTGTGCCTAACGCTGCCGACAGAAAGCAGGTTCCCAGCATGGTGTCTCTAAGAGTGTCACGATCCTTCTGTTACACATAGCTCCTGTGATGATCTGGCATCCCTTCCAAACCATTACGATGAGGGCTGCTGGACTTGAGTGGGGAGCCCGCAGCCCGTGGTATCACCGTTGGTGAGCTAGCAAATTCAAAGCACTGTTCAACGGTAGACGACTGTAGGAGATTACTTACGAAAACTGTGCAGCAGGTCGGGCCATAATTGGGTGGACAGAATCCATATAAATAGGTTACTTGACCACCAGCCATGGCATTAATGCCTACGTCGCCGGTGTTAGTCTATCAATATACAATTGGCAGAATATAGAGAAAGAGCTGTAGGGTGTAGGGAACAAGGTGACGGACATCCAGTGGCGGTAGTGGTAGGCTCGCCTGCAACGCCACCAGCGGCGAGGCCGTTGCAGCAGTACAATGTTGCGGGAGTACTGCAAAAGTTTTCGACCGTGCTGTAGCCTTTTGGTGGGGGCCCGCCTGTACCCTAGCTATTGCCAGACGTTGGGACAGCCATGGCGAGATGCGAGATGAGGGCTGCTACGAGCGCGGCCATGAACAACATCTTGATGGAAATATAGGATAGGAGACGAGTAGGTGAGCTGGTTATTATTGATTTGAATTTGATTATGATGGATGTTGGGATAGAATGGGTTTGCTGATAGCAAAAGGAGGACAAGAAAGGCGGTTCCCTTTATATTAGAAGGAAGCTTTTAAGATATAAGGAGGAATGCACGAAATATTCCACTTAAGTAATTTACTCGATAGTCCTGCTCCTACGCCTCGAGCTGCCCCCGAGCCTTACTGTGAAAGATCGAGAACTGAAGAAGAGTGGCCTGCGGTCACGCACTCTGTGTGTTCTAGATTGTCCCGTGGTATTGCTATAGGCACCACCGATGCTCATGAGGGCACCTCCAACACCAAATTCGTCGTCTCAACGAAGCTCTAGCTCTGTAGGTGCATGTGTGGAAGTGCGGCACGAAGGCCACCAATCTGCTCCCACGACCAACGAACAGACCGAGGGAAGAGCCTTGAACGTGTGCTCGGTTGGCGCTGCCACATCAGATGTTTCCATACTCCCCAGCTTTGGTATTCATTGATCCTTGTAGAAGGCTGTCACTATTCAGCTGATGACATCCTGGGTGCGTTCAATCCATTTGCCTTCAAGCGCACTCTGATGACCCTAGGATGAAGTTCTTTCTTGGATCTCCTGTACCAATGAAACGGATGGTAGTCTGTAATTGAAGTATCACTACATAACCAGCAGAGAGAGCAATATAGTGTCAAAAACGAGCATCGTCGTGAGCCTACTTTAGTTACACGTGGCATCGTCCTCATCAATTGAAGCAAATGTTGTACACGTGAGCCATTCATAGCTTTTTGAAGGATTGGTGTACCGAGTTTACCGCAGCTTGAGCGGTAACACACTGCTCCGAGTTCTCCGCGCACGAAGATCGTCACCACTGCCAAGTTGAAAGGGTACTAATACAGATTTCTATCTCGAGAATGTATTGAGCATTCTTCGAGACTTCGAACGTATTCGGTCCGTAAACATATCGTGATGACAGCATCGTGCTGTTGCGGTGTGACGTTGGTGGCATCAGCCTGCACAGAACAAGACTTTCGAAAGGCACGAACTCAGAATCTGCAGTTATGACTGACGAGTACGTGATCGAGACCACACTTCTCCTGGACTACACTTCTCCCTTACCTAAAAGAGGTGTAAGAAGTAAGTCTAGAATTCGAAGTGAATGAGGTCTGGACGCGTAGTGATCTGCGAGGCGGCTCTATCAAGTAGTACCTACCGTGCACACCATCACTTGACCTTAACGTATACATAATTTCCCCACTTCCCCGATAAGTACACTTGTGGACCGAGGAGGCCCGAGCCGGCCAGGAACCACCAGATCGATCATGGAAGGGCCTTGAGCAGATCCGACTCTCGGAGCAAAGTCTGCTTACAAAATCGATCTACCCCGTGCGAAGGAGGGAGAAGGATAGTCTAAGCGAAGAGGTCGTCAGGATCGGTCTTGCGTCCATATGACTATGAAATAAGCGAAGCACAACATCTTCTTTGATGAACAATGTTAGGTCGTCTGTAAGGTAATCATAGTCTCGAGAAGCGTGGTATGCAAGTCATGAACAAGTATGCCTTTCCGTGAATTCTTAGATATACTTGATACCAACAGAACTCGACTCAGAAAGCTGCTGGAGAGGCAGTAGCACAAAGTATCAGAATCCAAGTGCATCGAGCCAACCTTGGCGTCGGCGTATCTGGTTCCTTGCGGGCTTTATTGTATTTTCACGAGTAATTTGTTGTGGTTAAGTCTTGCAGACTTTGTCAGATCCATGAGAGAGGATGCCTAACCGACTCCTTCAATAGGCCTACTGCCCTAGAGTATTTTATCAGCAATCATCACGTTCTGCTTCTCAACATTAGCTGCCGGGAATTCTGTCTAGTCCTCTGAGCGAAGCGGATTCTATCAGTATGGCAAATGGCCGCAAACATAATAATCCAATTCATTTGCCACAAGTCGTCCAACATGAACGAAGTTCACGGTGGCCACTATCGGGTGGAAGACCTGATCATCTCTTCTTACCACACAAACATATGAGAATGGTCACAGAGGTACTGGTTGCGGGTGCCGTACTCATCTCTTCCAAAAACAATGATTGGCTGCTAGAATGGCGTCTGCGAATTTGAAATGCAGATCAAGACTTCAGTGCTATCTCCAAGTTGGGGGCCGTTTTCGGTGTCGTCAACAATTGAACATTTGGTTTTCCAAGTGCAATGCCAATGGTAGCAACCATCGTGCATGATTCACCGTTTCACTACAGCTGTAGGGCAACGATTATCAGTGGGAGCGAAAGGGGGACTCAGTGTATCTGAGCAGAAACATTTCGCTTCCTCAGAGATTGGATGCCAAGATATTGCCAAGTGATACTGAGATAGCGTCTTGGCTGACGTACGAACCGGATGGATTGATGCGATAAGATAAGTCGAACATTGGGTGCGTGCTAGAACGTGGGGACGGGTGGCTGAGAGGTAGAGATTGTGATAAACGGCGCAGTTAGAGGGTTAACAGTCGGGGTATGATTTCCTGGGAGGGTGCTTGGAATTGTTCTATGGATGTTGTTGCATTTCTTGTCGGTGCCGGCAATGGGATTAGGGAGTAGGACATGCGGCATAGCATCTTATCATTGAATGGGAATCTCGCCAAGAGCAGGGTGTCAAATCAAGAGGGTCATAGGATGATGGGCTACGTAACACCAGCATTGGACAAGGGCAAATGGGAATGAGCCCGGCACCTCGAGACTGCGAAGGGGGTCCTTGTGCTACTTTGTGTGCAGCTCAATGTGCGTGAGCTTGTAAGCTTACATATCCTTCACGAAAATCCTACCCATCCAGGATTTTCTCCTCGTCCTTTCCTATACCCGGAGCCTTCCTGTGCTGGATCTGACGCCACTCTTCCGCATCATCGGCTGCATCTGCATTGTTGGCGGTGATGCTCACGGTCTCATCTTCGAGCTCCTCCGACAAGACGAGGTTGAGCATAATTGCCATGAATGCCGTCACTACAACTGGATAAGCATAGCAACGCGATCTAGCCGACCGAATGTTTACTGACCTGCAAAACCAGTCTCCATAACCAGGACGATGGCGTTGAAGAAACCTTGCTTGGATTGATTGTTCCCTTTGTACGTAAAGACGAAGGAAAACCAATTAGGTACGAGTATGGCACCAAAGCCGAGAGACATGGCCGCAGTCAAGATAAAGCGATTGCGTCGTGTAAATGGCACTGTCGAAATGATGCGGATGCCTGAAACAGCCACGGAGCTGAACAGGAACGTGGTAAGTCCTCCTAGCACAGGAGCTGGGATAGCCACCAATGCTGCGGCAAATTTGGAGAAGACACCCATGATGATGAGGAAGAAGCAGGCACCGTACCCAGCCTTCCGGTTGGCGCACCGTGTCAGTGCAATGACACCATTGTTCTACGCGGAACCAAATTAGTATCACAGGTACAAACGATCACTGAAGCCGCTGATAGAGCGAGACACGAGGGGAAGCTAGAAGAAGTTTATAGAGTGCAGAAGATGTGTCTTATAATGAGCCGAATGGCCTGACTGGGAGAAAAGCGATTGCTGAGAACGTACCTGGGCGAATGTTGACATAGGAGTGATGGTGCAAAGGCCCGCGATCAGTCCATTGAAACCGTCTGCAAGCACGCCTCCCTGAATACGGCTATCGAAGAGCTTTCCTTCCACTTCCAGTCTGGAGACATCACAAGTAGCGGAAATATCGCCAATAGCTTCCATCATAAGGACAATATAGACAGCCAGTAACGGTAGAATGATTGGCGCATAGATCGCCAGTGGGAATGTTCTGACCCAGATGAAGGATACTGCGGGAGCTGCGCTGATGCCCGCAGATGAGAAGTATCCGGTAGCGCCAGCGATGATGCATCCAACTAACAAGCCAACCACAACAGCGCAGGATTTCATTATAGGACTTCCAAAGCGCTCGCATAGAATGATGGTTACAAAGACGGAGAAACCGAGCCCAATGTATTCTGCGCTACCCCATGGTAGAGCATGAGGAGCACCAACCGTAGGGCATACTGTGTAAGGTCCACTAGTTGGACGTGTAATACATCCAGGTGTTCCAGCTCCTCCCGCCCAGCCTTGAAAGCCACTCTGGACGAGTGAGATGCCAATAAGCATTACTGTTGGACCAGTAACCAATGGAGGGAAGACTCGCTTTAAGATGGCTGGCTTTGTGAAAGATAACCCAATTTCCAGTAGAGAGCACAGACAGGCAGTCCCAATTAGAGCACCGTAGCCACGAGGACATGGGAGCTTGGTGCCATCAGCAGCCGAGGGGCAATAACCGGTTGCGTACATCTGGGAAAACGCCCCAATCGTAACGGGAATGATGGAGAAACTCGTGCCAACGACGGATATCAAGCCAGTGCCGATATAATATGGTGACTTGTAGATGTGGAATCTGGTTATCTGAATAGAGGATAAAATGCCGCCCACGATGAGAGCTGTTGATACTAGATATTGGGTATCGGCTGCTCCGAGAGCGGCTCCTCCTTGGCTAGCGATGATGATAGGAGGGGTGATGATGCCCGCCAACATGGACAGCGCATGCTGGAATCCAAGGAGAAGTGCCAGGAAGATTGGCATTTTGTCATTGAGTCCGAAGAAAGGGGCAGCTCGCTTCGTCTTCTTCATGAATGGTAAATTCGGCTTGAAAAGAAATGCGTAATCGTAGTCACCGATTAGACCGTCCCTACCTCGTGTCAATAACTAGTTGTATGGGTCGTCTAGTGCTTTCTTGCCTGGTAGTCAATGCTCTCGCAAAACGTTTGGCCTTGTCTCCAAACGTCTCTCTTCGGGCCATGTCTGGCCCGATGCGATCTGGGGAGTCATCCATGTCCAGAGTAATACAAAAAATGATTTATTTGCTCAACAGAGACAGTAACCACCTAATATTCCGACGATTAGAGCAGTATTTCATATATCCAGGAGAAATACAGGATCCACAGTAGAAAGCTGAATCCAGAAAGCAAGCCTGAAAGGTCCTCTAGACCTTCAAACCCCAAGTGTGGATGGATATGATGTTTATCCAAAAGGTGATTGCAATCCGCTTGACTGCTATGTTATGAATCTATAGGTGTAGAGTCTGAAGCTTTTGAGGCGAAGATTTGAAGTATTGAGTTGACCTGTCCCACATCGGCAGGACGGTCGATCTTGCCTCGGAAGTGCATAGGTACATAATGCGAGATGCAGGTGCATAAGGCGTCTGCAGAAAGCGTTCTAGGCCCGCATGGATGATAATGATAGGCGGGGAAGCTTATCCTCAGACAGCTTACAGATAACATCGGGGGTCTCCTTGTGATCGGCAGCGGCCGCCAAAAAATTTCCAGCAACCACGCTCCAATATTGCCAAAGGGAGGCGAGACCAACATCGCGCTCCTTTGATCATCAGCGGAGAAGAGGACAGATGTGTTCATCTCCAATGTTCAGCAGACGCCGGGATTCGAAGCCTTTCTTATCTCGAAGGCGCCCAACCAGGGCAGACCATGGTGACCTTCGCTTTTCGCTAAAGCACCCCGCTCGTCTCGGATTGTTGTTTGATGCACGGTTGTAGGGTGTTCGATCCCCTTCATCGCGAGGTGACAGATATAGATCTGCGGGTTCCCTGCCTTGCATCGTTGGTTGCCCTCTTCCGGGCTGTTGTAGCCGACCGAAGACAACACCTTGCCGATTATTGTTTGATGTACAGATGTTCTCCAGTCTCGAGAAGGGTGATCTTGTCTCCAACCTCGATCTTGTTGCCTTCCAAGGCCGGGACCATCTGCATACCTAGACATGCATTATTGGGATCCCCTTCATCGATCCGGCGAAAACTTTTCAGCGTTCTGTTCGGCTCGCTACCATGCCTTACACCAGTTGCTGGGTTCACATTCGGTAGCAAACAGCGCACAGTGCGACAAGCAACGTAGTACTCGAAGTTGCCAATCCTGATTCGCTTCCAAGAGTCCTCAGCATAGGCTTCGCCTCCAGTGACGATGATATTGGGACGAAAATTTCGGGCGCCAAGCGGAGGTGCTCCTTTGACCATGTTTCTCGCAACATCATGCACGCTTGCGAGATTCAGGATATGTAGAGGATAGGCGTCCTGGAAGCCAACAGTGGGCTGGTATCCAAGTTGGTCCCTGCGAGGTGCGCAGCGATAGACTTCTCTAGGCTGCGTAGAGAGTCGAAAGAGAGCTAGGTGATTTGTGATGCCCAAATAGGATCGGAGTTCTTGAGTCCAGGATCCAGGTCCCTCAGTACTGGCCATCACAAGCGACGCAGGGCTGTCTTTCCATATCTCCATATCCTCGGTAGTATAGCGATAAGCCGAGATCTGCTTTTGGCTGGGATTGAAAGGTATATGAACTATCCTCTCAGTGTCTCTGCCAGAAAGCGTCAGAGTGTTCCATATTCTCGCCAGGAGCCCAGTATTCCTTGTGAGCGAAGGAAATCTGATGACCAAAACACCGTCGCTTTCAACATTGGGGTGTGCCCTCGAGTATGTTGGAGATGACGGTTCAGGGACCCAGATCTCAGTCTTGATCCTGGCCATAGCCGGTATGCTTCTTTGTGTGATGAACTTCCATACGTGCTTGCCCTTCTCTTGCTTTGATTCATCCAGTCTAGCTGGGAATTTGCCTGTTAATTGCGCGAAGCAAAATTTCCGATCGTATTCCATGCCCATGCCAGTCACCGTGGCTCCGTTGAGCTCAATCCCTGTGCAACTCTTGACTGGATACACCCACAAGCTTTTGACACTCCATGTAGTATCACCACCTCGTTGCTCTGGCGTTGAGTAGCGCTCATTGTGTTCGTCCGTAAGGTTGCTGCGGCTTCGTAGCTGGAGCTTTTGGCATGCCTTGGGCTCGTCGTCTGGGCTTTTCAGACCCAACACATTGCATAGGGTTACTATGATAGCCGAAAGAAAGCAGACGAGTGTGACAGCGATGTAGACTGTCAAAGAGGACTTGATTTGGGGGATAAAGTTCTCAACGCCAATGATCTCAAGGAGAGTCATAGCAATGTGTGGGAATGGTAATGACTCGAAGCGGAGATGTGAGAAGAAGATGGTGTAGACTTAATTGACTCATTGGCGGCGACAAAATAATTGGACCTGTGTTGTCTTGAAGCCGGATCAAGTCCGCGAGAACTCGGCATGATCTCTCTTAGGGTTAGGGCTGCACGCCCACATGTTATGGCGAGAAAGCCTATGGTCCAACGTGTCTGCCAGATCGGTTTACGTAGTAACGCTGTGAGACAAACGAAACCTCCATACAGATAATTATGGCAAGTTCGGATATCAACAATTTCTCCTCATCTTCCCCACGTACGTCCTCATGGATCCTCTCTCATTACCGAGCTGAGAACCAAAGACCGTCTTCCCACTCTCTCCGCTTCGGAAGCTCTTCAAGAACTCAGCTCAACGCCAAGAAGACCGCTCTCGACAAGCTTGAGACACCTGGATGCTCTCCTCCAGGGTAGAGATGATGATCTAGCAAGCCAACATCATTCTCTGGGAGGGATCTCGCGTGGGGAGATCACAGAGGTACCTAGTCTGTGTCTTCCAGGTACTTGGTGGTCCGTTGATGATATTAGGTGTATGGCCCACCTGGTGCTGGGAAGACAGCTTTGGCGTGAGTGTTTGCTTCTGAGGCACTACGGGAGTGTTCACGGATACGTGCAGCCAGGTCATCTGACTGGGTGTATCATATCAGATTGCAGATTTCTGCAAACGTTTTGCGTTCGGGTGGATCAGTCATATGGGTAGGTAAGCTATACAACTGATCGTTGAAAATACGTATATGGAGATCGATAATCTCTAATCAATATTACAACAGATGGCTCATATCAACTCGTGGGCTCACGACTGAAAGACTTCTTCTCGGATACCCAAAAGTCGCAGAACCAGCCAACGCATGGCACTGAGCCCGCCGACCGCCCAGACACACGGCTTGACAACTTCCACCACTTCATCACACCCACATTAGCGCACCTCCTGGTGCTCCTCACGCCACAAGCTACCACATTCCCACCTCAGGGGACTTCTCTGGTAGTAGTTGACTCAGTTTCGACGTTGTTTGCTCTAGCATTTCCCAAGACAACCGAGATAACAGACCAGCAGCAGACACCTGTCAAGAAAAGCGACACTGCACAATGGGCATCTGGCAGACGATGGGCGGCAATGGGAGACTTCCTATCCAAGATCGGTAGACTTGCAGCGACTAGGAATATTGCCGTACTCCTTACTTGCCAAACCACGACAAGGATTCGATTTGAGACTAGAGCGGTACTACATCCAGCCATCTCTGGTACTGCATGGGATACCGGAATAAATACACAGATCATACTTTTTAGAGATTGGATGTTTCAAACAGAAAATGCCCAGAGCAGCCAAGGAAGTTTCATGCCGGGTGTGAGATTTGCAGGGGTGGTGAAAGCCAAGGGTGTCGCATACGAAGGTGTTGGCAAGGTTGCCACCTTCCGGATCGAAAGGGTAATTGCTCAAGATTGTGGCGCTACAAAGGCAAGACTAAGTTGGAGTAGGATTACCTTCAAGAGGTCACAGTGGACCTGGCGGATATGACAAGGAACGCGTCACCTATACTGCCCGCCACATCCCTGAAGCGCAAGCGAGGTGAGATTGTGGACAGCCAATCCGAAGATGAAGCAGCGTCCGACCGGGAGTTTGGCTGGGCGGTTGATGATGAGACAGTCAACGCCGAGGAGTTACTTCAATGAGCTATGAGAGAGATATTCCGCTATTCGAATCGATGGGTAGCATCTGGGATGTTTAGTCGTGCTGATCGATTACCATGCGTTATTGTACAACAACCAGGAGCAGTTGCTGGCGGCATTGTGTACCGTCGCCAACCCTCAAGCTAAGAAAGCTCAAACGGAGAGATAGCGGAACAAACCCCAATCACCAGTCCATGAGGACTCATCGGCAATCCTTCCTCATCCCAGGGGCCCCAACGGAAGTTTCTCCAGAGATGATGACGACAGCGTATCGACGGCAGCACACCATCCTCCACCAGTGGCACACCAGTAGCAGCCTTGCGCGTATCGGGAACAATCGGGCCTTCTTTTTCTCTTGGGAGATAAGGTGAAGCATGGATACTGGGAGAGTAGAGGTGCAGAAAGAGAAAGAGAAAGAGAGTGGGTAGAGTGGCTCAGACCGCGTCACAATAAACGTGGCCTGATCACTTCCCCACGATTGCCAGTAGCGCCGAATCGTGATAACAGCCCCACAATTACGGAAACTTCCAGCCCCCGTCACCAAGAAGATTGGCGTTGTTGGGCATGGGGATTGGGGGAAGCGCTATCGTTCGCTTGCCGAGACAGCGAAGCGATAAGGGGACCACCCCGGAACTGCTTCCCCGCCAAAGTGACAGTGTGATAAAGGAGGCTTGTCAGCCCTAGAGGCAAATTCGAAGAATGACAATGATCAGTATGGAGTATTTGAGACACCCGGCATGGGACGAAGAAGCGATGCTCAATACTACAATTCACTGTTGTATCATTTACCTACTTACCTTAGGTACCTAGGCAAACACGTGCTTGATACTTCATGCACTCTAGACGGATATCTTGTGGAGGCTTGGGCGACGAATCAAGCGCACTTCCGCAACACATGCGGGCATGCCACGCGCATCGCGATCTATCCCACACCCCCCATACTTTATCCTAAAGTATTCGCCCTCGAGGCGGAAGTCAACTCGCATCCCCCACGCTATGGTTGAGGTCTTGAGTGATCTTGGGGGGCTCACCGTTCAGGACCGGTGCGACGGATAGTCCTCCCACACCCCCGGATCCCATCATCATGCAGCCAAGACTTTTATAAACAACCGACGGCAAGGCAATCAGGATTCGCCCAACTGTCTCATGTCTCACACACACACCACACAGCGCAGAATAAGGCCTACCGTACGGACTACCCCACACCGACTCATCGTTGGCCTGCGTCTTCTCCGCTCTGATCTTCTCAGCAATCTGTGGGGACTTGGGCAGGCAGTGACTTCATGCAATCGGTGATCTCGGTCACCCACATCGTTGGAATTGCTTCATCGCACACGTGCCTTGCCTTTGCATTGCGTGGAACATGTATAGCTGCGACGAATATCAGCAAAGGGATGGTGTTGTGTACATGGACCGCGCATCGGACAGCGGCATATCTATGTGATGCCATACCGTTGATGCGGTGTTGGACGGAACGGGACTGCTTTCCATCCCACATAATCCATCCTCGCGAGGAGCCTTGTTGGTGATAGAATACCCCACATCTCATCCTTCCACCTCCTCAGCTTGCGCGTGGCCCCCATCTTCCCGGCACGGCCACTTTCCACCTCGGGTCGATCTGTCATCTCCCTCAGCTCTGTCTCACTTGCATCATCAGATGTCCACCGCTGAAGATGGCGAGGAGGTGTGAACGCGGAGGAGGTTGCCTGAGATAAGTGTGTATATGGTTGGTGTGAGCGTACTAGTAGTCAGAAAGTAATCAAGCTATCATTGGTGTATCCCACCGCAGTCCAAGCATAAAACTAGCAGTGTGCCATGTAAGAGCGAGTAATGCATATTCTAATCCAGGTACCACGTTTTCTCAGCCTGCATTTCCGCATCCGAGATAAGCCCCACACGCCCTTTCCCCATCCTCCCCAATAAAAGCATCCACGGCGCGCCCCCAGAGCACTCGGGCCAACGCATCGAATATCCCGTCAACACCTTCTCGTCACCACGGTTGACCCTCATATACCCTCGTGGCTGATCCTCCGCATCTGTTCGATCCCCTTCCACTCGGGAATCACCAGCAGCGACTGCCATATACAACCTTACACTGCACGTTCACCGGACGCTGCTGTACAACTTTGCAGTACGCTACGGGATCCCTGCTGTACTACATTCGGAAAGCTCTTCATTTGGTGCAGACTGGAATCAACGAGCTCTTCCACCTGCAGTGTTCTGGGACTTTCTGGAAATTATCCTGCAGGACATCGACCGAGCTGAGCGGGACATAGAGACACAGTGGCAGTGCATTCCCACTTTTGACAGAACCCATCAAGCAGCAAAGGCTTGGCTTGGTCTGCATCGTGATCACCATCCAATCCAAAGGTGTCGACCACACAGTCAGCCAGAAGAAGGTTGCAAGACCCGGCAAATCCTCGTGGACCAGTCCGAGAGACCGCGGACGCTTCTCCACTCCAAAACAGAGTGAAAGGCAAACACCTCACAAAACGCTTACCCAACGAGCGTTCGCCAATCCAAACAAGGCTGCAAATAGATTTGGTGGTCTTGCTCCTGACTAGCGCAAACGCACAAGTGGCAGAGGCACGAAAAGATCCCAGACCCAACATTCCCCACAAATTATCGGAGTCAGCCGGTACCTGCACGCCCTTGCGACTTGCATTTGCAGTTGCATCTGCTTTTGCGCCTACTGCAACTCACCTTGTCACTCACTTCAGTAGCAGAAGCAGGAGCAGCAGCCTATTGAGGGCTTCCAAGGCTGTCTGCAGTGCGAGTGGTATCTCGTGTCCACTTTTGTTCTCATCAGGCTTTTTGTCATTTGTCAAATATACGTTGACTTTTACACCCATTCCCGACGTCGCGTCTACCACCAGACCGACTTTTCCTGTTCGCCAATACACCCCAAACCCCCACGCAGATCCTCTCATGCAGCGTTCAAGTCCGGCCCTGCAGTTCTCCAACCTGTTGAACCCGCTACCACAGCCCTCGTCATACGATCATCAACACCATCTTCAAGGAGGAGGATATACTCGGGAGCAAGGCGGAATGAGCGCAGCCGTCAAGGCCTTGCCGCCTCTCGTGGGTGGACTGCCCGAAGACAAAGGACAGGACCTGCCCCGCCCCTACAAATGCCCCCTCTGCGACAAGGCTTTCCACCGTCTCGAACATCAGACCAGGCACATAAGAACGCACACGGGGGAGAAGCCGCATGGCTGTCAATTTCCCGGGTGCACTAAACGCTTCAGTCGGTCGGACGAGTTGACTCGGCATTCGAGGATACACAACAATCCGAATTCGAGAAGGAGCAACAAGGCAATAGCAAGCTATGCGCAGGAGCAGGCCATATCGGCATCGATGATGCCTCCACCACCCAACACCATCTCCTACTCCGCACCCACCTCGAAAGCGACCTCTCCCAACGTCTCTCCTCCAAACTCGTACTCGCCCTACTCGAGCCACACACCCTCTGCACTCAATTCATTCATTCGGAGCAACGGCAACAGTCCCAACGGATCATCCTACAACCCACTTGACATCAACCTCCTCGCAACGGCAGCCTCCCAAGTCGAGCGCGAAGACCAGCAGCCCAATCAATCCGTCGCGCGGCACCATCATCATCATCACCATCACCACCACCCATACTTCATCCATGGCAGCAACAGCGCTGGCCGACTACCCTCGCTTTCGCAATACGCCTACTCTCAGTCAATGTCACGCTCCCACTCGCACGAAGACGACGATCATCCAGACCGTCGCATCTTCAAGCGATCAAGACCGGCCTCCCCACAATCGACCGCACCCTCCTCTCCAACCTTCTCCCACGACTCGCTCTCCCCAACGCCAGACCACACCCCCCTCGCAACACCGGCCCACTCCCCTCGTCTCCGACCCTACGGCGACAACGGTCTCCACCTCCCCGGCATCCGCCACCTCTCGCTCACGCACGCACCCGCCCTCGCACCGATGGAGCCACACGCCGAAGGGACATCTCCATATGGGAGTCTATGCAATCAATCAGGCTACAGCGCCGTCCCGCGCATCAGCGAGATCATGGCCCGAGCGGACGGCACGCAGAGGAAGTTGCCCGTTCCGCAGGCCCCGAAAGTGGCCGTGCAGGACATGTTGAACCCCAGTGGCGGATTCGGCAGTGGAACGTCGAGTACGGCGGGAAGTCAGGCTGGCAATGACTTGGCGGAGCGATACTGAGGATTGGATGGTCTGTGCGATGGGTCTGGCTGCCTGGCGCCGTCTACCAACACTTTTCAAGTGGATTTTTTTTCAACTCGATGACTATAGAATTTTGGAGCGAAATGCTACAGCAGCTACGAGTGCGTCGGTCTAGGGCGTTTGATTTGACATACATGTTAGAGATCGGTCGGCGGGCTAGCGAGGCAAATTTTGGGATAAATGGAAGATTCCCTATAGACTACATTTTTTGATTTTGAAATTCGGATTTAATCCATGCTCGTTTTACTCTTCTCTAAGCTACTCTGCTCTGCCCTTCTCTGCTCTTCTCTGTGCTTTTGATAAAAATGATTGATCACCCAACCCTATCCGAGCGAGAGCGAGATCGAGATTGAGGGCGATCCTCCAGACTCATACAATCGACATCTAACTTATGAGATCTCCAATTCGACACCCTATCAAAAGACCACTCAAAATCTTCCCCGTGCATCCATCATGGGTCAAAACCACCTACCTACATAGAACCATGCCGAATTCTTCGCGAGTGCGAAAGCAACGTATGCGAGTACTCTTGCGCAAGTTTTGGCATTTATTCTGCTGTAGAATATTCTAGAATTAAATAGTCACCTGTTTCCTTTGCTCCCAAACCCGCGGATTTGCAATCGTTTATTTGTGCACGTAGGTATCCCTAGAATACTTCAAGCCCTTACGCTAGGTAAGGGTTGATGGGAGACTGTGATGGTAGATAAGGGCGTACCTAGGATCTAGAATACAAGTGATGTTTCGCTGGAACTAGTGTCGAGATGCCACGTATCCAATTTACCAGTCGAATAGATATTGCTTGAGCGGATTGTCGGCCCTTGGTCGAACTTATGTTTTAGTATTCTATCCGGTTTTTTTCGAGCTCTGGAAGTGGGGCGTACGATATGAGAGGATTAAGGATGTGTGCTCTCTGGCTGGATGGGAAGCTGGGTTTTCTGATCGATGAAGGACCCATGGAATCCTACAACCAGTTGCTTGCTGGGAAAAATGCATCTAGTTCTATCGAGGGTCGACGACGGCGTTCCTATTCTAAGTGTCCACCAGCACCGCTATAACCCGTCCATTATCTCGAATGAGACTACACACAACAACCATTCACCATCCAAAATGCCTCAAGCGATAGGTATCCACTTCGGACCAGCCCACATCACCATCACCCAAGCCCTCCCCTCCAACTCCAACCCCACCTCCTACGCCCCCATAGCCATCCACCCCACAAGCCCCCCCTACCAATCCCTCTTCCTCTCCCTCCTCCACTCCCAAGTCCAAAACGATCTAACCACCCGCCCCCGCGAATCCCTCCCACACCCCCACCTCCACCCCCCCGAATCCCAATGCAGAAATGCAGAAACCCTACTCAGCCACGAACTCGCAGCCGCCATCGCCTGTATCCCGTCCGCTACGGTCGACGACGCAATAATCGTACCAGCAATCACCATCCCCTACCACTGGAACGCAACCATGCGCCGCGCCACTTTCGCCGCTGCGACCGCAGCACACGTCCCGCTCGCGGGCGGCCATGTGCTGTTCAAACTCCCTCGCGCCGTCGATCGAGCGTATGAGCTCGCGTCGCGACTGGAGCTGGCCGACTATTTTTTCCTCGTGGTGGATTATAACGTTGCGTATCTGCATCTCCTCCTCTGCGAAACGGCGGAGGGGGGCGGGTATGGGATCGTAGAGGCACAGGTGCAGTTGTCGCATTTGGGAGAGGGAGCGGGTGCGAGGGATGGATTGGGTTATCGTGATGATGTCGTTGCGGCTCTTGAGCGGTTCGTGGCGGTCACGACTGTGGGTGGGGATGGGGGATGGGTTTATGGGGAGGGGCCGTGGAGGCTTGTTAGGGCGGTGTGTGTTTCTGGCGACGCTAGTTTTGCGGGGATGGGGTTCATGGGGGAGGTTCTGAGGCGGGTTTTTGGGGGGGAGGTGGTGAGGGATGATGTGCTTCCGTTGGGGTTTGTTGGGGCGGTGGGGGTGGCGAGGGGGGCGAGGGGGCAGGTGGAGGATCCGAAGACGATGGCGGATTTTGTTTCTGCGCCTGTTTTTCTTTCGGGTGAGGAGGTGAAGGGGGAGGAGGTGAAGGGACATACCGACTAATCAATCTCAGACGTGGGTTCCTACTAGGAAAGGTAGTATACCATCATCTCTCTCTCTCTCTCTCCCTCTCACCATCCCTCCCTCCCTCTATCTATCCAGCAAGCCTCGCTCCCATCCAACCCTCTAGTATCAATTCCTCCCTCTATTCTACTCCACCTCCTTCCTCCTACCGCATATGAGATAGTGGTGTATGTGTGGCTATATGCAGGTAGCTAGATAGGTGAAAAGGTAGGTTTATAATAAGGTGATTGGGCGATTAGCTGGTCGGTAGTTAATTACTAGAGGGAGGGAGGGAGGGGGGGTTTAAGGATGAATAAAATTTGAGGGTTAGATTAGTTTCCATGTTAAAAAGATAGATATGTTTAATATTGATTTTCATCTTGGTATACTATATCGTGATAATTTGATATAATATAACCTAATATATCGTGACGGAGTAAACATATTTATAAAGGTAGGCTACGAATTAGACAATTAACTGAATTCGCCTCCCTCTGCATGGAGGATTGGGAGGTCTAAGTATCTTTTATATCGTTAGAACGAGGCTTCTAGTCATGGTGGATATTAGATCGTTCAAGACTAAGCGGCGTATGGCGTAGCCTATGTGGAGAGCATATTTTTGTAACATGATAGCATCTATATTCAGCATGTGCTTGTGTAACGAGTCGAATCTCGCTCCTCACTGCCCTTATTCATTACGAGTCGTTGGTATGTCACAGATAGATGGATAGATAGATACTCTGAACTCACAACCTTTACAAGTATCGTTCGAATTGATTGCTTATGGATAAGCCAGCCAGTCCCCCTCTCCATAAGGTCCGCTTGACAAAGCCCATCACCGATTGCAATGCTTCTCACGCACGCCACGTATGATGAAATGTAGAAGTAGGCAAGATGCGGCTTTGCGTCGAGCCCACCTTATCTATTAATAGGTTATCGATAACTCCATGCATGCACGCATCCATGTACGCCGATAGGTACATTGATAGCGGGTGTGGGGTGCATATGCACTGATCCACAGTCCTTCCGTTCGTTCGTACGGTAGGTAAGGTAGGTAAGGTATCAAAGCGCTGCTCAGCGCAAGCGCATGGATCGACGGGATCGGAATCTGCCACAAGTTGGGCTGTGCGTTGCATGAGGTACGAATATGCATGAAACGTGGGACCTTGTACGTGTTTCGCGTCGCATGTTCGGTGGTGGATCGTCGATGAGGTTTATTTTCTGTTGGGAGCGTGGGAGGGTGGTGGTGGTTGGAGCGGGTACGGGGTAGATCGGAGATCGAAGATCGGAGGATTTTGGGGATATCGATCTTTGTGGCGGTAAGGTGGTGGGGGAGAGAGTGATTGGCGCTGTTAATGGGAGTTGCAGATGGTGGAAGTAGTGGTTTCAGGGGTGGGTATGAAATCGATGTTGACTTTTCTTGGACTGGGATGGATTGGCATCTGTCGGTACGTAAGCGCGAACCAGTGGGTCTGCTGCTCCGCAGTCCATTCGTCGTGTTTCCACTTTTGACCTTGCGGAGTTGAGAGATGGTGGCGGATGCATACTCTTCCTGCAACCTGACTCCTCGCTTGACTAGTCTCTGGGCCGTCCTCATATCAAGCGATTAGTCGTGTCTCTGCCTTGCTCCTAGGTCCTCGTTCTTGACAAAGAGGGTAGATATATGACTAGTGTAGTTGACTGAATACAACCTACCGGTATTTCCCAAATGCTGTTAAGGTAGGTCAAGGAGGCCTGAGACGTCTGGGAAGGGTTTTCGTCAATGGTCGAAAGCTGAGATTGACTCATTCCAAATGCGCTCAAATCTCGATACAGTTGTACTTGGGCTAGGGTTTTTTCACCCCTGTCGAGTATATAAGTTCTGATCCTTAATGGATACAGGTAAGGTGTTGTAAGTCGCACCGAGGGTTCTTCCTGATGAAACAATCAAGGTGGGTCTGTAGAATGTGCGGTGTTGAAAGCGCGAGCAAAAACTTTCAACTCGTGGCTAGGCCAGATCTTTTCAATGATTGTTGGGACTAGAATCCGCTTTTCTCTTACACCTTTGAATTTGCCTGTTTGACAATCCGTAGTTGGCTGAGACGGACGTCTTGGATGTTTCATATTCAACGACTGGCCTATGAGATTCCGCACCCAGCTTGACGGAGTCGCATTAAAGACTTCGATTGTCTCGAACTTCGTTCAAGTCTGTTTATCTCGATGAGAAAACTGTATGCTCTAGAAACCGAACGAGGCGGTTGTTTGCGGATCAGTACGAATTCGGGCACATTTTTCCCCTGGCTGCTTTTTCTAGAGATCCCTGCTTTTGCAGTGGTTTGATGATCAAGTACCCAAGTGAAGGAAACAGCCAAACTCACCGAGTAGAAGGTGAGTTCGAGGCAAATACCCAAAATTGGTAGTCGCTGTCTCCAGCTCTGTATCAATACAGCAGTAGTGTTGACAGACATCGTTTGATCCCGTTAGAGATCACCTGAAAATTGACTTCTCGCCCCAATCAGGATGCCCTGGCGGTGGAGCTTCCCACTATCTCTGTAAAGCAAAGTAGCTTTTTGGCTTCAGCAGGAATCTTGCTTCCAACAGGATAGATGCTCCTACCATAGTGACTATCAACCTCAAGTGTTGATTGTTCATGTCTATTTTGACTCGGATGGGAAAAGAAAGGTCCATGTTATTTGGTCGAGATTCTCGAAGAAGATTGACGGTTCAGACCTAAGCCCACATTCTCTGAACTTCCACAAACACAACATTGCATCCACTACTTATAAGTCAAACCTCTTATCGCGTGCAGTGAATCTGAGATGGCCGATCTAGTAGGTTTGGCTGTGACGCAGTGTGATTTTGAGGGATTCATATCGTATAATAAAACTAACTTATACTTCTGCACCAACAGACTCCACATCTTGATTTGAAATTTGGGATTAGCAAATTGGAGTCATGATAGCACCATTCTGGAATGCAGACACCAACGTCGATGGTTGACGCCGCTTAACGTGGGTACCTTGACAGCTCTCTCACGAAAATTGATAAGGTCGTGGTTTCTTCCACACGTGGCAGAGGCCAGAGGACCGGATGAACTTTGTCTGCAACAGAAACATAATAAATGATGGCATGGCGTATTCTCCCACCTGTGGTCAGTGCAAAAGGTTACTGCATTTCCGCTGGGACATACAGAAACGTGTGCATTTACCCTGGCCAGTTCCTGCCTTTCTCGAGTGCATGACCGCTGCCGCTGTTGCTGTAAGCAAGTTCGACCAGCGATCGATCGAGCCTCCCCCAGGCCTTGATGGTGCACAATGTTTCGCGTCTTGTCTTGACACCCCAAAGTATTTTTCAAGAAGCCGCCAAAATCTCCACCGAGGCCCCTCCGAGTTTCTGCCACCGAATTCGGCTTTGAGTCTTTGCATCTTTGCATCTTCAAGAAATCCAACTCACCGTGAGTCTTACAGATGCGTACATCACAGTGTTAAGCCATTGTCCAATAGGCCTCTGTTTCATCTTCGTTCCCAGCCACCGGTATAATAGTTGGGCTATGGAGAGAATTGCAGGATCTCTCCATGAGTGATACTCATGATCATTGACCTAGTTCACTCAGGATAGTTTTTTGATTGAGATGATACATATTATCCCAAGGATGTTGAGGAAGCCTAGCTGCAGCAGATATTTAGGGGGAGACATCTTGATCGATGAGTCCAAGGCAGGTTCTGTTGAATGGTATGATGATCAATGAGTCATCTGCACGTGATTCTAGGTGTAGTGTAATAGTATTATAATAACTAATGGATAGATATAGCTATATAGAATAGAATAACTATTATAAGAAATCTCTACTAGTCTACTAAGGCCCCCTAATTAGTCCTAATTAATAACTACTAAGGTTAACCTAGCCTAAATTCTAATACTCCCTCTTAAATTAATAATAATAAGGTAGGGTCCCTATTATTAATTATTATATCTAAATACCCTTATACTTTACCTAGAGCTAGCCTTAACTATTATCTAGCTAGGCTAAAGTTAATAGGATTAATAGGTTTTATAAAGGGGTCTATATATTAAGCTTTAATATTAACCTATTTAAGATAGATTTCTTTAGTTTTAGAAACTATTTAATAAATTAAATAGTATCTTATTTAAATATATTTTATAATAGTATAATTAATTAGGTTAGTAGCTAATTTTATAACTACTATTAGGAACTAGACTAGAGGCTAGTTCCTAAGGGCTAGAATAGATAGTATAAACTACTAGTAAGTAGGTAGTATTATAAAGGTAGACTTAATACTCTAGTAACTTTATAGTTATAAAAGAACTAATCTCTACCTTTAAAGGAGGTAGAGGGAGGACTATCTAAATACCTTATAAGGAAGCTACCTAGCCTCTTAGATATCTAGATAAAAGGATATCTATTAGATAATAAGGAGCTAAACTAGTACCGCTAGTATATTACTAATAAGCCGCTATTATACTAACTAGATATATTAAGATATCCTAATAATTACCTCCCCTTTAAGGGTATTTATTCCTAAATACTAATTATTACTATCTATAATAGGACTTATTAAAAACCTTTAAAACCCTAGTAGGGAAAATAAGGGAAAGAGTTCTAAGGATAGTAATAAGGTAGTAACGGTAATACGCTATTAATATTATATATTACTAATATATAAAAGCTTTTATAGTTATAATATATTAATAATAAAATATAATTATTAACTAAGCCTATTATTTATATTACTTTATAAACGCGTAATATAAATAAATAATTATAAAAGTTAAGTAATAATATCGCGCTATTAAATCGCGTAATTAATATATATAATATAGTATATAATAAGGTTATATTTTATTTACTTCTAACTTCTTTTATAACTACTACTACTAATATTAACCTATTATAAGTTACCTTAAGCTCTATCTTAATATATTAATAATATAAGCTAATATATATAATATTAATACTATTATACTTTATAAGATAACTACTATTAAAGTATAAGTATAATATAAAGGATTAATTATTAATATAGTATTATATATTAAATAGTTAATAACTATAATAATAACTAAAGTAAGTCTCTATTAATTATCCTTTACTACTTTATATATATTATTACCTTATAATAGACTTTAGTTATCTTTAAATATATTATAAGTATATTACTTATAAAATACCTTCTTATATAAGTTTATTATATTAGTTATTTAAGAATCTTATTAATATCCTATTATATTATACTTCTTTTAAATTATTCTTATACTCTTTATACTTAAAGGTATTCTTATTAGCTAACTCTTATAATAGATAATTAAACCCTCTTACTACGCCGCGCTACCCTATTATACTATTAGGGTAGTAGCCCTCTTATAACCCTATTATCTTTAATATATTAAGTACCTAGGTTTAAGTCCTAGGTTACTATATAATTATAAGACTAATAGGGCTTATAAGAGGTACTACTACCTTTATAAACCTTATAAATTAGTTTATAATAATAGGATTTTAATATACTTTACTTATAGTATATTAATAGGTTATAAGTCCCCCTTACCTTTTATATCTATTTATCTAGCCTCCTTACTTATAGCCCTATTATCGCCTTCTAGAATAGAAAGTTACCTTATTATACTACTTTTATAGTATAGGTTACTACCTTTAGAATTAAGGTAGAGGTAGTAATTTACTTAGGGGAGTTATAAGGGTACTACGTAATAACGTGGCTATTAAGTACTATAAACGGTGCGTGTACGTATATATATAGAACTCTCTATTCTTATTAATAGTAAGACTAATCGCTACCCTTCTCCTTTAAGGGGAATTCCCTCCTCTATATACTATAGGAAAAGGGGTAGCGTTATACTACTACGTACTATAGACGCCACGTTAATAGTAGCGCTATATTCCTAACTAGTCCTTATAATTATCTCCCTATCTAGGCTCTTAGGCTTTAAGAGTATAAAAGGTTATAATATATTAAAGGCGCTCCCTTAGTAATAGAACTTAGCTCTAATAAGAGTATAATAATATAGTTAATTATAAAGCCCTCTAAGTTAAGCCTTAAGGAATATATAGTTTTATTAAATTATAATAATCGCGGATAATACTCTTATATATAATCTTTATATTATAATATATTCCTATTCTACTTCCTATTATTCTTTATTAATTTATTATAGAAGTAGTTAGAAGTCTTAGTATTTTAAAGTAAATAGGAAGTTATTATTATTAAGGGTTTATTAAGTACTTAAGGTATACCTTCTTTATATAACTTTAATATCCTTCTTCTAATTATAATATCTTTTATTTTTTATTAATTATACTAAGTCCTTTTTAATTCTTATTTACTTTATTACCCCCTTTATACCTTACTATACCTCCTTATACTTCTAGTAGTCGCTTTATAAGTAATCCTTAATAATTAACTTACCCTCTACTAATTAATAAAGGCTCCTATTATCCCCCCTTATAATAGTACTTAACCTCCTTTACTAAGTTACTTATAACTTATTCTTATATTATCTTATATAGTATACCTCTAGTATACTATATTTTAAAGTAAAGAGTTATAAGTTTAATATTTTTAATTAAGGCTTTACTTATCCCTTTAGTAGTCTACTTTATATATACGCCTCCCCTAGCTCTACTAGATATAGTTATTATAAGTATCTTAACGCTAAGTATAAATAGGAAATCCCTACCCTTACTTATTAGTCCTACGCTCGCCTCCTATAAGCCTTAGATATTATAGCTACTTTAGATACTAGCTCTAACCTCCCTTAGCTTACTAGATTCTAGTAAACCTTTAATAGGCTTATTTATTAATACTATTACTACTTCCGCCGCGCCCTTACCCCCTCTACTACTACTACCTTAGCTAGGATAGACCCCGCCGTTACTAGCTATATTATAAATACCCTTAAGGGTATTCTTAATATCCTCTACTAGTATATATATACTTCTATATCCCTTTTAGAAGCCTTATTAAAGCCTTACTAATATATTATAAGAGCGCCTCCCTCCTATTATAAAGGATAAAGATAAGGATAAAGAGGAGGATCCTATTAATAGTAGTAAGGGTAATAGGCCTAGTACTACTACTAGTATAATATAATAGCCCTCTAATATAGTACCTTTAATAGCCTTAGGTATCTTTTCTTTTTTATTAATAATAATTAAAATCTCTTTCCCTCTTATATAATATAAACTTTATACCTTTAAGTAATCTTACTTAAATCTTTCTAATATATTTAATATATTAACTAAGTCCTACTTATATAGCTATTAATTATAGTTATAAGATTAACCCTTCTACTTTACTAAATATTAAGGTTTATTATAGGAGATTTTATAATTAAGAATAGCTTTAACCTCCTATTTATCTTTATTATTTATAAGCTCTACTTACGCGGCTTTTATAATACTCTTATTATTACCTTTATATAGCTCTATTAGTAAGATATAAAAGATATTATATATATAAAAGGTATTAAGTAGTTATAACTTATACGCCTAACTACTAATATAATTAAAGACCTTAAAAGGCCTTAAATAATACTATAATAGTTTCTTAGTTACTTATACTAATCTAATATACTTTATATTTAATAAGATATAATTACTTATATTATATTATCTTTACTTTTACTATTTATTTATATACTCTACTTATATAACTTACGCTTAATATAAGGACTACTTTAAACCTTCCCTTTATTTCTAAAGTAACTTAACCCTTTCCTATATTAATAGGACTTCTCCTAATAATAGCTTTAAAAGCTCTATATCTAGCTTAAGTAAGTAATTATAAAGCGCCTTATATAGAGGTAACCTAGTACTAGTATACTTCGTATAATTATATATAAACTCTACTAGATAAAGTAACTCTACCTAGTTATCTTATCTCTAGGTGGAATAGTAGTATAAATACTACTTAAGCGTACTATTCTACCTCTCTATTTAACTATCTATTTAGGGATAGAAAGTAGTACTAAGCTTTCTTTTTATATTAATATAATAATATATAGCTACCTAGAAGCTATTTATAAATATTATCCCTTAATTACTAATAATACCTTTTAGCTAACTAAACTTTAAGAAGATTTTATAATATAATAGGTTAATAATACTAATAGTATTAACTATCTTTATAATAGGTAAATACCTAACTACCTTAGTATAATAGTTTATAACTACTAAGATTATATTATAGACGCCGCCCTTCTATTTACTTAAAGGGAGATTTATAATAAAATCTATTATAATTTCCTAAAAGGGTCTTATAAGTATTAGTAATAGTAATAGTATATTATAAATAGCGTATCTACGCGGCTTTATTAATTAGTAGGTTAAGTATTCTTATATATAATTATAAATATCTTATCCTATTAATTTCTAATAGAGCTTCTACTTAATAAGCTCTTATATACGCTTCTATAAGTAGTAGCTAATATAAGGGTTATTATAATAAAGCTTTAAGATTTCTTATCTAATTACTTTATTACTAGGTATAAAAACTACGCCGCCCTTATAAAGGACTCCTATCTTATCTATTAATAGAGATATATTAGCAGCCTTTTTATAGCCTTAGGACTTTAATAATTATCTCTTATTATAAATATCTTTATCTCCCTCTTAAAGATATTAGAGTATCTTTAATATTAAGTTACTATACTTATTCTATACGCGCTCTATTATTAACGCGGTTATAATATACCTTCTAGGTACTATTTAATTAATATTAAACTATCTTATAATAGGATTTAAGCTATTACCTATACTACTCTACGTCCTTAAGAGCGCGTTACTTTCCCCTATTTTTAGGGTGTAAAGCTTTCTAAGCCCTATCTCTAACCTTTTACGCTATTTATAGCTATAGGCCTTACTATCTTATAAACCTTTATAAATATTATATATATAATACTTATTAGAAGGAATATACCTAATATTCTTTAACTTATTTTATAATATTAGTAGATAAGTATCTTCTTTATCTATTACTAGTATATAGTCTAGTCGCCTTAATAGGGCGTTAGCTAGGTTCTTAGTACCTATATAATAGTATATCTTAAAGTTATACGCTATAAGCTTTATTACCTAATATACTTATCTCCTTATTAATAATAATATTATCTAGAAATACCTTAAGTTATTATAATTAGTAATTACTATAATTAGGTATAAGCTACCTTTTAAGAAGTACTACTATACCTAGAATACCTTAATAATTATAAGTAGTTCCTAATTATAAGTCTTATATCTAGTTTCCGCTAAATATAGCTTATAGGAATAAAAAGTAACTAGATACTACTCTACCTCTACCCCTTTAGTACTAATTAGGAACTTTTATAATAAAATAGTTATAATAGCTAGTATTAAAGTATTAGTCTCTAGTTAGATTTCTCCTATTAAGTTAAAATATATAAGTAATAGCGCCTCTTAAAAGAGTTACTTTAGCTACTTAAACGCCGCTCTTATAATATTACTTAATATTAACCTTCTATTTTTAATATATAGATAATTATTTTTTAGATAGTCTATTAACGCTACGGTAATAGAGGAATAGTACTTAATAAAATAATAGTAGAAATTAATAAACCTTAAAAAGATTTAAATATCCTTAATACTCCTAGGTTTAAGCTACTCTATTATAGTATCTACTCTATATAAGTTTATATATACGCCGTCGCGGCTAATAATAAAGCTAAGGAATTCTACTTCTACTACTATAAACTTATATTTCCTTAAGTTAATATAAAGTTTAAATTTATAAAGATATTATAATATAGCCCTTATAGCTCTAATATAAGACTCTTTATCCTAGGAATAGATAAGAATATTATCTAGATAAATAATATATATAATATTAAGTAGTCCTACTAGGGCCTTATTAATATATACTTAAAATAAGGTCGGTATATTAGCGAGTTTAAAAGGTATAACTATATATTTAAAATAGCCGTAACTTATATAGAATATAGTCTTCTATTTATTACCCTTTCTTATTTATAAGTAATAATATACGTCCTTAAAGTCTAATTTAGTTAAGAACTTAATATTAACTAATCTTATTAATATTTTATTAATTAATAAAAGGGGATATTAATTCTTAATTATAATTTTATTAAGCGCTTTATAATTAATATATAAATATAATATTCTATCTTTTTTTAGTATAAAAAGAATTAGTATACCTATTAAACTTATAAAATATTAAATCTAGCTCTTTTCTAAAGACTACTTAAGGTACTCCCTTAATACGCGTAACTCTTTTTCTAATAAATTATAAAGTAGGTTAAAGGGAAGTTCCTTATTCTCCTTTATATTAATCGCGTAATTATAAGGCGTATAAGCTAGTAGCGCCCTAGTATTCTTAATTAAGAAGACGTCTTAAAATTCCTAAAACTCTAGAGGGAGCTTAACTTTAAGTAGTAGGCTTTTATCGCCTACTCCTAAGTATATTATAATAAATATAATACTATTAAGCTACTCCTCTAGGTCTTTAATAATATTAAAGTACTCTTTAATATTACTTTTCTTAATAGGGAATTACTAGTTTTATATAGGCTAATCTACTTAAGGATTTTATTCCTCTAATTATAAATATCTAAGGTAGAAGTTATAGTTAAGGTTTACTATTATATAGAAGGCGCCCTTATAATATTATATAATACTATTAAAGTTAATAAGTTTAATTTATCTTATATAAGAACCTAGTAATAATATTAAGTTACCTACCCTATTATATAAGGTATTACTAAAGCTAGTATCTACTTCCTACTCCTACTCCTTTACTAGGCGTATATTAATATAATTAGTATCTACTTTAAAGTTAATTAGTATAATAAATTCTCTTTATAAGCTCTTATATTCTACTTCTATTATAATAACAAGTTGTTATATCCGCTTTTTCCCTTATATTATAGTAGCGGATATAATTATAGTACTTAAGGGTTTTTTAAATTTAAGCCTTTTTTAGCTAGCTTATTACTAGGCGTAGGCTTATTAGTTATAGTATTTATAATTATTAATTTCACGCTTTAATAATCCTTTACTAGATATCCCTTCTTTTAATAATTATAATATTTAGTAGTAGAAAGGTTAGGCTTAGGTCTTTATAAAAGGTATAGTAATAAGCTAATAGTACCCCTCCCTTCTTATTTTATATATAAGCTATTATCTCTTTACCCTTAGAAATTTCCTCTTCCTCTTTATAGATATTAACCTCTAGTAGGAGTATTATCCCTTTAGTCTTTATATATAAGTACTATTATATAAGGCTCTAGTTAAGTTATTAATATAATAAGGGTATCTCTTATTTTAGGGATATTAAGTTATATTATAAGATAATTATAAAGATCCTTATATAACTTATTTAATAGGTTATTATAAAGTATACGCTCTATTAATAGCTTAAGCTATCTTTCTAATTTAATAAGGTAATTTATAAAGTTTATAATCTTTTAATATTCCTTTTACTTAGCTTCTAAGTACTACTTACTAATTATAAGATATTAATTCTAAGGATCCTCTATTTAATCTATTAGAAAACTATTAAAGTATACCTAGGACTACTTATCCTTTAATATATCCTTTATATACTTACGCTATATAGCCTTAAGGTCTAGGGCTATATAATATAGTACGTATTAGATTTTTATAGAGTTATCTAGAAAGTAGGCTATACTTATTTTAATTACGTCGACTATATTATTAAACTATTCTTAATATTCTTATATTAACTTCCTATTATATATACGTAGATCCTACGGCTTAAAGACGTAGGTCTTATATTAAGGACGCTTTAACTCTAATTCTTTAGTTAATAATAAGTAATAGTAATAACCTACTTAAGTAGTATTATTAATATATATTTCCTACTCTAACTCTTATAAGTATTATCTTAACTCTTATATCTACTCCCTCTTTAAGACTTCTTCTTTAAGTTCTTTTATCTTTTATAATAGTACTTCTTAAGTATTAGGTAGCGGGGACTTAGTTTATATACTTAGTAGCCCTATATAATTAGTTATAATCGCGATATATCTACTATTAATTTATTAGCTAATTCTTAAGACTTACTTTCTTTATAAGCTTAGTCCCTTATATTTAAGCGGGTTATTTATAGTAGTTAATTAACCTTCTTACCTTATACTTATAATAACCCTTCTCCGCTTATTTTACTAATAGTTAGGCTACTACCTCTAAGTAGAGTAGAGTAATTAGAATATAAGTGTACTATATAATAATATAGCTATTAAGTACTATAAACGGTATATATATATATATATATAGAACTCTCTATTCTTATTAATAGTAAGACTAATTACTATCCTTCTCCTTTAAAGGGAATTCCCTCCTCTATATATTATAGGAAAAGGAGTAGCGCTATACTACTACGTACTATAGACGCCACGTTAATAGTAGCGCCGTATTCCTAACTAGTCCTTATAAGAGCGCGGTAAAATACTTTTATATAAGTTATAAACTTCTAAGGAATTACTACGCCTTAATATAAAGGTAGGTAATTAAGTAGCTATTACCTTAGAGGATATCCTAGATATAATAAGATAGCGGGTAAGTCCTTTTATTATATACTTTCTATAATATATATTAATACTTTTATAAGAGGGGTTAACTACCCTTATTATAATAGAGGTTAATAAGGAGTTAAGGGAGATAAGTATATTATTAAAGTATTCTACTATCTTTATATAAGTTAATTATATATTAGGAGGAGGATAATAATAATTTTAATAAGGGGGAGATAGGGGAGATAGAGGAGGATATAAAAGAGGAGGAAGAGGCTATTATACCTCCTATTATTATATTACCTACCCCTACTCCTACTAGCCCTAGCCGCCCTTCTTATAATAGTAGTACTACTAGTATTACCCCCTCTACCTATAAGATTTACGCCCCTTACGCCCCTTATACTCCTCCTACTCCTCCTACTCCTACTCCTACGCCTACTCTACCCGCTCTACCTACCCCTACTAGGGATACTACTTTATCCTCTAGCTTATCTATTATAAGCCCTCCTTTATCTTTTATAAGCTCTAGCTTACCTTAATATACTCCCTTTATAAGACCTTAGCGCTACGCCTTTAAGTAAAGATTCTTTTCTTAAGTTATAAGGATTTTCCCTTTAATTAATTCTTTTTTTATATACCTCTTTATTAAAATCTCTATTATATAAATATAACTTATAACTTACCTTATATAACTTAACTTTATAATTAAATAGTTCTATTATAATAGTTATATACTAGCGTTTTACTTATAATACTTCTTTATTATATATATATTATTATATTCCCTTTATAAGTCTTTTATATTTATATCCTTAATAGATATCTATTAATTATATTCTATTTTATAACTAAACTACTTAATTAAGTAGTACTAAATACCTTTACTTCTTATCTTATCTAGGATTTATTCTACCTTATAATATTCTTTACTATTAATAAGTTCTAGAGGAGGTATAAATAATTACTTATCTTTATTAAAATAGCTCTAATATAGTTTTAATAAGGAAATATAAAATATAAGATAGATTCTTTATACTATTAGGAGACTTAAGTAGTACGCCTAGTATCTAATTATATCTATTACCTTAAAGGGACTAATATACTTATATAATAGCTTTTAATTTAGTCTTTCCTACTTTAAATTTTTTATAACTAATATTACTAGTTCTCCTATTATATAAGATTTTAAGATATAAAGTTTATTATAAAACTTTATAACTTATACTTAAATAGTCTACTATTAATCTACTAATATAGCTCTTACTTTTAAAAGGTTTTCTACGCGGTCTTTAACTATAAGTACTCCTCCTTTTAAAAAATTATCCCTAACTTTATCTTTTATATATAGATTATATCTATATATTATATAAAATAGTAAATAACCTAACCTAATATAAATACTATTATAATACGCGAATTTAGCTATTAGGAGTAATATAGCCTAATTATCTTATTCTTTATTTAAAAATACCTTAAGGTAATATTCTAATATTTAATTCTAGCGTTTAGTCTACCTATCTATTTATAAATAGAAGGTAGTACTTAATTATCTCTTTATTTTTATATAATAATAGACTTCTAACTAATAGGTACTTATAAATAAGGATCCTTAATCTAATATAATACCTATTAATGAATTATATTATAATACTATATTTTTAAATAAGATCTTAGCTAATTTAATAGTAGTATAAGTACTCTTAATTAGAAGGTATTAAACTATCTTTATATACCTATTAATAATTATAAAAATAGAATTATATATAGAATTTCTATATTTATTAGGTAGTAAGCCTATAATAAAATCTATAAAAAGTTCTTCCTAAGGCCCGTTAGGTTATAATAAGGATATTATATTATTATAAGGTTTATATCTAGGAGCTTTTACTCTTTAATATATTTTATAAGTTTAGATATATAGCTTAGTATCCGCTAATATTCCACTTTAATAATACTTATATTAGAGTAACTCTAAGGTTTTTTATAACTTAAAATAGCCTATTAAAGTATTATTATAATACCTTATAATAATTTCTATATATAATACTAAATTATCTAGTATATAAAATACTCCTTTAAATCCTAGTAATCCTATTAAATTAACCTTTTAAGGCTATTTAATAGTATTTTACTTAGAAGTTATATACTTTACCTTATCTTTCTATTTAGTAATAAATAGATTATTACTTAATAATAAGAGGATAAGTTCTTTTAAGGATTCTAATCTAGCTTTATAAGCTATTTTAAGTCTAGTAACTACTCTTACTAGTACTTATAAGATATATTATTTATAACTAATAACCCTAGTAATAGGATTAAGTAGTAGCGCTATTATATTACTTTATTACTAAGAAGGTAGCTTTATACCTCTTCTATCTAAGTTTTTAGGCTTATTTAAGGTTTCCTAAGCCCTCTTAAGCTAGATAAGTCTATATACTTAGTTATTTCTTCTAGCTACTTCTAGCTAGAGATAATACTTCTTAAATTTACTAGCTTATCTTATAAGGTAAGTAGGAGCTAGTTAAATAATATCTTAATATTATTATAATTAGGTCTATATAATAGAGTATTTATAGGATTCTTTTTACTAGGTTAATATTTAATATTAAAGTTATATATAGCTAAATAAATAGCCTACTAAGCTTAATAACTATTTAACTACTTTACTTATATAAATCCCCTAAGATTATTATAGTTTATAAGTACTTTAATAGTATAATAACTACCTTCTATATAGTATTACTATTACTTAAAGGCTTTAATAATTACTAATAGCTCTTAATTATATATCTTATACCTAGTTTTAGTAGGTATTAATTTATAAGACTAGAAAGCTACTAGATACTAAGCCCTATTATTATCTTATTAAGATAGGATAGCTATTATAATAAAATTAGATATATCTATTTTAATCTAAATTTTCTTATTAGGATTAAAATATATTAAGACGGGTATAGTTATAAAGGTATAATATAGGTTATAAAACGCCTTCTCTTTACTAGCGCCTTATATAAATAGTCCTAACTTCTTCCTATCCTTACTACCTTTTAAAAGGCTAGTTAAGGGGGATACTATTTATAAATAGTAGTATATAAAACACTAGTAGAAGTTTATAAATCCTAAGAATACTTAGACTTCCTAATACGTAGTTAGTACTAGCTAGTCTTAGATAGTAAATACTTTATAGCTATCTATTAATATACCCGCGGTACTTATAATAAACCTAAGGAATTCTACTAAATTAATATAAAATTCATATTTCTTTTAATTTATATAAAGCTAAAACTTCTATAACTACTTAAGTACCTAGTAGATATATTACTTATAACTTAAAATATCTATAAAATAAATTGAAATATTATTAAGGTATACTATATAAGTAATATCTACTAGGCCCGTTAAAGCTCTATTAATATAGGCTTAAAAAGTTACTAGGGTATTTACTAACTTAAATAGTATAACTATATATTTAAAATAACTATACCGCGTATAAAATACTATCTTCTACTTATTACCCTTATAGATATAAATCTTATAATAAGTATCCTTAAGGTCTAATATAGTAAATATCTTTATACCTTAAAGGCGGTTAAGTATTTTACTAATTAGAAGGAGAGGATAATAGTTCTTTACTATTACCTTATTTAACTTATAATAGTTAACGTATAGTTATAAGCTACTATCCTTCTTTAGTATAAATAAAATAGGAGCTCTTATAAGACTAGTAGACTCTTATATCTAACCCTTTAACTTAGCGTTATCTAGGTAGATATATAGAGTTTCTAACTCCCTTTATAATAAATTATAGATAGGCTTATAAGGAGGCTTATAACTATCTATATTAATAGCGTAGTCCATAGGTTTAAATAGGGGTAGTCGTCCTACCTCCTTATTTAAAAAGATATCTAAAAAGTTATAAAGACTTTTAAATAGCTCTAGTACTTTACTATTAAAGCCCTAGGTTTCTACCTAGAATAACCTAGTATAGATAATAGTATAAATTACTAATTCTCCTTTAAAGGTATCTATAAACGCTTATAGTTTTAAGATAGATACGCTAGTAGAGTCTAGTAGGAACTACTACTTTTAACTCCCTAGGTCTACTTATACCCCTACTTCTAATAAGGCAGGTATACTAAGAATAATTAGTAACCCCTTCTTCTTAATTATATAGAATATACTAGTATATTAACCTAGCTATCCCTAGCTATTAATAAGACGGTACTCTACCTAGTACGTACTATAGTAATAGACTAACTAACTATTTATCTACTTAGAAATTAATAGCTAATAACCTTCTAGGGGTTTTAAGTTATATTACTTAGCGAAGCTTTAAGAGATAATATTAATCTCTACTCCTATATCTATTAGGAAGTCTATATAATCCTATATACCTTATATATTAATAGAACTACTAATATTAATATTATAAACTAATAATAAACCCCTTTTAATAAGTAAGCGCCCTAGTATTAAGGTTCTAATAGAGGCGCGCTTCCTTTTTTTAATTTAGTAGTCCCTTTTTTAATAGTATTAATAGGTGTTATATTTAGGTTCCTAGGTATCCTAGGCCTATAATAGTCCTTATTATAGTACCCCTTCTTTTTATAATTAAAATATATTAACCCTTTCTTAGTATCTAGTAACTTATTATAACCGCTAGTAGGTTAAATACTTCCTACTTTTATAGAAGGATTAATACCTCTATCTTAACTTCCTTCCCTCTTCTAACTTTTATTCCGCCTATTAGAATAATCCTCTTTTTTAGTAATACGACTATTACCCGCCGTTATTCTAGTATAATACTACTAGTTATTCTCTAACTAAGTAGCGAGGGTAATTAAGCTTTCTTTAGTTATAAAGAGGTCTTAATAGTTTATAAGGGCCTTTTAAAGGTCTAGGCGTAACTTTATAAAGAAGTTAATCTGCTAATATTCCTCTAGAAAAGGAGGGATCTATAATTAAATCCTACTTAGATATATATTAAAACTTTATACTAATTAATTAGGGTTCTATTATATATCTAAGTATAACTATATATTATAAAGCTAGCGGTTTACTAGGTCCTTAATAAGGTTTAGTAAGTATTAAGTAAAGTACTCTTAGGTAACTACTCTCCCTAATAATAACTTTTTATAATAATCTTATAACTTAGTAGGTTTACCTTCTAAGAATTATATAACTTAAGTAACCTTTATAAACTTAGTTAGGAATTTATTAGGTATTAGTTAAAATATAATATTTATAATATAATACTATTTCTTATATTTATATATATTCTTCCCCTTATAAAAGGGTAAGTCCTTAGGCTTTAAGCGGCTCCTAGGGTATTAACTACTAGGTTCTTCTAACTAGCCTCTAGTAGACTAATTTAGGGTAAAACTACTAAAGATAGATTATACCCTAGGGTCTAATATACCTTATACGTTAGTACCCTAATTTAGAGGGTAGTCCTCTATTAGGCCTAGTCCTAACCCTTATTATATTCCTCCTAGTAATCTACTAGTAATCTAATATAGATTTAATATAATTATATCTACTTTTACTTATAATTAGGCTACCCTTTTTTAGATACCTTAAAGCTTTCTTTCCTTTATTAACCGCTCTTCTTTAACTTTAGTAGTAGTAATAAGTTTATTAAGTATAATTATACTAGTAAGGGTTTTATTAGAAATTCTATTACTAGGTATATTATTTATTACTTTAATATCTCCTATATTAAACTCTAGTATTATCTTAATTTTATTATAATAGACTTCTAATATATTTTTATCTCGCTTAGCATTAGATATCTTCGCGTTATTATACTATTATAATCTAGACTATCTCCCTTTAAAGGTAGAGAGATTAGAACTATTAGGAACTAGACTAGAGGCTAGTTCCTAAGGGCTGGAATAGATAGTATAAACTACTAGCGAGTAGGTAGTATTATAAAGGTAGACTTAATACTCTAGTAACTTTATACTTATAGAAGAACTAATCTCTACCTTTAAAGGAGGTAGAGGGAGGACTATCTAAATACCTTATAAGGAAGCTACCTAGCCTCTTAGATATCTAGATAAAAGGATATCTATTAGATAATAAGGAGCTAAACTAGTACCGCTAGTATATTACTAGTAAGCCGCTATTATACTAACTAGATATATTAAGATATCCTAATAACTACCTAATTATTAATACTTAAGAGTACTAGTACTACTCTCTTATTATACCCTAACTCTTTAAGTATAAGGCCTAGATATAGAGCTTCTTTATATACCTCTATTATAATAATATATTTAGACTTATATATAGATATTACTACTAGCTTTTATAATTTAGATTACTAGGTAATAGGGCTGTTAAATAGTTTATAGATACTTACTCTAGTAGAGTAAGATATCTTATAATTATTATAATAAGACGTATTAGTAAAACCTACTAGGCTATTATTCTTACCTAGTTAGTAGATTAGGCTATTATTAATTATTCTAGTTAGGTAATATAATACCCTTTTTACTATATTTATATACTATAAAGAAGGGTTATAAAGAGAATAACTTAGGGTACTAATAGTATAGGTAATATTAGGCCTAGTTATAATACTTAACTAATTAAGTACTCTTATAAGGGACTAATAAGCCTCCCTATTAGATAAGGGAGTTATATAGCTATTAGAGGTAATAGTAATATATACCTATTCTATAAGTAACTTTACTAGTAAATAATTCTTTATACTAAGCTATCTTAATAATTATATAATATATTTTATCTAACTAACTTAAATAGACTATTTATCTAGATTTCTAATAATATTTATACTTAGATAGTCTTTTAAATCTCTTATATACTTAAAGTTAAACCTCTTATTAAGTTTATTTTTTATATAAGTAATTAGGTCTTAATTATATACTATAAATAATAAGTTATTTATATATATTATAATAATAACTTTTATTATAGGATTAATAAATATATAATAATTATACTTAAGGTAATTAAATCCTAGTAACTTAAGTACCTTATAAAGGGTCTTATACTATTTATAAAATACTTACTTAAGGTTATATAAAGCCTTATTTAATTAATAGGCGTATCCTTATTAGCTATTAATAAAGTAATATAATTACTCTATCTAGATTTCTTTTTAAATAAGTAATTCTAGGAATGCCGCGATAATATCTAAATACTTAATAACTAGCTTATACTTAGTAATTAGGGTAAGAAGAAGATATTATAATAATACCTTTAAAGTTAATAAGAAGGTCTTATTAAAATTAATCCCCTTAATTTAATAAAAGCCTTTAACTACCTACTAGGCCTTATACCTACTTATTTCACCTATTAGCCTATATTTATAAGATAGGACCTATCTTCCTAATAAGATATATACCTTCTAGGGTAGCTTATATAATATTTTCTATATCTCCTACTTAGTATAGTTAGCTAATTCTTCTTTAGTAGTAGTAAGCTATTTCTTATTATTAGGCCCTTAGAGGGCCTTATCTATTAATATTAGATAGGGACGCTCTTTATTAATAGTAATAATATAGGTAAGTATAGCCCTAAACCTATTAGAGTTATTAGAAGACTTTAGGCCTTATTTATTAATCTAGTTATAGTTAATTTATAGTTTATTATAACTAAAATAATATAATAAATTAAGAATAATTTTTTAGGATTTACTATTCCTAGCTAATATCTTATTAATAATAGCTAATAGTATTTTAGTAGTAATTTAATATATCTAATTATTATAACTATTCTAATTTTAAATAGTTAATATTTCTAACTCCGCTTAGCTAATTCTTATAATCTAATTATTTAACTTATATTAATTTAACTTAGGTAGATTATCCTAATTATATCTATTTAGACTAGTCGGCCTACTTATATTATTAGTTAGGCCTAGTACTAATTAGCTATTAGGAAGAGTTATTACTAATCTATTACTAGAGTTACTAGTATTATTAATATTTTTAGTATTTTTAGTATTATCTAATACTCCCTTAATATCCTATTAATTAGGAGGGGGTACTCCCTTTAAGACCTTACTATTATAATCTAATTAATTTAAGTAGAGGTAGCTTAGAAGGTTTATAATATAGTTATTACTATCTTCTCTATTTATTAGAAGCTTATTATCTTCTATTAATAATATAATAGCCTTTTTATTAAATATAATATATATTAACCTAATAAGATATTATCCCTTAATATCTTAAACGCGGTAGATACTCTTACTATTATAGCTAAGGAAGTAGTATTTAATAGCCTTATTATCTAGTTTCTTCTTATTTAGTAATATATTAAATAAATAGTATTAATATTTAAAAGGCTTTAAGTATATTAATAGGGGTTTAAAGCTATACTATTTCTTAAAGGGGGACTTCCTATCTTTACTAGGTATAAGGTTCTTAATATAATTAATATAATAGATAGCCTTACCCTAGAACTCCTAAGGTAGTCTAGTATTAATAAGGACTATTCTAACTTTACTAAATAGTATCTAGTTCTTTCTCTTAGTAATCCTATTCTAATATAAGTTATATAGTACTAATACGGTTAATTATATTCTATTCTCTTTATAGATCTATTAATATTTATAGCCCTAGGCGAGTTTATTATTACTCTAGATAAAGGCTAGTTAGTACCCCTAATTCTTCTAATATTTTATTCTAAAGGCGAGTTTTATTAGTAATTCTCCCCTACTAGATATATAGTTTATAAGAGAAAATCCTAATACCTTATATATAAAGACTATTATATTAGTATATCCCTTAAGGGTAGTTATATAGCTAGCTAATACTAGGTTAATATACTAGTATTAACTAGGGATAGTAACTCTATATCTAGGTATTCTTAAGGGTATTTAGGTAATTTTCCCTAATATATAACTTTTATATAATTCTTATAACTTATATTTTTATAGGTAATTAGTAGCCTTATAATTAATATTAGTAGTATATACTATTACTTTAATAGCTTTTATACTAATATAATTATATTACTTATATTATTAAGTCTATAACGCGTCGTTCTTAGCTAGTATAAATAATTTAAGGTAGAAGGCTCTTATTTATTATATCTATATTATTTCTAGCTAGTATATCCTATTATATAGGAAGGCTTATAGTACCCCCTACTCTTATTTATTATAGAACGTCTCTTTTCTATTACTATTAATATACTTATAGCCTTATAAGTCTAGCTAGGTAGTTAATAAGAGATTAAACTCTATATTAGGGATATAGTAAATATTAATTAATAGAAAATTATTAACTCTATTATTAATAACTACTAGAATTAATATTATCTTAATACCCTTAACTTTTATTAGCCTACCCCTAGTAGGCCCTAATACTATATAACTCTAGATTAGTAGATAGTTAGTAAACTTAGAGTAGTCTTAGAAGGTATACTTCTAGTCCCCTAAGTTAATAATAATCTTATAAGACTTATTTTACTATAAGTTATACCTAAAGTAAGTAGTATAGGATTTATCTTATTTTTATTTATTTAGAAGATTTTACTTACTTTATTAATAACTAGGACTTTTCCTATTTTATTAATATTTATATTATACTTCTAGCTCTTTCTTTATTTTAGAGGTAAATCCCGCTAGTATAAGGTCTAGATAAGTATAGAAATAGGTATTAATATTATAGTTATTACTATAAAAGGTATACTTCTTACTATTACTACCTTAATATCTATTATTTTAATATTAGCCTACTTTTAGTTATTTATTAAAATTACTAGTAAAAGACTTAATATCCTTAGCCTTATTAGCTAGATCTCTATTAGTAAGTAATATAGTAATATATTTAAAGTTAATATCTTCCTTCCTAGAATAAGAGATCTTAGTAAGGGTATAAACTATTTATTCTATATATTCTAGTAGACCTTTCTTAAATATTAAGGCTAGAAAATCTTAGTATAAGGGAGTTCCTATTTATTCTAGCTAGTTCTTATATTTATTAAACTTAATAAGGTAGGCGTAAAGGTCTTTAAATTAATTAGATTAGAGGGCTATTAAGGTAAAGAAGACTACTCTTCTTATTATATAAGACTCTATCTTATATAATAACTTTAATTTTACTTATATATCCTTAGCTATTATAATCTTCTTAATTATAGTATAAATAGCTAGTATATAAGTAATTTAGATAGTAGTAAGAGCTATCTTTTCCTTCTTAATATATTTATCTTATAGTTTATTAATAAGTAGTACGCCTCCTTTAATAGGCTTAATCTAAATTAGAGGTAAGTATTTAGAATTAATAATAAGATCTAGGTTATTAATAATAAGATAGTTTTAAACTACTATTTCTTATTACTTATAATTCTCCTTACTTTTAAGCTTCTAGATTTTATAATAGTTAGCTATTATACTATTAATAATAAATAGTCTAGGGAATAATACTTCTAAGACTATCTTAAAACTTATTAAAAAGCTTATTATATAAATTATACGGTTCCTAGGTATTACAACCTGTAACTCTAAGTAGGTTATTAGGGATCTATAGTAGATCTTATAAAGTAGAGTATTAAGGAGAAGGCGAGAAGGCTTTATACTAAACTAGTCTAGTATAGAATTATATTTAGTATCTAGGAGATTAGTTTAGTAGATAATATAAGTTAAGTATAAAGCTCCTATCTAGAGGGAAAGTAATACTATTTATATAGATATAGGAAAGTCTATACTTATATTAATTACTAGTACTTAACCTATATTAATTAAAGTAATCTAGTTAACCTAACTACTTAACTTATTATACTAAGGTATATTTAACTTTAGTAAGTACTTATAGTATCTACTAAGGCTCGCGTACTAAGGGCGTAATATTACCCCTCCTTCCCTAAACCTTTATCTTAAAGGTTAATTAAGTATTTATATTATCTTATCCTTAATAACGTCGTATTAAGTTATTAGATTAAGTTACTCTTAGGGGAGTAGTTATAATAGTATTATATCTGTAATATATAAGGTCTTAAAAGGAGTATTAGGTATCTTCTCTTTTATAGAGGTACGTAGAATATATTTGGCTAGGAAAATAATATAAACCGGCCGTACCTATTATTTATTTCTCTAGTATTAATAAGGCTATAAAGAAGCTTAAGCGCGGAGAGGTAGAGATAGAGGTAGCTTAGAAAGCTACTAATAAGGCTACTTATTAGAGTAATAAAATAGCTTATTAGAAATAAATAAAATTAAAATATCTTTACTAGTAGAAGCGTTTTCTAAAAGAATATAAATAATAGATATTTAATAAGGGTCTTAATAATATTAAAGAGCTAGAATATTTAGAAGAACTAGAGAAGGCTAGTAAGGTTAAGAAAGTACTTACCGCCTATCTTATATTCTTAGAGTTTAAAGGTTCTAGTTCTCTTTTACCTAGAGCTCTTAAGTAGATTACTTAGGGTCTATCTAGGTTTAATAATACTACTAGAGGAGCTCTTAATAGTTTATAAGATTTATAACTAGTTCCTAGGTATTTTCTACGTCCTTATATCCTTTCTACTTTACTAAGTAACTCAACCTTTCTATAATAGAATCTTTTCAGCTTTAAATTCATTCTCTTCCTCTATTCTAAAATAGAAGGTTTCTTATAAGGGTATATTAGGGTCTACTAGTTCTAATATAAAGATATAGAATACTAGGTAGATTTTAGTATTAAGTAGAAGTTATAACTTATAGTTAATAGGTCCTTTTTCCTTAATAACTAAAAATAGTCTGACTTTAATATAATCTAGTTTCTTACTTAGTCTTATACTCTTTAGGTTTTTTATAAGGAGGTATACTTTATCCCCCTTCTTTAGCTAAGGTATTAGGCTATATAGCTAATAAGTTAAATAGTTGAAAGATATATAGCTATCTAGAAAGTATAAGAATAGCTAATTATATTACTAAGGAATATTCCTTAGTAGCTCTCTATATATCGTAATAATATGCCGGTAATAAAAAAAGACGTTACGTCCTCGTAATAAGGTAAGATATAAGTAACCTATCCGGCCTTATAATCGCTTACTAAGTCCTAGGTATTACCTAGCTCTTTAATATCTATCTATTAGTTATAGTAGGCCGTATAACCCCTCTATCTTATTAAGTACTTAGTTACTAGACTACGTCCCTTCCTAATAAGGCGCTTATTAATTAGTCGTTCTATCTTAAAGGATTTAGCAACGTTTATATCCCCGTCTATAAATATAGATAGGGGTTCTTCTAGTTATAGCTAGGTAAATAGGTTATTACTTAAGTATAACTCTAGCTAAGCTACCGTAAAGATATTATAAATCCGCTAGTATACGGGAATAGCTACGTAGTAGGCTAGGTGGCTGACTCGTTTAAAGACCTTAAAGGGACTAATAAACTATTATCTATACTTTCTACTTATAACTAATAGGATAGAATACCTACGGTAGAGATATAATTTAACGGAGTCTCCTACGCGGAAGAATTACGGCTAATAATAATAATTATAGTAGAATTTAAAATATATCTAGGTAAAGGTAATTATATTAGATGCCTACAGGCGGGTAACGCCTCTAAGTATAACCTCTTTATTATAAGCGCTAAGGTCTAGGGGTTAGTTTAGTAAAAAACTATACGCTATATTATTTAGTAATTAACTGCTAGGGGTAGATCGCGAGTTATTATAGCTAGACTAAATAGCTGGGATTATAGTAGGCTATATAACTATATTCTCTAGGGTACTTATCTAGAAGTATAATGTAATTTCTACTATCTAATTAGTACGTTTACTAGACCTATTAGTTTAGGGGTAGTAAGTAGTAGAATATAGTAGTTTTACTCCTAGCTTATTAAATAAGGTAGTCTATAACTCGCTTAAGAATTTCTAGTCCCTATCTAATATAATTTACTTAGGTAGTCTCTATTTAATCTTATAAAGCCTTCTTAGTAACTAGTTAGCCTAGTTTATAGCCGTAAAGGTTACCTTACTAAGAATTAGGGTAATTTTCCGAGAAAATTTATCCGTAATAGTTAAGATAGTATTATAGCCCTTACTTAACGTTAGTAGGGCTAGAATAAAGTAAATTATTAGGGTATAAAAAGGTACTAGAGGTAATAGAATAGGTTATAAGGAATTATAAAGTAAATAACGCGGAGTTTAATATAACTAGTATTATAAATAGTAGCTAAGAAACTCTTAAAGCTTCTTAATAAGGCCCTTAATATACTATTACCTAGATAAGACTTTATAATATTTAGCGAATCCGGCGTATTCTAAATAGGCGATTTCTAGAAATATCTTAACTACTAGGCCTAGAATATATAGTCTATCGGGTCTACCTATATTAAGCTTTTATATAAGGCCTTCCGCCTACTAGAAAGGAAGCTTTACGGCGTCCTCTACCGTAAGGTAGTTATTAGTATTAAGGACCTTCTTAATCTTATTCTATAAAGAATCTACCTTATAACTATTAATAAGTTATTATTATAATTAAGGGCTTAACTTAATAAGGCTAGTAGTTATATAAGTATAGCCTTATAATATATTAAGTTTACCTTCTTTATTAGTAGCCGCCTTTACGGCGGTAGCGTTATATAGCCTTAATAAGGTATTAGGTATAACGTACTACTTTCTAGGTTTATAGCGAAACTTAATATTATTAAAGCGTTATATATATTTAGAAGTATAGACTAGTTATAGATTTAACTTTACTATTAATAATATTATTATAAATATTTATTTTATAATTCCTAATACTATATTATAATCTATATATACTATAGTTTATAGGGCCGATTCTATTATATATTAGACTTTACCTAGTACCTAGATAATCCCTACTAACTCTAACTTAGTAGGCTAGTATCTTATCTCCGCGTCCTTTAATAAACGACTAAGAGATAATATAGGCCTAACCTAGGTATAACTAAGATATTTACTATCTTTAATAGCGCCGTTAATATAATAGACTATTATACTAAAACTGAAAATTTTACTAGTATTAAGATCTATAAATAGGATAATTTTATTATTAAAGTAAGATAAAAATATTAGAGATAATAAAGCCTTTTATAGTACCTTAAAAGATACTAATTCTAACTTAGAGGGGTCTATTATAGGCTTCCGTTATATAAAATCCTTCTATTTATTTCCTACCTTAGGTACTAATATAAGTATAAGTGTTTTCCTATCTTATAACGGCTTAGTAATTACCGTATAATAGGTAATATACCTACGTAGCTACCTAGTTATACTAAGGTAGGTTTCTAGTTATAAGAGTAATACGGGGAATAAGAGCCTTAATATAGCTAAAAGCTTATCTTCTACTATAGATAATTTAAAGGAGTTAACCTTTTACCCTAGTAACTATATTAAGGGGTATCTAAGGAAGGCTTTAGTAGGATTTACTAATATTCTATACCTTTATAACGTAGCGAATACTTATCGCAGGTATTATATATACTCTTATAGAGTTCGCGAATATATAATAATATTATTAATATATACCTTAATAAATTTTTAATAGATATAGAGGAGATAGTTAATTTACTACTAGATATAAGCCGGAGAATTCTTAAAACCTATAATAGTAATATTAAATAATTCCTAGCCTTAATAGCTAATAATAGTAAGCTTATAGTAGTTATTAGGATATATATACTAATAGTAGAAGAAGCTAGTAGCGTAAATAACGCTTATATACTTATAATCTTTTATAGTAGCTATTATTTCTAATTATAAGGGTAAGGTATAGATATCTAGGCGAGTAATAGTATTTAAGTTATAGATATTAATAACCGCACGTTATTAGGTATTATCTTCTAGATAATAAAAACTAGGAAACTAAAAGGCGTTAACTTAGTTATCTAGTAGAGTCTATCCTAGTTATAGAGCTTATTAAAGGTATTATTAAAGACCTTCTTTAACTCTATACTAAGAGGGTAGACCCTAGCTATTTTAGGGATTTTTTATTCCTAGTTAGACTTTAGCGGGATCCTTATCTACTCTTCTTAAGGGACGTTAGTAAGTCCTCCTTCTTCTTAGAGTTTTAGGAAGTTATTAATAATATTATATATCGGCTAGTATCTATTATAAATAGTAGCCCTATTAGGTATAATAAAGTCTTTTACTAAGGGCGTTATAGTAATATTAGTAGGTATAAAGCTTTTCGTAGTATAAGGCATTACTATATAAGGTATTACCGGCGAGGTTAAGGCTAGTAAAAGTAGAGGATAACTAAAAGTCGTAAATATAGTAATTATAAAGGTAGTAACTACCTTATTAAATACCTTCTAAAGCTAGCTACTCTAATATTTATTTTTTAGCTAACGTGTTACTAGTTCTACTATATCTTCTATTCTTAACGTTATATAAAAATACCCGTTAATTACTAATTCTTAGACTATTCCTAGATAATAATTATAACGTACTATAACTACCTTATCTCCCTTATTCTTTACTAATATTACTAATAGCGACGCGTCGACTAAAGAGGCGTAGAGAGATAATTCCTAGTAATTATTAGGTTTAAAGAAATAATTACGGTCTAGTAATAAGGTATAATAGACTAGGATTTATATTTAAGAATTAGGAGGTATAATAATAGTTCGCTTAATATAAACTAGGTATATAACTACCCTTCTATAAGCCTTTATTTCTAATAAAATATATATATTATAGCTCCCTATTAAGGCCTTTAATTAGGAGGCTAAGATATTAATCTTCTTAGGTATTATAATATCCATCCTAATAAGTATATTTACCTTAAGGTTATTTATAATATAAATTTCGTAGGGAGATATTATTATAACTATATTTCTCCTATTATTCTTCCTAGGTAGATAGAGAGGTAAAATAGTATATTTAGAAGTTATAAACCTTATTAATCTAATACCTCTAACTATTATTAGACTAGCTATTATCTAGATTTATAAGTTAGGTATAGAAGCCTTTAAGTATACTTAATTACCTAAGCTAATACTATATCCTATATTAAGGTATATAGAGTCTACCTTTCCGCTAGGTAATAGCCTTACCTTAGCTATTACATAGTAGTATCCGTGAAACGTATACTTTATATCTACTTCTTTAGACGAGTTAGTAGAAGATCTAATAATATTTTCTAATTCTTTAGGGGCGGAGGCATAATTAGCGTCTAGGAATCCTAGATTTCAGGAGTCTAGTAGAATATAGGTATCTAGAAAACCTAGATATCTTGATATAGATACGCGTTAACCTTTTCTAGAGCTCCTAAGGTATTAATATAACTAGTTCTTTAAGGTAAATAACTAGTAGTAATAATAATATTAATACGTAGGTAATATAATTAAGGTAGTACTAGAGTACTACTCTACCTTATTATCCTATTAAGGTTAGTAGTAATTAAGGTCCTTATTAGGGTAGTAGTTATTATTTTCTAAGGTTCCTTTAAGTACCGCGACGTCTTCTAGAGAGGTATTAGAAGACTCTATATTAGGGGATATATAAGAGGCTTCCTTAGTAGCTTAATAGGCTATACCTTATAGCGGACGGTAAGGTTAATATCTTATAAGACGAGGCTAATATCTTATAAGACGACTTAAACCTCTTCTATACCTATCTTAAGAGCGAGGATTATATTAGGGAGATATTAAAGTATATTAGGGCGACGTTAAGGTTAAATCTAATATACTAAGTATATTTCCTAAGGTAATTTATAGAGGTTACTAAGGTACTAGTAAAGGCTAACTTTACTAGGGGGTCTAATTATAGGGATTAGGCTAATAGGTAGGTCTATTACTATTACTATAATTACTATATACTAAATACCCTTAGAAAAAGGGCGGCTAGAATAGCTAATAGTAAGAAGGAAATAGTAGCCTAGAAAAACTACCCTAATAATTATTATTCTAGTACTAACCCGTCTTTACTACTAACTTTTTATTAGCCTAATACTACTTCTAAGAATACTCCTTAAGAGCTAGTTAATACTATATATCCACCTTACTATCTAAAGCTTTAAGGAACTTACTAAGAGTCGTAGTCTTTATTAGCTTATTAATAAATTATTAGTATTCTAAAGTAAGGTTATTCTAGGTAATATATAACTAGTTAGGAATATCTTTAAAATTAGCGGCCTTTACGTATCGTAAGAGGCTTTATATAAAGACTCTAGGTAATTTAGCTTACCTCGCGTCTTCTTATATATACTTCTCCGTTTATAATTTAGAGATAGCGATAGATCGCCGTTCTTTAAAGCGTTTAGTTAAGGTATTAATCTAAGACTTTAATAAGGTAGTCTAAAAGAGATCCTTTTCTAGAGCTGTAAGCTCTATAAAATACTACTTATATGCCTTACTACGTAGATATATAGGTAATATATTAAGGACCTTATTTTTACCCTTAGAGGCTACGAGATCCTATAGCCTATTAATAAACCCGTAGATATCTTAATAGAAAGCGTAACGTCCTTAGTAGACGATTACCCCTTCTCCTTCTATATCTAGGAAAAAGTAACTAATATCTTCGGTTTTAAGTGAGGCGGGGCTACCGTTATTCCTATTACTATTAATACCGTCTTGCCTAGGCGGTTCTAGGGGTCCTAGAGTACCTAGGGGCCTAGGCTATAGCAGATTATACCTTATATAACTTACTATAACACGTTTAATAATTACGTTGATATTTTACTCTACTATTACATTTTTAGGGCTAATTAGTTAGTTATAAATAGCTTCCTTAGCTAACGTAGCCCTAGTTATTATTATTAGAGTAGTCCTAGATAAAGATAATAATTAAATAGATAAAGAAGGTAATAGCAGATTTAATCTTAATAAAGAAGGATTTTTCCTAGCTAATACTAGCTCTAGTAAATAATAGCGAGCTACTTAAATCTATTAGTTATACTTAAATTTCTTAATTATAGTATAAAGTAAGGGTTTATCTACTATCTAATTAGTTAGATAAAGGTCCTTAGTACCTACTTCTTTACTAAGGCTAACTACCTTAAGAGAGGCGGATCTTAAGTAATAACGGCCCTAAGTAAGACCGCTAGGCCTAGGAGGCCTAAGATTTCCTTTAATAATTAAGGAGATAATTTAATAATTAAGATTATCTAGAAGGTTAGCGTAGACGTAACTAGAGGTAATAAAATTAGATAACTAGAAAGCGAGTATAATTATCTCCCTACTTATAAAAGCTAGCTTAAGAAGGGTTATCTATTTATAAGGTGTAGAAACTATTTATAAGACGTAGGTAATAAATAAAGAGTTAATAAGGTAGCTAAAAAGATAGAATAATACTCTAAAGAGGTAGAGTTATAAAAACTTAGCGAGGATAACGAGGCGGGGAAAGTAATATATAGTTATACCTACCTTCTCCAGATATCTTAGCGAATTCTATTATTAGGAATGTCTTAGTAATAACGAGGTAACTAGTAGTTATAGAAGGCTTTAGATAATTATATAGCTTAACGCGTACGGTATTAAGGGCTTTATTATTATAGGTAAGTACCTTAATAAGGCTATAACGGGCTGTATAAGGGAGGACTAGTACTAGGGAATTCGGCTAGTACTTTACTAGAGGCTCTCCGTTATAGTAGGCTAGTACCCGATCTAATACTATCTAATAGGGAGTAGTATCGGATAGTAATAATAGGTATTACTACTATTTATTAGGCTATATAGCTGATAAGTTAAATAGTTAAAAGATATATAGCTATCTAGAAAGTATAAGAATAGCTAAGTATATTACTAAGGAATATTCCTTAGTAGCTCTCTATATATTATAATATAAGGGCTATTTTTTCTTTTCTTATTAGCCGTTTCTTCTATAAATAAGTTTCTTTTATAGATCTCGCCTTATATATTCTTATATAAGTACTTTATATCTAATACTAGTACTAAAGCTTTTTTAGTATCTAGTCTTTATCTTAGATCTAGGAATAGGTTTATATATCTTCTATAGTTAGCGAAGAATAGTAATAGCTTTATAATATTAGATCTTTTATTATTATAAGCTGATTATACTATTAGGAGTAGTAAAACCTAGTTATTTTATCTTTTATTAATATAATACCTAAGATAGGTTTCTATTATTTAGTTTATATATTCTATTTATCTATCTATCTATAAATAATACGTAGTTAATATCCGTAATCTAGTTCTAATTAAGGCGATTAAGGTCTTCTAGTAGTTTAAGGTAAAGAGCTTATCTCTATTAGAGGTTATTAACTCTAGTATACTATAATCTCTAATAAGCTTATCTAATAAAATAAACCTAAGCTAACTAGTATTATAGGTTTCTTTATATAGAATTATAATAGTATACTTAGTAAGTTTATTAATAATTATTATAATAGAATTATATTTATTATTTATTACTAGGTTAACTAACTAAGGTAGTTTTATAATAAAGTCTATTATAATATCCTTTTATAATATATCTAGGACTTCTATAAACTAAATTTATCTATACTTAGTATATCTAGTAGACTTATTCTACTAGTAATATATATATTCCTTAATATATTATTTAACTAATACTTATAGGTTCGGCGTAGCGTATATTCTCTAAATAAGTTCTACTATCTTAAAAACTCTTAGATGTCCTAGTAAAGGATTATTATAATAATCTCTAATTACTCTCTTAACCGCCTTTAGTAGTAAGTATAACTTCTACTTATATAATAATAGGTCTTAGTTAGGTTATTACTTCCTAAGCTTACTAGCTAAGGTATCTCTAATATATACTCCTTTTAAGCTAGGAACCGTATATATTATAACTCTAATAGTTATTACTAGATTTCTAGTTAGTACTAATAATCTATTATTTTCTTATTTTAAGATAGGTTATAATATAATATCCTTTATTTATCTATAGTTCGACTATCTACTTAAAGTATCTACTCTTCTATTATCTTTTCCTAGGGTATACTAAATTTTAAATTTATATTATCTAAGGAGCTTAGACTATCTAACTTATTATTAATTTAACTCTTTAGTTATTATAAACCCGACTAAGTTCTTATAATTAGTATAAATAATAAGTTCTAAATAACTCTTAGTATATACTCTCTAATATTATAAAGAATAGATAATAGCTAAAAGCTCCTTATTATATATATTATAGTTTTATTCTACTACTATTATTCTATATAAGTAGTATACTACGGGGTACTATTTACTATTAAACTATTAATATAAGTAGGCTCCTATTATAAGATCTAAAGTATCCGTTTTAATATATACTAACTCTCCGTTATAAAATATATAGAGTACTAGCAGATCTATATAAGCTTATTTTAACTTAGTAAATACTTTCTTTTAATTAGTATCCTATTAAAATCCTATATCTTTCTTTATAATTTTAGTAAGTAGTAAGGCCTTCTTTAAATAGCCTTCTATAAAACGTCTATTAAAGTTAGCGAATCCTAAGAATCCTTATACTAATTTAATATTATATAGTATAAGCTAGTCCTATATAGCCTAAATCTTTTTAAGGATTATATAGACGCCTTTAGTTATTACTATAAACCCTAAGAATTTAACTAAATCCTTATAAAACTTGTACTTCTCTAGTTTTAAGAGGAGTCCTACTTATAATAGGTATATTAATATATCTTATATATATAGGATATATTCCTTAATAGTCTTAGAGTATATTAATATATTATTAAGGTATATAATTACTATCCGATCTAAATAAGCTTATATAATATTATTAATTAGTACTTAGTAGGTTACTAGTATATTAGTAAGACTAAATAGTATAACTAAGTACTTATAATATCTATATTAAGTCTTAAATACTATTTTCTATTTATTACCTTCTTTTATTTAAATTAAGTTATAAGCTCCTCTAAGATTTAACTTTATAAAGATCTTCGCTTTAGCTAGCCGATCCTATAACTCGCTAATATTAGGTAGCAGGTAACGATTTTTTATTATTATATTATTTAACTTTTAATAGTCTATATATAGTTATAGTAATCCGTCTTTCTTTTTTATAAAGAGTATTAGATACCCTACTAGTAATTTAGATTCTTAAATAAATCCCTTTTTTAGGTTCTTGTCTAAGTACCCGCGTAGTACTAAGAGTTCCTTTTTAGATAATATATAAATAGGTCTAAATATTAGTTCCTTCCCTAGTTTAAGTTTAATCTTATAATCCTAAGGTTAGTATTTAGGTAGAGCTTTTACTATTATCTCTTTTATAAAGAGGCGTTTCTATCTTTAATACTCTTATAAGATATTAGGAGTACTATTAGTTACTCTAAGAACTCTAACTTATTAATCCTATAGACCTTTACTAGTATCTATTAAGCTAGATCCTTATTTTTTAAGGCTATCCTTATTTAAAATTAAGGTAATATATACCTTAATTATTTTTTAATTTAATTTCTTATCTACTATTATCCTCTATTAGTATATAGGGTAGAATCTAGTAATATTACTAGTTTACTTAAACTTAAGTACTTTCCTTCTCTAGTTAATTACTAGGTTATACTTCTTTAACTAAGGTATACTTAAAATAATATAATAAGTAGCTATCCTAACTATATTAAAGGATATTTCCTTATAATACTATTAAAGTATAAATAGTATAAGGTTATCTCCTTAGCTATACTTCCTATTAATAGTTTTAACCCGTTAGCTATTTATAAGTTATATAGATCCTTTTTCCTTCGCGTTAATAGGCCTACTAACTATACTAAAGATTTAGAGATAAAGTTTCTAGATACTCTAGAGTCTATTATTACTATAGTTCTTTAACTATCTATTCTAACTAGTATATTCACGTATATTATATACTCTATTAAGTATAACTATTATATTTTAGGGATTAGGATATTAATCTCCTTATACTTCCCCTTAGTATAAGGGATTACTCTTTTCCTAATTTAGAAAGGAATCTAGTAATTCTTTTTTATCTTATATATTTCTTATACTTATCGTGAAAATATATATACTATTTAGTTAAGTAATACTTAGTAGTATCCTTATTATATTTAAGGTATTTATAGAGACTACTATACTATTATTAATTATAGTTTAGGAACTACTTATACGACCGCTTTATTACTAAGTACTAATTATAACTTAGATTATAGTAGCTTAACTAAGTACTTCTATATATATATATCCTAATTACCTTACCTAGATTTACTTTTATATACTAGTAGACTAGGTATATTACGTTAGCGTAGGCTATCTAGTATATTACTCCGTACTATAAATACTATAAGTCATTTCTAAATTCCTTCTATAAGAGTCTATCTAATACTTTCTCTTAGTAGAATTCCGTATTTCTCTTAAGTTTTATCTATAGATCTCTTAATGTAGTAGCGCGAGATTCTTCCCGTCTTATTTAAAGGTCCTTACCTTTCTCAGGTTCCTAACTAAGGTCTTCCTAATCTAAATCTTTATTTTCTTAGCTATACCTAGGATATTCCTTCTAAGCCTAACTACCGTTACTATTATTATTAGAACTAAGCTCTTTTAGTTATTCCTAAATATACTTAAGTCTACCTTTAATCTTATTAATATTTCTTTATTTCTTAGTAATCTCTTCTTATAATTCTTCTTATCTAGCTTTAAGTTCTTTAATACTTTTATCTATTAGCGAATTAATAAGAGCTAGTAAATCCTTTATAATTACTTCTAGTTTATTATTATTATATTTATCTTCTAGTTAATCCTTTAGAGGTCTAGTTATCTTAATTAATATTCTCTCTAATATATTTAATTATAATTACTTTACTATATTTTTTAACTTATAATCTTTAGTAATATAGCCTAGTTTATTATAGCTATAGTATTTTATTACTTTTCTATCCCCTTATTACTTCTTACTCCTAAGTTTCCCTTTCTTTTAGGTGAAGTCTAATTCTATTAGTATAGACTTATAAGGATTACGTTACATTTATTTCCTACTATAATATCCTCTAGAATAGATCCTAGCTTATCTAAGTCCGGTAATACTACTATTATAGCGTAATTCTATTATAAGCTTATAAAGTTAATTATTAATCCTTACTACAGCTTTAATAAGTACCTCTAATATATTATATACTACTCTATCTTATATAAGTTCCTTTTTAATATTATCCTTTAATCCTCTTTAATATATTATTATAAGTGCGTTATTACCCTAATTAGTTCGCGTAGAGTATTATTAAAACTAAGTTAAATACTCTAATACTAACTTCTTCTAAGTTAGGTACTAGATAACCCTTACTACTATACTCTCTTTATTAGAAGGTCTAAATATCCGCCTTATTTCTATATAGAAATAAGTAAAGCTCTCTATCTATACTTTAATAGCGGTGTTATTACTATTATTAGGCCCTTCTATATATCTTTTAAGATATAAGACGGACTACCTCTAGGCCCGTCCGCTTATATAAGTTATTATAAATAGTAGTTACTTACCTAGCCTAATAACGTCCTAGTTAAAAGAGAAGTATAGCTATATTTATATTAACTACTCTTCTAACTTATCCTAGTTACTATAATATAGGTCTAGTTTAGTAATCTTAATACTATCCCTAGCTTTAGCTATTATTAACTATTATAAACCGCGTTTACTTAGGGTAGGGTTCCTTTCTCCTAAGGTACTTATCTTAAGGGTACTTAAAGTATTATAACCTATAACTCTAAGTAGGTTATTAGGGATCTATAGTAGATCTTATAAAGTAGAGTATTAAGGAGAAGGCGAGAAGGCTTTATACTAAACTAGTCTAGTATAGAATTATATCTAGTATCTAGGAGATTAGTTTAGTAGATAATATAAGTTAAGTACGAAGCTCCTATCTAGAGGGAAAGTAATACTATTTATATAGATATAGGAAAGTCTATACTTATACTAATCGCTAGTACTTAACCTATATTAACTAGAGTAATCTAGTTAACCTAATTACTTAACTCGTTATACTAAGGTATATTTAACTTTAGTAAGCGCTTATAACGTCTACTAAGGCTCGCGTACTAAGGGTATAATACTAGGTTATACTAAACCTAGGCTTATAACCTATTAAATAGTATAATAATTAATAAGTTATTTATATATAATTCTAGGTATAGTATAATAGTATTATAATAACTAATAGATAGATATAGTTATATAGAATAAAATAACTATTATAAGAAATCTCTACTAGTCTACCAAGGCCCCCTAACTAGCCCTGATTAGTAACTACCGAGGTTAACCCGGCCTGAATTCCAACAGGTTCATGTGTTGTTCCACCACCAATCAGCAGCCTCTTAGCGCGTCCTCTATCTTGCCAAGACGCTAAGGATCAAAGGCGACTAATCCGCAATCGTATCTTTGAATCTCCATGCTTCCATAAGCATCGGTCAAGGACTGCTTGATGGCAACATCACGCAAGAGACCAGTTCTCCTTATACCGTTCGCATCGCCATGACACACAGAGCAGTCGCTCTCAAGGATGAAGGCAACAAGTGAGGCGTTTGCTCCCCAACTTTCCAGCCTGATGCTCATGTCGTACAGATTCTTCCAAGACGGCAATTGGAAAGACGCAGAGTCCCTATACTCTCAGGCGTGCGCCCCCCTCTCCAAAGTCTTACCCTTCAGCTCTGACAATTCCAACCCCAGCATCCAGAAAGACCCCACAAACCCTAAGATATTTACCAACCGTGCTATCACCCGAATCAAGCTTCAATCGTGGGATGCATGCATAGACGACTGCATCAAAGCCGTCGAGCTCGAGCGTTCCAACATGAAAGCGTACTACTACCTTGCGCAAGCCCAGCTCGCTCTCAACCATCCCAACGAAGCGCTCAGCTCTGCGCTGACAGCATACGAGAAATGTCTAGAGACATGGAGTAGTAGCACGCAGGCAGTATCGGGGCTGGTATTGCAGGCGAAAAAGCTGAAGTGGGAGGCGAAGGAAAAGGAGAAAATTAGGCAGCGGAGTGATCTGCTGAGGGAATTAGAGGACGGGTTAAACAATAGGAAAAGGGCTGAACTGCGGGATCTGAAACATCTGCACTTGGACGCAAGCGACGAGGCGGAAGAGAAGGCTGACGTTGAGCTTTCGACGAGAACGAAGATCGAAGAATTGAGGAACGTCTTTGCTGTGGCGGACCCCAAGTATTTGCAGCGAAGGGTAGATTACCTATTTAGCTACGATGAGACTTCGAAAAGGGCTAATGAGATGTCTACAGGAGGTCCCAGACTACCTGATTGATGCAATATCATTCACAGTGATGCACGACCCTGTGATGACCAAAACGGGCAATTCATACGACCGGTCGACGGTAATGGAGCACCTGAAGCGATCCCATACCGATCCTTTGACGAGAGAACCCTTGCGACTTGAAGACTTACGGCCGAATTTAGCGTTGAAGCAAGCATGCGAGGAGTTTTTGGCTATGAATGGGTGGGCAGTGGATTATTGATCCAACATGCCGGCTAGGATAATAGTCTCTACACGATGGTCGATTTGGCCAGGAGCGTCTGATACCCAAATTTACTGCTACAGCCGTTTCCCCCAAATTTTAAATCTCTCCTTTCGAGAACGATATTCAACTACGTTTTCTATGCAACGTCTACACCACCAAAGTATCTCAATATCTCTCCACCAGTCCCACATAGTACGAAAGAAAAGCTGCGCTGGTCGGACAGAAGCACAGCTATGAATCCCGACTGGCAGAACATACTATCTCGCACAAAGGTATATCTACCTTCCAGGACCCTAAGCCCAACCACATGAATTCCACCCATCCCCTCGCCATCTCATATCCACCCCACAACAGTACGACCCTGCAACTCCAACATCAGTGCGAACCATCCACGAACATCAAACTACACAAACTTCCAAGAATCGCCATACCACAGCCTATCGTGATAGGTTGTGAAAACCATCTCACATACATACTAAGACGGGCTCGTTATTCATCTATACTCTACCCTGGTATTGATGCTATTTAGTGTCAACCGTCCTCAAGCACGCCATTCGTAATTACGCCAGATGCCATAATACCCCGTTCTCTCCGATTCAGAATCCAAAAGTATCACAAGATGGAATGACGGTGGTGTCATAGCGGACCAGACCCTGGAGCAAACATCCCGTGGGAAGTATACTTTGTCGCCGTGGTATCCCGCTACACTGAGCATTGATGGGCGCTGAACATTGACTTTGCGGATACAAGATACATCATTTACATACGTTCAGAGTCGTTATGGAAGGCGTTATTGACGTTGTTCATCGAGGATCTTCAGTATAGTCATCATAAAGCCTAAAGTAGTTGGAGAAGTTCATCACAGATGTTAATCAAAGCTTTCAAGATGAAGAAAATAAATATACCATCTTCAACAGATTGTTTCACTACACGAGCGTCAAATACGGGGATTCGATTCAGAGATCGAATTTGATCCCGGAGACATATCTCGAGACAGACTCGGATTATGCTACAGAAGTTGAATTGTGGGTTGGAGGATATGTACATGACCATCGAAACTCGTTATTGGTTCGATATGTTATGTGGTGATCTGATACTAATCAGGAGTATTTAGATGTAACACTTATCCTTGCACGCCTACCCATCCTTCCCAATCGCTCACAATTAAGAGACCGCTGGCTCCGAACTATCCTACAGCGTGATCGAGATAGAAGACCTCTCTCGATATCGAAATCCAAATCGATCCGCGAAACCATAGACTATGTACACATTCCGTACAAGCTACACTGTCTACTACCTTACCCACCTCCCACCCTCCCTGTCGTGGCTAATAGATGTCCATCAACGTTTCTGACCACTATACCTAGATCACAATTAGGAACTTCACTGTCAACCTTCGTCATCATGGTCTGGAGTTCCTAGCAGCTGTCATATGTATCTCGCACCCGATCGTGGGGGCTGGTGTTGGATTTCAAGCTGAAGAGGTGTTTGGTGGACGAGGAGTTTTATGCATTGCACTGGTATTGAGATGCTAGAGAGCTATGGGAGAGTAGGAAGCAGAGTGTTTTCGTGTCGCTACATTTGTTGATTTTGACACTTTGGCGTATGCGTAATTTGGAGTTAAGAGGGGGATCTGGGTAGGGTCTGTTGACCATTGTTGCAATGTTTGTATTGAGGAGCCAGTTCACTGCGGGCATGTTCTACCGTTGTAGCCAATGATTGTCGCAGCGGAGATCTGACCAGGGATACAAACAAGAGAGTCGAACATTTGGGCAGTTGGTGAGTTTTTTGATTGCTTTGTAGGAATAGGTTGTGCAAGCAATATAATAGTTGTTCGGCTTATAAGTGTCATCTCTCTAGACATCGCGGCATGGATAGGGTTGTGTATCATATCCCTAATGGAAGGGTGGATACCGCGAGAGGCTTAAGAGCTACCCATGAAGACCGTAGATTAGTCGGAGACTGTAGAGGAGTGTGCTTTCCGAGTTCTGCAGGACGTTCACCATGTTGTATTCGTGGCTTTCCAAGGATACAATCTGGGTTATGGACCAGTTCTTGTTGCTGATAGGGGGAGTAGGATATTTGTTGCAGTAGTCGTGGACAAAGTACTGTTCAATGAAAATGATGGAGGTCATGTGGTAGATTGAGCGGTTTCAACGTCCTCGCAAGACTATCAATGAACCATAGGTCATAAAACTCAATTGCTTGCTATCTCCTTTAATCTTCGACTTCTTCTGTAGCACAGTGTCTCTTCCTCACTGTGCCCATTCCCTCCTCCCTCGCAACCGGACTGGAAGACTCAGCACTATCCAGCGCCTTCAGACTACGACGCGTAACACGCCCACTTGTCCTGCGGCCCGTCGAATCCTCTCTAATTCCGTCAGGATTCTCACGGCCCTGCTCTATGCCATCTGCAGGCGACTTCGCTTCGCCCTCCAGCTCTCTCATCTCATACGGCGACGGAAGATCCCTCCATCTCTCATCTCGAACGGCCTTTTCCAAACAATAGCTATGATAGAACTCCAAGAACCCTTTGCGGCACGCCAGTTTCCGAAATGTCTTCTTCTGCATCTCCCGAGTATATGGGTTCTCAGAGAGCCCCACATGTCCCACGTCGCCTCCAAGCACTTCTTCAACGACGTGTTTGCAGAAGAAGCATAGTGCCTCCAGATGTCGAGGTAGAAGCTCCCTACCATCCTTCCGCATCACCACCGCGCTGTCCAGTACAGTTTTAGCCGCGAAGCCGAAGCCATCAGCCTCTAGATCACCGATGATTTGCAGCCATGTCGCGAGTGGGTTGGTTCTGTTGATGGAAGGGTCATGTTTGTAGGTCCGCATCCAGATAGGCAGATCGATCAGGGAGGGTATTGAGCAAGGCAGATCGCCTGCGTGCAATATAGCTTCGATGCCCGGAACGACCGTAGAGGCAAACGGTTTGGTCTTGTTCTTCTCCATGGCGCCTTGGCAGTGGATGATTGCGCCTTTGATCTCGGTTGTGTCTGGGTAGGGACCTTTCAGATTCCCTTTGTATAGCCATTCGTGGAGCCCAGGAGGCATTGTCAGGGTTCTATGCGATGAATCCTGAACTGAATTGATCGAGTAACGAGGGTCATCGTCGTTGTAATCTGTCTCGTTGAACCTTGGCAGCCTCAGCTCTTCGAAGGGCTCCCTCGGAACGTTCGTCACCTTTGTCTTCAATATCGTGGGCATATCTTTGCGAGGCTTGAGCTGATTTGTGACTGTAAGAGTGGAAGGTCGATAGCTTCGCTGTCTGAAGTGACAAGATAAGGAGACTTTCGTTTGAATGGTTTGGAGTGAGAGGTATGTAACTGTGTTGTTTGCTTGGGTAAAGTGACGTGGTTCTTAATGAGATCTTGATGAGATCGCAGTTATGATTTGAGGCGAATCGAAGGTTTACAGTAGGAGATTAACAGGATAAACAAGAAACGATGCTGCTTCAGAGATTCACTTCTGTTGGTGTTGTACATGGGTAAGGAGCGGGATGTGAGGCAACATGTTGAACATTACACAAAACCTTTCATTCAGACCCGAGCGTCTGAAATTGCACCCGCCTCAGTATCGTTCGTATGCAGACTTATGAACGGTCGTACTCAACATGGTAATTTGATAGAATCAACGTCAAGCTGTACTGCGGGTCCGATGGCGCTGACGTGGACATGCGCTTAGCAACAAATGTATGGGTTTGTATATAATGGGAGAAGGATCTGAGCTGGAATTTTCGAACGTATCAGGTGTTAGAGAGTGCCTGTTATTGATAGACAAGATAGACGATATCGCCGGATTGTTCAGCTGACACTAAATATCCCAAGTCGAACTTCGGCTCTATAGCGACTCGTTCAAGACCTACACTGGCGATGACGATGATAATTAAAATGTCGACAGGAACGATTTGGCAGTACACGTTTAGCTCAGCACTTCTCAATGCACCATGTATACTTAAGACAAGAAGTGTTCCGTAGGTGTAATAAGCATGGATCTCCATGTTAATAAGCATCAACCTTTGGAAGATACGAGCAAGAGTTCAATCACCTGTTAAAGTACGCTAGCATTGAGCCCCTTGCCACTGGCAAGACGGATGAAGCAGGTGTCTAGCCGGAGGCAACGTTATTTCAAGTGACCTCTCTGTACGTCTACAAATTTGGAGGCTCTTGAGTCCCTGGTGTATGCTGGTCCCGAGAGAAGTAATCCCATTGACCTGGTGGTGGCTTCTCATCAAGCTCTTCCCAGCTGTATCAACAGTCAGCACCAGAATTTTGATTAGACACGTGAAGGAATCAATACGCACACTTTCGACTCTAGCATAGTATTCACCAGCTTCAGCTCGCCTTCCGCCACTTCTATGACTTCCTCGATCAGACCGCCACCTATCTGGGTTTCTGCATCACCAATCCTGGAAGTCATTGGGTCAGCTTCTTCATGAAGAGGAAGGCGGCGCCCCATCCGCTTCCAACCTACTGTGATGTTTCCAATGCTGGCTCAGGCTCCCATTGGATGGTATCGGCTGAGTCCTTTGAATTGCCCTTCACCATTCTCGTCTGAGTATCCTCGGATCCATTGTCCATGGTCGTCACATAACTTTCCCCACCAGCCTGTATATATTGATGGCTTCCGCCTGGTTGGAATGCTTTCGGATTCTGCTGCACCATTTCCGAGGCCCTTTTCGCCCACTCCTCGTAACCCTCTGGCTTAATGGATTCCATAATATTCATGCGGTGTCTCGTCAAAGCTTCTGTAGATTGCCTGTAAACTGAATGTTCAGGGAATGCTTTAAGCTTGTCAAGCGTAGAGCCATAGAGGTAGAGGAGGGCCGATCGAGGAGCAGGATGATTGAAGAGACCTGTGAGGCCAGTTGGATCGCCAGCTTCGAGGTAGCGCCCTGGCTTAACGACAGCCAGCAATCGTAGTGTATACCTCATTCTGAAAGCGACAGGAGCTAGATGTCACAGAAAACCTGGCGCCACCATCAAAGCTATGTTGGATGTCAATTGGCTGTGACCTGCGTGGTATGTCAAGAATCAGATAGTGACACGAGATACTCCGTAGTCCATTTGATAGAACTAGCGCCGCCAAGTGAGAATGCCAAGCCCGCTGTTTTGGCCGCCGAATACATCACTTCCGCACTCCTGAGCTCTACGAAGGCATACTTATCCTTCATCGCCAGTCGTTACGATCACTGTTAAGACTCCATGACCATGGTGTTGCGGTAAGACACAGGAACTTGGCGAAGTCACGGTCTTCCAGCTTCCCTCCAAAGACTACTTTCCCTGGCTATCATCATACCCTCGTCCTCCAGACCATCTATCCAACCAGGTCCGCTTGTGCCCGTTCGACCTGCCTCCCCTCAAATATGCGCTTCCCAGTGTCTCCATCACTGACCGTCCTCTTCCTCCTGTCCCCGGTCTTCGCAAAACCCGCCGCAATCGATACGCAACATCAGCTGAGTACAGTCGAGGATGTCTTAGCGGAGCCAAAGGCCAATGCGGTGGAGGCGAAACAGATCGAAGATGGCCCTAAAGCAGGATCTACGAACAGTGAAGCCGTCTCAGATACACCGACGAAGTTCAACGGCCTGGAGGTACCGCCAATGAAAAAGCTGACAGGAGATACGTTCGATAAGGACACCAAAAACGGCTATTGGTTTGTCAAGCACTATTCGCCATACTGTCATCACTGCAAGGCTATAGCACCGACATGGCAAACGCTCTACGAATTCTACTATACTTCGAAACCTGTGCCCGCGGGCAAGGAGCCGTCGAAATCTGATATGAACTCCTTCTCACGCTATTACGACTTTCACTTTGGTTCTGTGGACTGCATAGCTTATGGCGACCTCTGCGGCAAACATGACATCACCGCGTTCCCAACATTTATGCTCTTCAAGGGTGGCGAGTTTATCAGGAAGTTTGATGGGAAGAAGAATATGGCCGAGCTGAGCGCTTTTGTTGAGGATACATTGGAGTCGACGCGACCGGGATCCAGGCCGAAGGAAGGCGTCAAACTGCCCGAGCCTGAGGCGACATCGGTTGATACTGGTGCTCCACCGGCTGAGCCAGCGCACAAAGATAAGGATCCCGCAGCAGGAGTGGCAGCGGCAGAAAAACACATGGAGGCGCCAGCCGAGGAGACTGCAGTGGCGAAGACACCCGCAAGGATTGCAAAGGCTACCAGAAAGCCTCAGAAGTCAACCGCCAAGCCAAATCCACTTGGCACCAGTGTATCGTTGACGCAGGAGAGCTTCCAGAAGCTTGTTACAAATACTCAGGATCCTTGGTTTGTCAAATTCTATGTTCCATGGTGTCATCACTGTCAAGATCTTGCACCGAATTGGCAGCAAATGGCTAAGGAGCTGACTGGAAAACTCAACATCGGCGAAGTCAACTGCGATGCTGAGTCACGGCTCTGCAAGGACGCTCGCGTCAGAGCATACCCAACGATACATTTCTTCCGAGGTGGCGAGCGAGTCGAGTACGATGGGCTTCGAGGTCTTGGAGATCTTGTCAGCTACGCCAAGAAGGCCCTCGATGTTGGCAGCGGAGTTTTATCTGTGGATGCGGAGGCCTTCAAGAAGATGGAAGAGACTGAAGAAGTCATCTTTTTGTACTTTTACGATCACGCTACAACAAATGAAGACTTCGAGGCATTGGAGAGGCTGACGTTGAGTCTTATCGGCCACGCCAAGCTGGCGAAGACGGATTCAAAAGAGCTCGCAGATCGATTCAAGATCTCGACTTGGCCACGATTGCTAGTATCAAGGGATGGCAGACCGAGCTACTACAACGTGCTTGCGCCCAAGGACATGCGGGACTTTCGACAAGTCCTTAGCTGGATGCAGTCTGTGTGGTTACCTATCGTACCGGAACTTACCGCGTCGAATTCGAACGAGATCATGCGTGGAAAGTATGTTGTCTTAGGCATATTATCTCGAGAACGGTCTGACGAGTTCATCTTGGATAAGCGGGAGATAAAAAATGCAGCTCTTGAATGGATGGAGAAGCAGACGCATGCGTTCCAGCTAGAGCGTCAGGAACTACGGGACGCGAAGCAGTTGAGACTTGAAGAGGCGGAAGATCGGAATGATGGTAGAGCGCTACGTGCTACCAAAAACATACGTATTGACATTAGAGAAGACGACAAGAAGCAGGTGGGGTTTGCGTGGATTGATGGCGTGTTCTGGGATCGATGGATACGAACGACTTATGGCATCAATGTCAATGAAGGCCACAAGGTCATAATCAATGATGAGGATGTGAGTCCTGAATCTTCTGTCACTTCTGTAAGGGCAACGCTAATAAGAATAGAACCATCGATATTGGGACAACACAATGTCTGGCGCTCCCATCGTCCCTTCACGAACCTCAATCCTCGAGACCGTTCCCAAAGTCATCTCGAGTCCCTCCAAGATCTCCTCAAAATCCTCGACGGGAGTCATCCAACGGATATTCTTCCGACTTAGCGGAGCAGCCACAGGCCACCCGTGGTTATCGTTAGGGATGCTGATCGGCATGGTCCTTGGTGGCTTGGTATGGGGCCGGAGGAGGATGCGGAGGACGAAAGGCAGCCCTGGTGGATTCTTCCAGTTGGACGGGAAGGAGGGTCTGCTGAACGGTGGTGGGTATGGGAAGGCTGATTGAAGCAATGAGTGGCGTATGATTCAAGGAGGGGTTGGCTGCATGCTAGGAATATCGGCTGCGTACGCCTTTTGTAATTTAGTCCTGATACATAATTGGGCTACGGCGTTTGAGATGGTAGTAGGGTTGGCACTGATGAAATATTTCCAATCTGTCCATCCTCGTTCCAATAACCTTGCATGCATACATCGTCAAATATTCCAACATCACAATGGTATCGCCGTCGAGCGACACGAATGTCCAAAAAGACCAACACAAACGCACATACATAGAATTATCCTACACCACTCCCTTCCCCATCCCCAAAATGACCCAACCATCCCCCCAACCATCCCCCAACCATCCACCTCATCCCCCTCACCCCCCCAACCCCCTCGCCACCTCCAAAATCTCCTCCCCAAACGCCGGATGCCGCCCCCTCTGCCCCGGATACGTAGATTCAGTCATCGCATCCAAGATCCCCGGCACCTCATCGCAGATCAAGCTCTTTGAGAACCCAGCCCTGCCTTTTGCATCTTCCCATGTCTCTTTTTGCGCGGGGGAGAGGTGTGTGAGAGTTGGGGGGAGGGTGTATAGAAACCCCTGTCATTACCCCATAGCATTAGTCAGATGATATTATCGAAGGATAGGAGGATGGGGATGGGACTAGTGATAGTGGGATAGTGGAAGGAGAAGAGGAACTGACAAGCGTCCTCCCCACGAAATCCCACATGAAATAGATCTTGTTCTTGGAGGCCGCAGGGGTCATGTATGTCTGTTGCAGGTTGGGGGCCATGGCTGGGTGCTGCGATAGAGCTGTGAGGAGGGTGCAGAGGGTTGTGGTGAGGTGTGTCCAGGCGGGGGCGGCGGAGGGGGGGGTGGGAAGGGTGGTGAGGTGGGTTGTAAATTGGGCGCGGGTGCTGGTGTGGGGGTCGGCCATTGGTCGGGCTGGGAATGGGAGGGGAGGAAGGGGAGGGGGGTGTGCTAGGTGGTGGTTGGTGGTGTGTGGTGTGTGGTGTGTGATGGTGGGAGGGGTGGGAAGGAATGGGGATAGGGAGGAAATTGGGTCGTGATATTTGACGCGTATTCACGTGACATGAAAGAGTCCTGATTCGGACTGCTGCACCCCATCTTTCGTTTGCTAGAAGTGGATCCCAGTCATAGATGAGGTTGCGGTCGATTAGAGGCTATGTCAGGTATTCAATTGACTCCGCTCTGCTTAGCTGTCGAATCTTCTGTCGTCTTGTCTCCTCGACTTTTCGCCAACATATATGTTCCAACATTATCCCGTACCTAACCCTTCTATACTCATAGCCATGCAGCCGTCCCGTTCCATTCCACTGACATATAGAGATCACATCTCCATCACACTTCCGATTACCCTCGAACACCTAACGCCATCCCGTAATCAGCCTCTCTGATCCCAAGCTCCATGGTACCACTTGACAGTACTTAGGTACCTTTCGAACCTATAACCCCAATTCCCCATCATCATCACATAATTCCCCAGCCCACTTTCCCACCCCCATACCTCTCACGCCGACCCTTCTCCCGCACCTTCTCATACACCAGCCCACAACATCCACACATCAAACTCGAACTCCGAAACCCTTTCGGCACATACCCATACATTACTGGTATCGAACAGCATACCAGCTGATGATGATGATGACATACCATCATGTGCCTCCGCATCTCGTCACAGCAGCTACAGCCATAGCACCATCCATCCCACGACCAGCCGCCCACACCGGGCTTTGGACTCCACTGCGCTCGGGGACAGGGCGGGTGGAAGAGGGGTAGGCTGTGAATTTTCCGCATGTGATCTTGGAGTGTGGAGCGGTATCGGAAGGCGGGAGCGTTGCGGATGAGATTGGTGTTCCTGGAGCTGAGTCATGTAAGTATATTTGCTGAGTTAGGAGGTATAGCGGATGGAGGATGAGGAATTTGTGCAGGGATGATGTTGTGGATGGGATCGCTTACGGGAACATGAAATTGGGCAATGGATATTTGTTCATGGGTCGCGGATAGTAAGGTGGGGAGGACTTGGTGCGGCGATGGGGATCGTACAAGGGTTCCTCATAGTACCACGCAGGGCTTCGCTGGTTGGGGGTTCGGCCTTGAGGATAGAGTATTCTTTCTCGTCGGCGGGGTTGCTGTCCTTCAATGTTAGATCTATGTTTCCTGATTTGTGACTAGGGTGATTCGGTAGAGCGTACACGTGGATCAAGACGGAGGTTGTTGGAGAGGTAGTCATCATCGTAGTAGATGGGGCTGTCCATTTCTCGCATTGTGAGATATACGGTAGTAGCGACGTGATATTGCGAGAGGAAGTCTTCGAGTAGTCGAGAGCTCTGTTAGCGAGTGTAGAATTCATGAGCTCCTTCTTGAAACTGGTAGAAATACTACCATCGAGTTTGTTTCATATAGTAACAACGAACTCGGGTGTCCTAGCATAGTAGTACCGTATCCACGGAGGGACCTTCGTTTGTAGATAACGCGGCCAGCCACCTTGGGCCTCCGTGCATGTGGTAGAAGACAAGGCGGCGCTTATTTGCTAAGGCGGCAGAGCTGATTCGGAGCTGCAGTACTTGCTGCAGATAACTTCTACTAGTCCACCCGATCTGCGTGATATTTCGACTGGTAGATTGCTGCCATTTCTGTCGTCGCAGTCCTTCGTCGTCGGCAAAGATTGACGAGGGCAGTGTCTCGAAGCTGACCGTTCATTTCAGTGATGTGATACAGGCTCGGGTGTTGGGCTTTCGGCGACGCTTTTCTTAAGAGTCTTGTTGGACATCAACGCATTTTTACAGGTCATGGCTTCGGACAGAAATGCTGGGTATATAGTCTACTGTGCAGACATGTTCTTGCCAATATAGTAAATGTTAGAGCCCTCAATCACGACCAAAGAACTTGGAAGGTGTCGATGACAATTTCTCATGCTAGAGCATTCACCGTAATGTGATGCCGGTAATGGTTGAGACGGCCAAGGAAAGTGGCATAAGAGATAAGGAAGCGGAAGCAAAGTAGACGATAACCATAATACAATGTAAGAGCACGACCCAGCACTTATGTACAGAAGCTGTCCAGGGGATCGACTTTGTCGCTCGGCTTGTCCATTACTTTCACCTGGTCGGTCTCAAAAGGGCTGCAACGCGATCAGCAGGAGCCAGGGCAGGAACAGCTGAAAGAGACTTACATTGTCACTCGGTGGTATTTCCCGGATGAAGTAGTCCCCCACTATTGGCAGTTTCTATCCCAGACACACGTCAGCCGTTGGTTCTCCTCACGACCATATCCTTGCCCAGCTAAATCTCAAGGCACCCAATTCCCCCATAATCACCCTGCCGTCCATTTTCATGATTTGCCCCCCACCGTAATGGGAATGTACGTACTTGGCAGATGTCCGTCCTGACTTTCGGCACTTTTGCAAAGAATTGTAATGCAAATAATGCTCCCGCCAGACCAAAACCGCCTGCTGTGATTCCACTGTATAACCCGTCAGCGCCCCAGATACCTCGAGACTGTCTTGCAGAAAAGGAACGGTGCTCGAGTAAGGATGGCGAGAGGCTGCGTACAATTTCATGGCTCGTCCTGCGTTGATGCCTCGGACGTTGAACGGAGTTTTGTACCTGGCGATCGGTCAGACTAAAATAGAGGTTTAGAGGGGCGAGGATGAAATGATCGTACTTGGGGCCATAGGGCGATATGTAGGTGCCGTATGCTGGCTTAGCAGTTGCAAAGCCAATGCCGTGGTGACCTTGGACCTGGGAGGCATCCAGTCAGTATTGTAGTGCAGCTGCGACTAGGAGCTATGAGAACTACCATCTTGATGTGAGAGTAGGGTGAGAGAGACTAGTCAACGCATTGGTTCAGAGGTATGTACGAAGCTACGGATAAAGCAGCGCTTGGCATTATGTATGCCATTCGGACAGGACAGTCGAACCTAATGATAGGACTCAAAACCGCTCACCCGAAGCATCTCTCCGAATTTTGCCGGACATCGAAAAAAGTAACGTAAGACACAAGCAAAGCATAAAGAACCGACTGCCTTACCCCACAATCCCTTCCTTTCTTTTGTCACAATGCTTTATCGCAGTCAAATTCACGAGCCTTGAGCCTGTGCAGTCAGTCTTCGGACGTCAGTCACCTTGTCCTGCAGGTCGAAATCCACATACCGGCACATCCGACACCAGTCAAGCAAATGCCTCACCACTGAGCAACGCACCTGCAGGTCTGCCCGTCTAGCTCTGTACAACGAACGCTAACCAAGAGCTGCAGCATCGCTCTCCGACAGGATCCGGATCTCTTCTCCCCCAAGACCCCCGAACCTTTACTATTCAAAGGTCCTCTCAAAAAAGTGCCAAAATGCCCACCAACCGCCCTTTCTTCGCCAACTTCCTCGCCGCATTCCGCGCTCATTCCACAATCTCCAAAACCTCGACCACAACCGCTATAACCCCAACAACCACCCAGTCCTCCACCTTCTCCCCTCCAACCGTCAGCTCCGCCCGAGCGATGGCAACCAAAGCCCCCTCCCAGGGCGCAACCACAGCAGCCGTCCAAGCCGCGAGCCTTTCGCATGCTCGGTCCCCTGTATCTCGTTCCCCGCCCGCTGCGCGTTCTCCTCCGTCGAATTTCAGGCCACAAAGGCGAGGGAGTGATAGCTCGAGTGATGGGGGATTTCGGGATGCGTTAGGAGGGGAAAAGTGGTATGTGGGTGGACGGACTGCGACAGGGGAGGAGAGGTTCTACAAGTTGGGGATGGTGCGGAAGGAGAGAAGTGGAGATCGGTTGAGTTTGGATCGATTGAGCTTGTGAGGGTATTCTATGTGGAGTTGTGGAGGCGATGGAAAATAGGGTATCTGTAACATTTTGGTCGTGCGGGAGGTTTATTGAATATTTAATCTCCTGTGTATGTTATATATGGGGCAGGGTTAAGCATTAAGGGAATAAAGTACAACTCCTCTGCTGACACATGTAGCAATCGGAGTGTCACTCAAAGCCTGCATGGCGGATCAGATGATATGTTATCACGTCCAGGCGGCCCTTTCCGTATTCATACCAATAACGGCACCACGATCTTGAAAGAACATATTTCATCCATTTCAGCGGGCATTCACAACGACACCTCGAGTCTTCTTCACAATGTGCTTGTATGTTCAGCACTGAAGCAGTCACAACATAAACGCCCCCAAGAACCATCTACCAACCCCACGTCCAATCCTAGCTCATACCTATTCTCCATATCACCTACAAAGTCATGTAATACTTTCAGTCCCGCCGGCACCCTGACCTTGATCACGAATCTACAAAAGCCATTCAATGAGACGAACGGGGAGGTATATCCGATCATCACCCATCGCAAACTCTCCCTGCCTCTCTTACCTAGCCAAAGACTCAGTCGGCACTTGGAAATCATGGGAGCTGAGATCAAAATACCTACATGAATGCTAGCGTGATGATGTCCTATGGTAATGAAGACTCCCTAGAGAGAATATGGTACCTACTATTCCAGCTGAAAACAAAGAACTATCCTGTGAGCGTTCGCTGCATCATCACCTTCATAACTACCTCAAGGCTGGACTTCCTCAAGTATTCAATTAGAGATAGCTGCGAATTAGGACCTTAACACCCTTTGAATCATCCTAGCGGTAATAATTTCACAAAGCGGTCGTAATTAAGCAGCTACTCGTCGTGTCAAGTACACAGTACAGTAAACACATGGCATCCTATTTAACTCATCCATTTCACCAAAAATGCAGGTACATTGGAGTAGCTTCAATAATCCACTTTGAAGTATTCATTTCTCCTTGATACTAAGGATACAGTAGCAGCTATTCTAATGTCGAAGTTTAGAAAATTTGGGAAATTGCAAAAACACATCCACAATGAAAGCTACTATTCTTACCAACCTTCGCAGAATCAATCATCTCCAGCGATGCTATTATCGTTCTTCTCTACTCTACCAACCGACCGATCTATGGAAATACAGATCTAACCGTGGAGTTCTTACACCGTACAAACCTATCTCATGCACTAGAATAGGATAGCTGCTTATAAGCAATCCTGGTCTCTTTTAAGAACATGTATCGTAAAACCCATTGGTTTCACGCGAAGACACCTGTGCAGTGCAAAAATGCGGTATGTATAGAGACTATAAACCCGCTACTTAATCGAAGATTAGTGATTCTTGTTTCGTTGCAAGAAATATAACTGCTGAATTTACTCTGGTTTCGTTTAGTATTATGATATTTTCAACGAACGAGTTTCTCTTTTTTGAGGAAAGGAAGGGGCATGCAATTTTCTCGAGCGAAATAGGGAGCGCCTAAAGCAGTCAAAGGAACATCTCAGACTCTTTTAAGATTTTAGTTTCGTAGGATGGGTATGTAGGTTTCAAGTAAGAAATTCTCAAACATTTCCAAGCATTTCTTTAAGCAGTGTAGCTAACCTAAAGGATCGTACGTCGACTTGATACTTATCCGGCTAACTTATACTGCATTCTTCTTTGAAGAAAATCGTCTATGCCGTGTCTCGAATGAATTTTGAATTTGGTACTTTATTAGATAAGCTTAGCAGGTTTCGTTGTTCCACGGAGGAACCCGAGTGATAGGATTGTAGTACATTCTACGATCCAGCAGCCCATTGTTTCGATGTACACCACTGCATAATTGACGATAAAGCTGTGAGTTTACCTCGCCTCGGTTCTGCTATCACACAATGCCTACCGAGAGATATCACTGATTCAATAAACTGACTGAGAGCTAGCTGCCGATACCCAGCGAAGATATAAATCGGCAAATCAGCGATTAGGATCACTACAAGACATGTGGGAAATGGTGCATCAGACAGATGAAAGAGCTAAAGGCCTTAGTCACAATTTCGCTTGGTGGCTGACATCACGCGTCAGGATCACAATCTTACGAGATGGAGTAACGATTACCGGGCGAAAGCTTCTTTCATTCTATTGCCTAGCGATGCGACTATAGCTATTGTCAGCTGAAGTTGAGCTTTCATAGCAGGCGTTATACACTTACTGCACCGCAATAAATGTTTGTGTAAGGGACCATTGCTCTTAATGGGGCGTACGGATGAAGGCAAGTCACCCCCAATTTGCTAATTACCATGCTCTCCCACTGCGATCTCAGACATGATGTCATCATACTCTATCTGGTATTGATCCCACAGGCGCGCAAGCTCATTCATATCGTTGTCTGCTTTGTCAAGAGCAGCTTCCACAGCATACAACTCCGACAGCTTCGTATTTGGCTCAACTGGATCCTGATTGATATCCTAGTAGTCCAAATCAGCAGGTACGTGGAGTGACGGCGTGGTTTACACTCACCTCTAGCACTTCGAGACGCGCCTCCATTTTTTCAACAGAGCCTCGAATGAAATTACGCTGCTCGTTGACGGACCTCTTGTTGATGGTGAGCTGATGAAGACGTGCTTTGGCGCGCTGACGTGGGGTCATGTCGTGCCGAACGCTCATGATAGAGGGTGGAGGTATGGTGATCTGCACGAGGAAATACCAATGCTTGCTGTCCGTGAAATTCGTGTGGTGATAGCGTAGGCCTGCGTTGTGAGCTTGGGTTGCGATTGGGTTCGTGAAGAGTGTGCATGTATTGTGGAATGGGTTTTCTTGACGACTTTGGTAGGTGGGACGGTAAGGCAGGCCTGCGTTGTGAAGTTGCTCTACTTGAGGGCTTGGATATGAGAGATTGCTAGGTATCGTGGCATTGAAGTCTATGTTGATGTGAAGGCTTGGGTGAAAAGAATTGACGGTACGTCCTACGTCGCGAGACTGGTTTGTTTGAATGTCTGGGATTTGGTAACATCTTTGGCGCCGCTTTTGTAGGCGGGGAAGAGTACTGGGACCTTCATTACTTTGGCGAAGATGGCTGTTTGGTGTATTGAGGACGGCGGACGGTATTGGTTGATCCGATGCCGACCGTCCATGACGCAGTCCAAAACCAGTAAATGGCGATGCTGGACTGTTGGCTGACATATCTGTAAGCGCTGTGTGCTTGTTGTTGTCAAACGAAAAGCCAAACGACAAACCATCTTGGAAGTAGCTGTGTGCTGAATTATAGCTACTACCTTTGATGCAGTCGTAGCTGCTTGATGTCTTTCAGAGCTGCTGAACATATTGATTCTGGGAAGTAGCAACCCGGCCGCTGTGAGCCACCCTGTGACGAGACACTGTACAAAAGCCTTCATGGTCGGGTAGACTATTCAATGACCTAGCAATCCTACAAGGCCAACATTCACAACCGAGACATAGGTCATGGGTCATGACCGGACTTGATAGAACATTGGGATGGACCGAAGTCTTACCTCCCTTGCTCCCAATAATGCGGGTTCACTAAATCATCAAATCAAGGGGAGTCTGTCTCCTATGTGTCGAAGCGGAGGTATCTCTAGGTAGGATTCCCCAGGCATATCCACTATCTACGACCTAACGAAATTGTCCTGTCTAAGTCGTAAGGCGTTGATATAACGTACTTTACTTTAGGATTCCTCATTTGAGCATTTGATATCGTAGCCGCCGGCCCGGCTGTTTCCCCTAGCGCCTCTTCAGAACCTCCTTCGCGTGCCAATCTGCCAAGCTAACAGATCCAGTTGGCTGTGGGATGGTAGGATTCGAGACAAGCCAGTCTTCCTACCATTCTTGCTATGGAAACACTGTATCCAGATCCTCATGATTGACTCCGAAAATCTAGCATGCCTTTCTCACTCCGCTCTCGCTATGTCTTCCTTCCCCTTATCCTCAGTCTCGTCACCCTCACCCTTTTCATGCTCCGCTTCTCGTTCGGTCCGTATTCACACCAGACTCCTGAGGAAAAGCCAGCCCTGAAACCACATCCTCTTTACAAGACCTCAAAGCCCGAAACGCCTCCTCCGCCGCTGCGCGAGTATTTCCCGCTCGCAGCCAGCGCAAAGTCGCCCGTGGACTTACCTCCGATACCGTCATGGAACAAACCACCAGAGCCGCATGTGCCGGAAAACACAAGGTTATACATCGGGTTCACTCGGTACTGGCCGCTCCTACAGCAGGTAGTAGTGAGCTACATCACAGCGGGCTGGCCACCCAGCGATATATACGTTGTCGAAAACACAGGCACCTTCGATGCGAACAAAAACGGCCTACTCACCTCCGCCAACCCTTTCTATATGGACTATCACCGCCTCACCGACATCCTCGGCGTCAACGTCATGACCACGCCTGCCCTGCAATCCTTTGCCCAGCTGCAAAACCTATACCTATCCGAAGCCATCAACAACAACCTCTCCTACTATTTCTGGGCCCACATGGACACCGTCCCGCAGACACACGAGGACGCGGTTCCCTACAAATCCCTCTACGAAATCGCCGTCGACGTCATACGCGAGAGCGTCGCGCCCGGCTACCGCGTGGATGAGAAAACAGGAAAGGAAGGCCGCTGGGCCATTCGCTTCTTCAGCTACGATTGGCTCGCTCTGGTCAATACGGCCGCTTATGTCGAAGTCGGAGGCTGGGATAGCATGATCAGCTACTATGGCACGGACTGCGATATGCATTCGCGACTGGCGATGAATGGGTTCACGACGCCGATTGCGGATGCGGGACAGGTGTTTGATGTGGGCGACAGCTTGCGGGATCTGGAGGTATTATACAGGCGGAAGAAGAAAGCGAGGGCGGTGAGGAGGGAAGACAGGATTACGGGGAGTACGTTCGACGATGAGAAGCAGGTCGTCAGTGTAGGCGATGGGGGCAACGTCAACACCACAAACCCCCAAACCAACAGCACCACGCCATCCGCTACACCCATCCCAGTTCCCGCACCATCATCAATCCCAGCTTCTTCTGGAGCAAACAAGAAATACCTCGAGGAGACGGAGCAGGACACGCTCGGCAGCACGACGTGGAAAGAATTACAAGTGACGCTCGAAGCGATGGCGGAAGCGAAGCGCCAGGATCCGTATCGCAATTCGTGGCAGCTGAAGCAGAGAGGGGGACAAGGCGAACCGTTCTATTACGATGCGGATGGGTGGGAGCAGGCGCTGCAGATGACGATCGCGACGGGGGGGAAGATCATGGAGGAGAAGTGGGGGCATGAGGGGTGTGATTTGAGGGAAGTGGGGTTGGGGGAGGGGGATCAGTGGAGGGTGGAGCATGATAGGTGAGTTTGACTTTTCTCTATGTGGTTGTTGTGTATGGGGGGAATTTGCTGACTGGGGGGGTTGTTTAGGGATTGAGTATGCGTAATGGGAGTTGGGACTCGTACGTACACACATGAGTGAATGATGATAATTCAGTCAGTCAGTCGATGTATGGATCAATGTCACCGATTGAGCATGTATCCCATGTCTGGCACGGCATCCGTTTCAGGGGTTTTTGCCGAGGTACATTCGAGACGGATGCTAGGGTTGCCAGGACTTGGGATAAAGCGGGCGGATAATTCGCTCTCGGTTTTGGATTAGTTATAACTTTGCTGCATAAGTTTTTTTGTTAAGTATGGCTTTTGTTTAGTAGGCTTTGTATATGGGAGATATCGATACCCTGGTTTTCATATCGTTAATATATTCGCCATGAAGTACGTGCTGTGGAGCGTGGGATCTGTGACTTACCTACTTGTACTCCGTCGAATGGCAGAATATCTTTATCCGCTGGCACTGGCAGAGATCCTCACTCTCAATAGAGGATCACTTGACTTATCATACCAGCAAACTACAGTAAGCCATATTCGTTCATCCAGTGCCCGCGCAGCAATCTCCTCTCTACTTTGAAACCATACCATCCCTATCTCAGAGCATACGTGCGAAATAGAACATACCCATCCATCCAGTCAATGACCAAGACTTCCTCCCCTTAGCAATGCCCATGAACCCTAATAAAAAAGCGTCAATGCCTACGGCCTTACTTCCCATACCCCACCCACACCCTCCCCATCCAATCCCTCTCCGCATCAGGCTCGCTCGCACACCACGGTTTCTCATCCTTCGCGTACGGCACGAGCGGGAGATCGTACGGCATGCGCCAGCCCACCACCGTTCCCCCTCCTTCCCCTACCCCATCCCAATCCTCCTCGCCCACACCCCTCCCCTCTCTCGCAGCCGGCATATCCGTCCCAAACGTCGGCACCATCACCGCCCCCTCACCATACAACTCAGCCCAAACCACGACCCCGATCTCGAAACTACAGATCCTAACCTCGCCGCCCTGCATCGCAGCGGCACCCCATGCCTGCGTTGAGAGGTTCGCACTTGTCATCATTGCCCATTCGATACTTTCCATGGTGGTGGAGTGGAAGCGGATGTAGGTTTTTATGTGGGGTGCTGCGCGGTGGCGGCCGGCTTTGCGGGTTGGGGGAGACGAGGGGGATGGTTTGGAGGGGGGGGACCAGTGGTGGAGAAGGGGGTGGAGGTAGGTGAGTTGGGCGCGTTGGGTGGGGGTTGTTGTTTTCATGTGGATTGAGGCGCCGGCTGTGTAGCCGGTTGTGGAGCGGCGGATTGTGTCTGCGGTTGGGAAGATGAGGGAGATTTTGGGGGTGGGGGTGGGGTTGGTTTTGTTATCGTTACTGGGGGTGGAGAGTGCGGGGAAGAAGGTGGTGGTTAGCCATTTTTCGCCTACGGAGGCGATGGAGGAGATTTGAGCGACGATGTGTGGTTGGGTGGAGTTGGCGGGTGCTGTGGAAGCGGATGGGGGGATGCGGCTTAAGATGTTTTTAAGACCTGGCCATCCCCAAAGGATTTCGGCTTGTGGGTCAAGACTTTGGAGCATCTGGCGACCGGGAACGCTGGCGATTAGGGCGCCTCGTACGGTGGTGAAGTCGTACGGCTGTAAGGATTTGATAAGGTCTTGCAGCTTGGATGGACCGTAGCCGCGGAGGTAGGCTAGAAGGTCGTGCTTGAATCTTGGGCCGCTGCCTAATGGTGGTAAGGAAGGCGTCGAGTTGCTTTGGTGGTGTAAAAGTGGTAGTAGGGGTGTTCTCCAAATGGCTTGAGACATGCTCCAGTCCCGCTCAATGAAATTCGCTGTTAGTAGAACGACTTGAGCCAGGTCGTCGTGGCGAAAAAGAATGATCATCTTGGTGTGATGCGTTCCGAAGGCTTCTGCCATATATGCTTTCACGACTTGGATATTGGGGTAGCGCCTGGCTCCATCCTGTCGTCGATTAGTAGACTGGCATGCGCAGTGAATATGGGACAGGGAAGTACGATGATACCAATGCCATTAGTGTCTTCGGCTTTCCAAGATCCGTGAACTACTCGAATTCGTATTGCATCTTGTGTGTCAGAGTCGAATTGCTGCCTGTGCATGTCAGCCGCGCTTTGTTGTCTTGTAGCTAAATGCCCACATGATGAAGTCGATGTCGAATAGGTAATTGAACAGCCAGCATTCTTTGATCATGGGGTCACCGAGTAAATCACTCAGCTTAAGAGTATCGATATTGCTAGACGCTGGCAAGTCTTCAATATGATTAAGGCGCATTGGAGATGGAATTATCGTTTCTGTCACGGATGACTTATTCGATTTGATAAAGGCACCATTTTTGTCAGCCTCCGGCAAAGCAGGTGGTCTCTTCTTAGCATCATCTCCTGTCAGGTCAGTTATCTCAGACTCTATCAAAAAAGTCTCTCTTTGGGCGTTCCTTTTTGGTGGAGGAGATATACATGGACCAATCATGGCGCCAGTAGTCTCTTGTTCCTCAATACTTCTTCGCCTCTTTCTGGTAAGGTACGCGTCCATGTTGACATTGAAATGGCATTCCCTTTGTAGAAGAAAAGCACACGACTCGCGGGAGTCCAGCTATGCATGTGACAACAAGGGCTCAGTACGCCCAAAACCGCGTCGAGATCAAGAAGAGTCGTCTGGCCCAATTTTCAGCAGAATCGATGAGTGACTGCTGTTTGACACTGTCAAGAGCTGGGCAACTCGAGGAAGAAATATTGTTGCAAGATAATCATTCGTCGTCACACCCTCGGAAGCTAACCTCGAAAGGTTGGATCGGCGCTAATTCGACTGGGACCAAACTACTCAAGGACCAGGGGCTTGGTCCCGCTAGCGCATGCTCAGGACTTTTGGGAACTGCCTCATATAAATTGCAGAACGTACGTAATCTGGTGAATGTCGGCAACGACTGCTACGCTATGTCCGACTGCGACAAATGTCGAGATCATCACGAATTTGCCGCATAGAAGTCAGCTTGTCTCTGGTAGGTTCGTTCTCGTAGCTGTTTTCAGCCACGCGTAGTTCGAAACTTGCCTCTTTGGACAAATGTGCACCATGTCCGGGCTTGCGTTGCCGCACGTTCTTCATGTAGATTCGCAGGCAACGAATGTGATCATTTGATTTTTCCTCCTCTACTACAAAGGTCTTTCATAGCTGAGCATCCACTCTATGCTCAGGCGTTGGTCAGCGGAGAAAGGGTGAACAGGCCTGTATGGGCAAAGGAAAGCTCAATGGTTTCCAAGGATTTTCCTCTTGTCTCGGGCATCCACATTGCAAGAATGATAACCGTAAACGATGACAAAGACCCGAATAGAAAATAAGCGCCATATGCGGAGTGAGCAAGAAATATGGGGGTCGCGAAGGCAACAAGCCAATTGGTCAACTGAATGAAGAGGTCAGCACCATTTCCTCGGCCGCCTTGTTGTCAAGATCCTGGGGCTCTACTCACAAAATTCAAGCCTTGGGCAATACTGTTGGCTGCTGCCCTGGTTTCTGCGGGCTGTATCTCGCTTGCGTAGATCTTGCCCACTATCCCCCAAGTCGAAACATACAGCAGAGCGAACACGAAGATCAAGACAATCACGAACCACCGGCCAGCGCCACCTGCGGGGTGTACACTCTTCGCAGCATACAAAATACCAATCACGTACATACATCCGGCGAGACCCACGCCTCCTACGATCACCGAGGTTCTACGGCCCCAACGGTCAGCATAGAGTGTTGCGGGAATGGAGATTGCCAGCATGAGGATCGCAGACAGGCCGGATGCTAAGAACGAGGCTGTTCCGTTCGGTAAACCAGCTTGGACGAAGAGTATTGGTGCGTACTTCGGAAGCAGATAGGGTCAGTGGTATAACGGGTGTTGTGTTCTTCTAAAACCTGAGCTTGGCTTACATAAAGCACTCCATCAATGCCACACAACTGGATCATCCCGAGGATAAACAGACCAAGGCTAGTCCTCACACGGTATCGCCGGTGAAAAACAGAACTTAAACCTTGCCACAGTGATAGTCGGGACCGATCTTGACTAGCCGTGGATAAGATGTCCTTTTCCACTTCTGCTCTTGCCAAGGTTAGGCGCTCGGCTTCGCGCATTGCATCATCGCGTCGGCCACGAAGGAGTAGCCAGCGTGGAGACACAGGCAGAAACAGGCAGCTAATCGCCAAGCCAACAGCAAGAGCGGCCTCAAAAATGAAGGGTAGGCGCCACGAGATCGAAGATGCAATGTGGATAGTCCCGTAACAGGTGAAGTATCCGGCGCATATACCCGCCGTGGCCATGAATTGAGGCACCGACACTAGCATGCCACGTCGTGCTCGTGGAGCGATCTCTGTTATGTAACTGGGATGTTTTGCATCAGTCCGTAGCAGTTGCAATTGAGGACGTCTTCTCACATTGAGACATTGGTCAGCCACAGGCCCTCACCAAGGCCAGCCAGCGCACGCCCAACCAGCAGCATGGGCAGATGGACCGCACCGCCTTCGAGCGCGGATCCAACACAGAAGATCGATGCACCAACAAGGACGACGCGGAGATGGCCAAAGCGATCCGCCAGCTGACCGGCAAAGAATGCAGGAGGTGCGCCCATCAGGAGCAGGAAAGAGACGGTGAATCCCTGCATGAGTGGTGAGAACTCCCCAAATACTTGGGCAAACTGAGGCATTGTGGTGATGGCTCCGATCGAACCGGTATCGTATCTAACGTCGCACAGCAAGTCTGAGTTCCACCCACATAGTCCAGATAGGATACCTGCAAAGGCTTACCCATTCAGAAATCCGCCAATGGAAACAACGACCGTAGAAATCAGGTATGTCGGCGGGTGGACGATGCGGTAGAGCCAGCCAGAGCCGTTCCTCCTCGGAGACAAAGCCATGGCACGCAGCTCGATAGGTGCTATCGCGTACGAATCTTGAGAAAGGAAGATATGACATGTATGAGTGAGAGATGATGCAGCAATGGGATCATTCTACGCCGTCAGTGATCGGCGATGAATTGACCTGTTTGGCCCTATGGACATACCTCCGTCTATCCTCTCGTTCCCCTTTCCACCACCACCGGACTCCTACCCCTTCTCTTCCTCCTTCCTCTCACGCCTCTCTCCATCACCTTTGGTATAATCTCTGCCCCACCCTCCTATACTACCTGATCTACCCTACCCTACCCTACCCGTTACCACACAAAAATCCACCATCGATTGTAGCCTTGATTTTCCAAATGGCTACCTCTTCTTAATATATCTCTTATTAGTCCTACCGGTCCTCGGCTTGTCTAGAATGGGATTCTGGTTTAATGTGACGCTTCTCCGTACAAGTTACCAAGATTGTGGTAGCGATAGAAAAGGGTAGGATTTGTCTTGTCGTCTGATATTGTTTGCTACTATGATTCCAACGCTAGTCCAATTACCCCTCATTACTTTAGCGATGTTCCGCATGCCAAGTCCAGCCCTGCCGTCCTTGCCGCTCAAAGCCACAGGCTTGATTTCAGGGTCCAATCCCACTTGCGGGGTCCAACATCTTGTGTCACCCTCCCTCAGCAAACACCGATCTTCTTCGAAACCCCCATATAAGAAGACACACACAAATCCACATACAGTCGCAAACATGGTCACCCAATCACCCGCCTTCAAGACAGCCGTCACCGACTCCCGCAAGCTCAAAGCCAAGCCCAACAACGAGGAGCTCCTAGAGGTCTGCAGCCATCCTACTCTATTTTATCCTAAGATAAACAGTATTTAGAGTACAGGCTGACATTTATCTCGGCTGCTCCAGCTCTACGGCCTTTACAAGACAGGAACGGGCGAAGACTTCAGCAAGGCGGTGCAGCCTGGTGCCTTCAGTTTTCAGGTTCGTGCCACGTCCACCCTCATCCATATATCATCGCCCCATTGCTGCAATCAATACCTCCGGGAGACAAGCGCTCATACTGATGTGATCTTGCCTGCATACAGGAGAAATACAAGTACAATGCCTGGAAGAAGGTTGTCGATGCCAAGACGAGCCCTCAGGATGCGCAGAAGCAATATGTGGACCTAGTGACGAAATTGAAGGGGAGCTATGGATTTGAGGGATAGGTGGGGAAGATGTGGTAGATAGAGCGGAGGTTGGAGAGGTGATTATTGGGGTCGTGTCGTGATGAGTGGGGGGGTGGATCTTTGGATGTGCGAGATGGCATGCATGCATTCTGATAGCTGGAATGGAGTGGTGGGATATAGGAGGGGATCGGACATACGACAATATCAATACACATACATTCACCCTTAAGCTAGGACACTCCGTCTCCGAAATCGCAGCCCTCAACCTCCAATAGGTTTGTAGTTGTAACACACAGTACCCGGAAAACCATTGCTAATCCTCGAAGTAAACTATGTCGCTTTTCAAAATCCTCCCTCTTCATACTGCCATGCTGGAACCGAAGGAAAGGTAATTGCCTGCAAAATCCGCCCACTCAATTAAAACAGTCTGCACGCACAGCCATAGAAGATTCAGTCAGTACAGAATGGGGTTACTGTCCCCAGTTGTGCATTCGGCGCAATGAAGTTTCCACAATAGGTATAATTGCGATTCGAGACCTCAGGATCAATCTGCTGTAAGCTCTTCATGTAAAGAGGGACTCCATTCGGATTGTTTTCTTTTGGTTATAGCGTTTCGCTGTCCGGGTGGTTTACCTGGATACGCTTGAGCTTGCGTTTGTGGACTGGTGTTAAGCAGGGTGATTGTGGTTTTTTGTGTGGAACGATGAGGAGGAGAGGAGGGAAGGCATGAAGGAGTAGAAGATTTGTAGAATATGACAAATGGATGAAAGCATAGTCGATAACGGTACCACGCGAGACTTACTTTGAATGTGACGATATATCGTTGAAGATAGTTAGTTGCACAGCTATGTATCATTATTGAGCGGATATAGTTACAACCAATCGTTATAATCCCGGTCTCACTATATAACAACGTGTCGTTTGCACAAGGTACTATCGTTACGGAAGGTATAACCAAGCTAGAAGATTACATAGCTGGCAGAATTGTATTTGAACCGGGTTTGGTAACGTCTCGACAATGCAGAAAATGTCGTTGCTATGTGTCAACCCAGGATCTTGTCACGATGATCGGACGACTGATATCTGAAATGGTAGTGGCTAGAAGCAGGCTTTTCCCGCATCCAGTCAACCCTATCGAACTCCCTTGCCAACGATTTCCATGACCAGTGGTTGCAGTTACTGAACCCGACGATAGCAGTGCGTAAATGGGTTGTGTACCTCGACCCTGTGGAAATACCGTGACAGCCCCACGGAGTTCTTTTCAGACGTCTGTTGCTACATGATGCGGCTACTTTCGTGGAAAGTGCTCGGTTCTGATCGGGCCCGTTATAGCATACTCCACTGTAGTGGTCCCGCTGTCGTTGTCACTTGCGTGCTCGGCTTCTGTGTGTTCGCGATGTCTATGAGCGAGCTGATGGTGAGATCAGAAGGTAGATACTCACCTCATGGAGATTTCCTGAGTACCATCTGGCAGAGGTTTCTTGGCATCTTGTACACCCTTCGTAAAGCTTTCATCTCATCTCTAACATCATCAGGTTTTCCTCTGCTGGTGTAGATCGATTCCCAGGAGCATTATAAGGTCAAAGATTCCCATTTCAGGCAACTACGTCCCAACTCATCGCTTCGCATGTTTGGATACTGTCTTAGGCTGCTTGTGACTCATTGGGAATTTGCTATGCCCTCTGTAAACCACGCATCCTGCAGTAGCTCCTTGGCCGACGGTCTATCTCTTGGGTCCAGCTGCATTAGTTTGCGGATAAAATCCCGATCGTCCTTGGCGATTTCCAGGGAGGAAGCCATCTCGAAAGGCGTTCGCTTCTTTACTGATTCGGTAATGATTGTGAGCGTATCGAGTCTATCATCATCCGCAAGGCTTGTATAGCTTAGTGGAAAAGGTCCAAAATATTTGTCTTGCCGTCTCAATACCTCAATAGGATATGCCGAGTCCGTCGGGTCGACGTCGAAAGGCTTGAAAATATGCCAATTCTGTCCCCATACCAGAGTTATAAGCTTCACAGAGTCAGTAGACGGAAGCCATTTGCTAGTGTCGCGGAGGTGGGCCTTACGGTAGCGCCCAAAGACCAAATATCTGTGGCTGGACCTCATATAAGGTTTAGCATCGCTTCAGGACTCCGAAAGATAGTTGCTCCAATGATGTGCTCTTCGACGACGGAATCAACGTGTGTGCTATCTCCGCAATCCGCCAACTTAATGTCGCTGAAGCGACTTTCACTGCTACCAAAGTTGACGAGTATGTTATCAGGTTTGACATCTGTTATTAGGAGTCAGCTGTTGTATGGTGACATATTGTTGCCGTTACTTTTTCACGTACCCGTATGGACAATCCCCTCCTCGTGCAAAGCTGCGAGCGCTTGTAGGACAGCCTTTGCGATATGCTTGATTTCCGAGGACTGAAACCCTTTTGCCGCTGATTCGATCAATAAATTGCTGTCAAGGTGTTCCAAGACTAGCAAAGGAGGATCTTGAACCTCGTCGATCAGACTACGGAGAGATGGTATGGCTTGGAAATGCTTAAGGATATCGCGCTCGTTACTAAGGAGATGATACGGTGCGGCTTTAACAATGACATTCTGGCTCGTCTGTGTATTACTGCAGCATATCAGAAGGAGCGTACCAAGAACGTGTAAATGATGAGAGTCTTTACACAGCCCGGCACACGTTTTGATGGAGTTGCGTCGAAATCAGATAGATGCCGTAGATGCCATTCACTTGACTACCAATTTGCATGGATACAGTGGAAGCCATCCGTTGAAACACCTTTATCGCATAACACAAAGCAAGGTCTAAGTTGCGGGGTGGCTTATGTGGGTAGGCTTTCCTTACTGGTTGAGCCCAGCTGTAGAAGTAATTCTCATAAGGAGATTATCGGATCAAGGCTTCGTTGCCTGACAATCATGGTGTAGCTGCGACGTCCATTACCAACAGGTCGAAAACTTTAGAACTTTCTATTTCCTGTTGTTGGAAATAGGCCTCTAGCCCCATCGATACTAGCGTCTAGGCTATCGAGTACTAGTTCTGATAGTATTTTTGGTATCTTGGCCGATTTTGATTAAAAAAATTAGATATAGTCTGTAACCTTCCAATATAGTCCTTGCTGTAAGGATATCCCCTCTAATCGGGGCCCCTTGAGTCGCACGCTCCTAGGGGTAATCAGCCACTAGTCATTACCAGCCACATGTCGCATGGGTAAAATGAGGTCCCTAACAGCTATAGAATGACCTCTTACCTACTAGGATTTACGAAATTTAATTATAATAAATTATAGATACCTTCTTCATATCCTTTAGAAGGGCTATAGCCAAAAATAATAAGGAATCTATGCAGAACGATATATGGCTGGTGACGACTAGTGGCTGATTACCCCTAGGAGCGTGCGACTCAGGGGGCCCCGATTACAACGATACGATCCTGCGCAAAAGTTATATCGTTACGGAGTATGGCCCGGTCTGACTGAATGATCCCTGTATTAAGAGGCGCTAGCAAACATCGCGTACTTCAAGTAATCAATCACGACGCGTCAATATCATCCTCCAACACAATTTGGCGTCTGAGTGGTCGCGCAGACGGCTTGCTGTAGGATTCCTGAGCCACCATGTCAGCACTAGTCCTAGCACAGGAACGCAAATTACCATCCTCACCATCGATGAGCTTCCCGTATAGGGAAGTCTCTTCCCTTCAACGCGTCAACTTTGAAAACGGTTGATGAGCGGCGACAGTTGAAACCCTTCAATTGGCCCTGCATCGACCATGGATGTCTTGGATCTAGCACTCGTGGGAAAAGCAATATTCGTGCTCCTTACTGGGCTTGTTGTGAGCTTCTTTATCACTTTATACAAGCGTCGCCGCGCGCTCGATGGCCTGGTACGCAAGACATCATGCTGCAAATACTCATCTAACGCCCTCTAGCCGAAACCACCATTCAGCTTCCTGTGGGGCAACCTTCCCGCAATCGGCGAGGTTATGGCCTCCCTTCCAAAGAACGCTCACCCACATATGATGATCCACTACCTACGCATTAAATACAACCTGCCTCCCATTTTCTACATAGACACGTGGCCGTTCGGACATCCTATATGTGCAATCATCGATCCAGACATGGCAAACCAAATTACAGTGCAAAATTCTCTCCCGAAACACGTAGCGCTTGTCGATATGCTCCGCCCGCTGACTGGGTCGGAGAACTTGGTTACAATGAACGGGCCAGAGCATAAGATGTGGAGGGCTATATTCAACCCTGGATTCTCAAATGCCCATATGATGAGTCTTGTGGATGGAATAGTAGACGACGCTTTGGTTTTTACAGAAATTTTAGCAAAGCACGCGACTGGGAAGGATATTTTTTCACTGGAAGATGCCACCACGAAAGCTACTGTAGATATAATTGGTAGGGTTGTACTGTGAGTATACGTTGACGACTACATTGATGCAACTGCTCATCGCTTTGCCCAGAGATGTTCGCATGCACGCTCAGACTTCTGAGAACGACTTTGTGTCAGCTTTCCGGAACCAGGTGACATGGCTTCCTCGAAGTAACGAGTTTAATCCCTTCCGCATCTTGAATCCTCTGCGTCCTATCGTTTTCCAGTACAACAAATGGAGAATGGATAGGTTCATTTCGACGGTGATAGACGAGCGATTTACTGCCCGTCCAGGGTTTCTGGAAAAGGAAACGGAGAACAAAAGGAAAAGACCTGTGATCGATCTAGCTTTGAGTGCCTATCTTAACGACACGAATAGTACTACCATTGATGCTACATTCAAACGAGTTGCCATGGACCAGATCAAGACCTTCATGTTTGCAGGCCATGATACGACAAGCTCGACCATTTGTTATGTCGCCTATTTGCTGTCCAAGCATCCAGACGCTCTGCAACGAGTGCGCCAAGAGTACGATGATGTCTTTGGGACGAATGTCGAGCACACTGCGGCTGCTATAAAAGAGGATCCATATCTCCTGAACAAGCTCCCATACACAGTCGCTATCATCAAGGAGGTCCTGCGACTGTTCCCGCCGGCCAGCAGTATCCGTATGGGCCTTCCTGGCCGTTTCCTACATTACGATGGCAAGCAATATCCTACTGAAGGTGAGTGAGACGAGTAGAAGGTCGATCCTTAGCAGCCTACTGCTGTGAGTATGTTATTGAAACCTACTTAGGGTTCATGGCATGGCCAGTCGGCTACGCTCTTCATCGAAGACCCGAATATTGGCCAGAGCCGGAAAATTTTATCCCGGACCGATGGCTCGTCTCGGAAGGAGACCCGCTCTACCCTGTTAAAGGCACCTGGCGTCCTTTTGAATTCGGTCCGCGACACTGCATCGGTATCGAGCTTGCCATGATCGAGACGAAGGTGATCATGGCGCTCATGTTGCGATCATTTGACATAAAGCCCGCTCACGAGGAGCTCGGTATGAGCACGGCGAAGCCAGGAGTGGCTACCACACCAGATGGGGAGAGAGCTTACCAGGTCCTTATGGCAACCGCGAAGCCCGTGGACGGCATGCCCACTAGAGTTATCAGAAGACCGGGAGCGGCCAGCTAAAGCGAACGACTTATGGTATCTGCAGGGATTGCTGTCATTCGCGGACTCAGCAAGTATCGAACTCTAATCCCCTAAGCTGTACATGTCTCTATCACTCACGCAGCCCGTCGCTAGCTGTACATTCCCCTTGTCCGATGTTTTTTGAGGCGATTATGGCTAATTAAGGGTTTGGATCAGGCCGTCGAAGGGGTGAATCGCATGTTTGTGTGGACATAGAAGTCGATAAGAAGCAGAGACAATGCGATTGTTTGGAATTTATGGGCCGTGGAACGGTTTTCCACACCGACGAACGATGGACATGGAACCTATCCCATATCCTGGCAGGGCACTCGTTTCCGGCATTGCCATTCAGCTTCATCACTCGATCCTCTTACACATAGCTGGACGGCAACGCCGCCTCCTATGAATTCCATTCCCATCGTGCATTAATATTGAAAGATGTTCCACGATCATCGAGTGAAAGCTCATCGCAGATCAGTATCAGCGGCCATACTCGTCAACGCACAAAATCAAGTAGCGTATCTAATATAGCAGACGACAATACGATATCTCTGTAGATACTGCTCGGTCAGATGCTTCTCGAGAAGCTCACCATCGCAAATATGAGAGACATTGCAGCTGATGAATCATGTTCCATCCGTTACGAACTTTACTTTCCGGGACCACATCGAGATATGCCCATGAACGTCCCCTGTGGCCACATCTTTGGCGGTAATTGTAAATAGCTACGGATATCGAGCGTCAAAGAGACCAAGAGCTGTCCGATGTGTAGGAATCGAATGGTGGAAGGGAGGACATGGGAAGAGTAACGTGCATTGGAGGCTGTTAACGTCTTTACAGGAAGGCAACCATGAGAAGGAGGGTCCTGGTAAAGAGATGCGGAGCAATGGGCACTCAAGGCGGAAAACCTCTGGCAACTAATCGGCAAAGACCTAGGACCCGAATCCCAAACTATCGAAAAGGTACGTGATTGGATTATTCGCGGAAGTAGGTACAGAGAGCCAGTCGGACTAGGAACGGTGTATTACCTTGACTTTCTGCGCCAGGAGTATAACATCACCTCATTTACATTTAGCAGAAGCGCTGTTGAGGGTTACAACAGATCGTGCACGGGTTGGGATGCTATCGATGGTCATGATGGCATGGGACCTTTTTCGTACCGGGTGAAGATCAGTACGTACCTTTGGCTGGCGCGTCATAACCGTAAAACTGAGGAACAATACGAGCGGTTGCTGGAGATTATTAAAGTGACGGCAGGGATAGAAGCAACAAGATGGGTAACATTGGGATCGGAAAATGAAAGTCTAGCTATGGCGAATAGTCTAGCATCTTTCTGCGTCGTGGAATATCATCTAGGCTATGATCATCCCATATATCTTGCATACATCCCCACCAACATCTTCTCTCACGTTCGTCCCCAAGCTCTTTTCCAAAATACCGTCCAGAAGCTGGCTCTCTTTGTTTATATGATCCAAAGCGAGTCAATAAAGCAAGGGAAGATGGAGTAGGTGGTGTTTATTAATTCACGACATAGGATTGGAGCAGTATCAATTCAAGCTGATGGGTTAGTAGGCTGGATGGTGTTTTAGCGATGTACTTCTGCACAAGTATCCACAACCTCTTCCTTGCCAAGCGCTTCACAAAAGGGGCATCTCGATCTTCTAATAATGAGGAGGAGGAGGAGGAGGAGGAGGAGGAGGAGGTGAATGTACTGCGATGGTCTCATTGGGGATACTAGATGTGATATATGGTCTTTGATTATGGCAGTTTGGAAAGGGGATGCGGATGGAGATACTCTAGTGGAGAGGTCGGTAGAGGGATGTTTTGATGTGTGTGAGAGATGAAGAGTGGATCTTGAATGCTCTGCGAGTACTTTGGAGTGGGTATCTTGGCCCTAGCATCAATTATGTTCTTGTTAAGATAGAATGGTTGGCGGGGGTATACAGCAATTGTATTGATGGAGATAGGTTTCCGGTCGAGCATGGCATACTGCTATGGAATTACCGCGAAGTTCGAGTATTGACTAGCAAAAGGGGTTTATACCGCTTATTATGCTAAAATGTCGCATATTGGCCTTTTGCACTGGCAAAGCCTTTGGGGTGATACTGTAGTTGGCGGACGAGATCAGATCATAGATCATTGTTTCGTAGGATGATATTCTTCCATTGATATATCGGTATTACGTGAGTAAGGTTAAGACGGGGCGTTTAGTACTTTGATGGGGTGGACGACCCCGTATGCCCGCGTGATATTGGAGATAAGTGTACTTGTAGCGTACATTTCGTCCTGCGCCCTGCTGAGGACACTCACTGCTAGGCATCCACGAGGCGAATATCCCACTCCGCACATAGCTTTTACTTTCCGATTGGCCCACAACCCTCTTCTGTCTCTGAGTAACGATTTCTCTGAGTAACGATTCTACACTTCAAGGCGTTATGCTTTCTTGGCCAATGCTGCACCAAGTGGACCCAGTGCTAAATGGAAAAAGGTCCTTTCCTCGAACCCGAAGAACAGGTCTTTCGAGGACCAATTGAATCTTTCACATGACTCCTAGGGAGTCTGGCCGAAAGCGCCAATAAGCCTGCTTTGAGTCAGAAAGAATCGATGAACGCCTCGGGGGCTTCCCCACAAAAAAACGTTACACAAAAATTGGCTTTATTTGCGTAGCGCGCTTGGGGTGAATAATAGGGAACATTCGGGCTAAGTGACTCACTGAAGTCCACTTTATAGTCCAGCGATGAGTGCCTGTTCTTCGAAAAGCTTGACATAGACAAATTTTGACCAGTATCTGCCTGACTGCAAGAATCTTCAAGACTCTCCGCACTTCTTCAATCACTTGACTCTTCAGTCTTAATATCTATACAACATAATCTCATCTGGAGAAAGCCGAATTCAAAGCAATATAATCTCAATCAACAGGATTTCGATCATGTCAACCGTCGTCAGCGCTGCAAACGCTAGGTTCCTCGCGAACCGACTCAAGGCTCTGGACATCAACAAGCTGGAGCACGGAGCTGTGTGTAACATCTGCCAGCAGCCATTCTTCAGTCCCGATCTCTTCGAGTTCCCCTTCGCCACACCATGTGGTCACGTATTCGGAAATCACTGCCTAATGAAATGGCTTGCTGGTGGGAAGGAGATCAAAGATTGTCCTTGTTGTCGTCGATCGATCCTAAAACATATGACCGATGAAGAAGGTTCCCAGCGAGCAATGCTCGAGGAGCTTGACATGCATGGACCTCGCGAACCGATACCGGATGATCAGTCGACGTGGAACGGTCGGATCAAGTACATGCTCAGCGACAGCGGAAGGGACTGGGCCGTGGAAGCCGAAGAGCTCTGGAGGATCTTTCTGGCCGAGCTTCTCGAGTCGCTGGACGCCATCACGACTGCCGAAGAGTGGATCAGCGGTCACGGTGTCATCGTTCGCAAGTTCCTCAAGCTCGCGACGGTGGAACGATTCTATGAAGTGATGGATACCGGTCTGGCCCACGGATTCATCAGCGCCAGACCGGTGTTCGGTATCTCGGATACGAAGGCCATGCTCCCGCAATCCTATCAAGCACTATGTGAGCGCCTGGATCGACCTTTCGAGGATGCCACTGTCCTCGGTCTGGATGATCAGAGGCTTGTGAAACCTCTCTTCTTGGAGGCCACTGAGGATTGGTATGCCTTCCTGGCCGATTGCCATCACAGATTGGAAAAGCGCTATATGAAATTGAACGGGGATCTGACGATTGCATTCAAGCAAGCCTGGTCATGAGCTCTGAGGGACCAAAATGTGAGAAGCCGAAACTCCGTATACTTGGGTAGAAGTGCTAAAACTCCACGCAGTATGTTGTGTGAAGTACTGGTTTCCATGTGTATTAGTCTTTGGGTGTTCTGGTTCTTATGTGGTACATGTCATGACTTTGATGGAAAGCTTGTGGCAATTGCGTTGGGTCAATGGATAGGTTCTAATGGAATTTGGTTTCATTTTGTATTCTTTGATACTTCGTTGGGGTCCATAGACGGCCGAAGTTGACGGCCCTGCTTCCTCAATGCTTTCATCCGCTCACTTTAGGATCCTGCTTGAGCTCGTGACCTTATAGACATTGGTTGGATAGTCAGACACTCGGTGAATTAAGGTGGTTAGCGTCGCTAACGCTAGCCGCTTTAATGTGCGCTTGACTCGAGATTTCTTGCTGGCGATACTTATTCCCAAAAACATTCTGGCAGTTTGGCAGCTTCTGACAATAATTGCATTATGGAACTGCTTCGGTGTTGAATTGAATAGGACGTTGAGGGTTCCTGAATCCGTGCATTGCACAAAGTACTGCTCTTCGACTCGGAAGTCTAAGTTTTTGAACGTTACTATCACTGCCTGCCGATAAAGCTTTGAAAGACCACGCTGATTCCTACTCCATGTATACGCAGATGTTTCATCGCCCCCGATAAATCTTGATAAAACTGCTGAAGCTTTTGGGAGACCATCAGACCAGCGTTGTAAAATGAGGTCGTGCAACACGAATTCGTAGGACGCGGAGATGAAAATGACACTTCCTTCCGCTGGTGCGGTCATACTTATTCTACCAACAAAACAGATCTAATGTTCGCCGAATCTACCTCATACCCACCAGTGTCAAGGCGGTCTATAGCGGCCGCTATGTTGGTCTAGTGCCTGAAACGCGTTTCATGACTAGGTATTCGCGCAATACTCGCCGCTTGTACTTGGTATGACTCTAAATTTTTTAGATGGCATGGTGAAAGACCATGATCTGGCGAGTGATGGGAGATAGTGACCAGGCTGTCGTACTCGTGGTGTGCCTTCAGATCTCTCATATATATTGAATTCCATCTAGCTCGCGGCTTCGACCCCGTCGTGTTTCGTATAGCAGAAAAATTCGTCGACTGGGAGACTGCGCATCCCATCCTAACGCCTTGGCCGGCGTCTGGTCTCTCTGAAGCACTCTATCGCTCTCCCATCGTATGCTATTGTGATAACAGTCTCGCATCCTTGTTCAGAGCGTGAGGCTAGAAACGTGCGCTTCTTCCTCCAACTCGAAACATAGCTAGTGTCCGTGCATCAAAAGAAGTTCATAAGCGCAAAACACTCTGTCTAGTTGCCTATATTTACCATTTTACGCTCCTGCGTTCGTTGCTATCGTTCCCATCGTCACATCTCATCTCGAGTTTATAATACTTCTTCCCCCCACACCCAATAAGGCGCCTAGGCCAAATCACCATGCGTGGCCTCGCTTGTTCGGTTTTCGCCTGCGGAACACTTCTTCTTTCGACAGCAGCTTTGCCGGCGCCAGCACCATTGTCCAGCCTTGATAATTCGTGTACTGGTGGTTTGTGCAGCGACGGCTCTGCTTGTGTTGTTTTCACAGATTGCACCACTAGAACAGTTTCACAAGCTGAAAAGAATCGCAATGTCGGTACCTCGTTTGTCAGCGTCTTCCTTATCCACTGACCGCCATCCTAGCTCCCCGTCTGCTCCAACACGGATACGAAGACCAACAAGCCGTTCACCATACCAGCTGACTTTTCTTCTATGCAAGATTACTGCGTTACAAATCTCCAGGCTACATGTGCTCTCGTCCTCCAATTCCCAGTGGGCACACCAGGAGAGGGAAATCCTGGAAATTGTGGCAATGCTTGCACTTGCGACAATAGCAACTGTCCAGCGGTGCCACCCTCTTGTCACGACCACAAATGTCAGGGCATAGTGGACCGACGTGGGAGCAGTCTCGGGACTTGTTCAACAGGAAAGACCAGTAATCAAGGGGGTTGTGCTTGTGACCCTTCACTACTACCAACCGCCTTGAATTCATATGGTGGGCCGAATCCGATGCCGCCGAGGGTTCCGGATGGTTTGCACATGAGTTGATGCTTAGCTATTCACTTGTACACTATGTATGTTCTCGTCACATTGCGATGGAAGATAGATTCGCATAATATGGGCCATGAGGGCATGGGTTTCTGCTATTCGTCTGTTGCTGTTTGGAAACGCTCGAGCGGTACGCATATGCATCAACAAGGTCTCGAAGTCTGAAATGAAAAGTCATATGGTGAGCATTGGCGTGCATCGATCCTAGGATCGAGGATTGGAGATGTCAAGGTTTTTTTTGGACTTGTTTGGGTACTATGAAGCGTTTGTACTACCAACCAAATTGTTGTTCGTAAGGTATTCGCCCTTGCAGAGACGCGTGCCGAAGAATGCGAAAGTTTCTCTCCAGTCCATAGAAATCGAATGGGAGCGCAGATGTGGTGCTCACTTCGCTGGAAACCCAAAGCATCTTCTCTCAATTGTGACGAGCGATATCGAGGTTGCGATAAGCATACGTGAACATTGACCATACAATTCGCGGAAGATTTATAAGATAGTAAACCCGGGAGCTTGGCCTTCGAGTAATCTATAGCCTTTGTTGATCGTCAAAGGAGGCTGACCAATTCTTCACAATTGAATTAAGGGGTGTCGCTTATACACCCACCTGCTACATGCGATGGGTATGGTGGCCAAATGCCTGGTGCAATGAGATCCAAATAAGTGGAAAACGGATGCATGGAAGAGTGGCGGTGGGGGTTGGTATCCATAGGCTCATTCTTCTGATACAAGAGGAAGAGTCTCGTTGGTGGCGGAATACTGGTAGACAAAAGACATGGTCGACCGAGGCGAATTCTTGTTGGTAAAGGAGGCCGAGCAGAGGTACACTCTGCTGCTGTAAGGAGCCATGCAAGGAGTCTTGGGAGACTCTAGGGCACTCTTTTCCCTACCCTTGCTGAACCTCCTGTAGCACCTTTTCAAAGTTGCCAACGTCATGGGCAAATCGTCCGAGGAACAAGCCATCAAGACCTGCTTTCAGTGTCGCCCATGTACCAGGTTTTGCACTGCCACCGTATAGTATTCTGGCCTCCCTCGTGCCCTCCTTCTCAATAAGATTTCTTAAGCTTTTGGCGACTGCAAGAACATGATCTGCAGATGCGGGCTCCTGAGCTCCAATTGCCCACACAGGCTCATACGCGAAGACGATGGGGGCATCCCCTGGTATAGCTTGCAAGATCGTCATGATCTGAGGAGAGCACTCTCTGATCGCTATACCGACGCCTTCCGACATGATATTGCTCTTGTCCTTCTCTCCGATGCAGACCAAAGGTATCATGCCATTCCGCACAGCTGCTTTCGCCTTCGCTGCTACCACGGCGTCGGTCTCATTGAATGGCGCACTACGTCGCTCCGCATGCCCTAAAATCACCATCGAGCATCCCATCTGCTTCAGCATCAGCGGCGAGACTTCACCAGTATGAGCGCCAGTATCTTCTGCGTGACAGTTTTGCGACCCGAGTAGGACCTGCGGTGTAGCTTTCAGGATATGTGTGGCCGCCTCCATGCATGGGTAAGATGGAATGATGAATATGCCTGTGGGGGAGTTGGCAGGAGGGGCGATCTTGGAGACCGCGGCGACGTACGAGGTGGTGGTTGGGAAGTCGAAATACATCTTGGTATTGACGCCGACGAGTCGTTTGGGAAGACTTGGACAGGCCATTGTGCAATGGTACCTCGATATCAGTTGCACCTGTGGTGTGCGGGCGAAAGGGACGGTGATATCATGGGATGCTCAAGTGTATCGATCGTATGTTGTAGACTTGATAGAGGTGAGCGGCTTGCAGCTTGCAGACTGGCGCACCCTCTACGGAGTATTCTGTACAATATTATGGATCGAGCCAGCAACCTGTTACTCCCTGCAAACCTGAATTTGGTAATATGATAGTTTCTCTCATTGGTGCTACGATGCTATGATGTTGCTATGTACTGCATGGGTTATATGGCGCTATTGGCTCGACATGATTCCTTATAGATGACTATGGGGAGGTCGTTACTTGATGCCTGCTGAGGTTCAGCAAGCTATTCTCGGCAGCCTGGACTCTTAAAGACCAGACATACCGTTGGCATGTTTGGCCTCATAGTCACTAATCGCCTTGACTTTCTCGGCACTTGCACTGCTTGGATCGAATGTGTAGCCCAACCATTCTTTTGCCAATCTCCTTGCCAGTTCAATCCCGATCACCCTCTGTCCCATACAGAACACCTGCGCATCGTTGCTCATAACCGCCCTTTCGACACTGAAGCTATCATGCGCTGTCACCGCCCGTATACCTGGCACCTTGTTCGCGCTGATGGCCACACCTAGCCCCGTCCCGCAGATCAATAAAGCACGGTCTGCTTCGCCGGAGAGGATCAGCTTTGACGCGTCGACTGCGACATGTGGGTATGCGGTCTTATCCTCGCCGTGAATAACGCCAACGTCAATGACTTTAGCGACTCGGGGGTCTTTCTCGAGATCGGCCTTGATGATGTCTTTGTACGAGAAGCCCGCTTCGTCACCACCAACGGCGATGCGAAGACCTGAAGATGCCATAATCTTTGGAGTATAAGATTGACGAGATATAGGGAATCTGACTGCATGAGCAGCATCGAAGCATCGAGGTCGATGGGAAGGGTTGTGAGGTGGTTGATGGGAAGGACATGCTTGGGTGGAGAATTCTGGGAAGGTTTGCCGAACGGCTGGAACTATTCTAGTTCTAACCCCCCACGCGGGTCGCAAAAAAGTTGGAAAATCTACCCGAGAACCCCACCAAAATTTCTATGTAATTCTCTACTATTCAATACCTAGTCATTGCGCCAGCCCTATCTAGTATAGCTTGTAACCTTTTAGGCATTAACTAGACACGGTTATTAATGAACGCTTTTATAATATTCGCCTAACCCTTATTAATAATAGCCTGCGTGGATGCGTCGTCCTAATAGGGAATCTTCCGAAGATTTTATTTTAGAGCCTGCCATATATTCTTTATTAGCGTAAGATCTAGAGAAGAAGGGCAATTAAAGTAGTATTTTAGGCCTTTCTAAGCCTTCTATCTCTAGACCTTATTACGCTTTAAGCCTCTACTATAACCTAAGTCTCTATCTTCCTCTAGAATAAATAGGTTATAACGTCCCGCCCTAATATCTTATATCTATAGCTTTATAACTAGTTTAAGTATTAAATTAATATATATATTATATAATATCTTTCTATTTATATTACCTAGTACCTAGTAGTAGACTAGAGGCGACTTAAAATTATAACTAACGGCCGCCTATATATATTAATATTTTTAGTCTTTTTCCTTTATTCTATTACCCTTAGGATTAGCCTCTTATATATAGTCTTAATAGTATCTTTAACTAGGCTTTTATATAATATAAAGCTTACCTTATAAACTAAACCTAAAGTAGTACTTATTACTAAATTATATATATTCCTAGTCCTTAGAGTTTAGATACTACTAGAGCTAGTACTCTACGTATTTATAGTATCGTTTCTTATTTATCTTATTTACCTAGCCCTTCTTATAAGTAATATACTTATAGTAATCTATTCTATTAAGCGCCCTTTATACTATATCCTCTAAAATATTAAGGCCTACTTTATATCTTAACTAAGACTATATAAGAGCCCGCGTATAGAACCTATCCTCTTTAAGAATCTTTTTTATTTACTATATATCTTTAGAGCTAATTAGGCTCTTTCTACCTCTTTTCTCCTAGATCTTAGGGTTATTAGCGCTTCTTCTTAAGGAAGAACTATAGTAGATATTATATACGCTAGTTAGTAGTATATACTATATATTAGCTATTAACTCGTATATTATAGCGTATTTATAACGATTAGAGTGTATTTTTACGCGTATCCTACATCCTAGTAAGGCTAGCATCCGTCTTAGTTATACCTCGGTAAAAATCCTTGAGACGGATACTATACTAGGATATAGGATAGGGGTAGGGTATTTATAGTACTACTTATAAGGAATAGGAGACGAAGGGGGTATTATAGTAGGTAGGTAATTAGTAGTAAGTATAGAGAAAAGTATATGAATTTTAGTAGGGTTCTTAGGTAATTAGGGCCCCCCTAGTTAGCAAGCTCCTAGGGGTAATTAGCTACTAGTTATTACTACCTAAATAATATTTTTCGCGTTTTTAACCTATTATCTTTAAACTATTAGTACGTAACTATATTATATTATAACGTGTCTAGGATACTAAGGATAAGATCCTAGAAGCCTTATAAGACCTTACTAATAATATCTTCCCTAACCCTAGTTAGACTACTAAGTACTATGGAATTTTAGTACGTACCCTCTAAAGATATATTAATAGACGTCTCTTACTATTTAAATAACTAGTAATTAATTAAGTACTTAATCTAGCCTAGAAATAGGTATTAATTAAGTATATTATATTAAGGTATAAATAAACCGGTATAATTTATAGGTTATAAGAGCTATTATTCTCTAGATATTAAGACGTCTAGTCTACCTATCTAAACTAAGCTATATTAGGCTTAGCGCCCCAAGTAGATTACGCTAAGCTATATAAATTACTAATAAAAGTATATTATAATATATTAAGCGTCTTAATACTATTAGTATATCGCTTAAAGTAGGAATAATTAGGAGTAGTATTAACTAGATCTTATATTTAGCTAATCTAGATACGCGTTAAGAGGTAGGGCTAAATTAGACAACTTAACTTATTACTTATAACGATAATATCTATAAATATAAATAAGCTCCCCTTACTATTAAATAAAAGAATATCTATTAGATTAATATCCTTATAACTTATTTTTAATAGTTCTATTATATCTATTACGAGCGTAGTATTATTATTTACGACCTTTATAATAGAAATAAGATAGGCTTCTAAATAGGTATAGGCGTAGTATATTAGATTATATTATTAGAATTAAAGAAGCGTTTAATCCTTATAGACCTAGGGAATTATAATTATATTATATTAATTAAATATATTACTACTAGCGATAATAGTTAGATATTACTAGTATTTATTATTTATATAAGGGTATATATTCTAGAAAAATAGGCCTTAGAAAATAAACTTTATAATAATATTATACTAGCTATAAGTCTCTTAGGCTATTTATATAATAATCTAGTAATAGACTAGATCTATTATTTTAATAAATATATTAAAGTATATAGGTAAGGAGTATAGTATATATTAATAATAGATAGCTATAGCAGTTATATAATACTAGATTTCTTAAACTATATAAAAGGGGTTATAATATAGCTATTTATCTTCCCTCCCTACTTAATATACCTCTTATAACCCCTAGATATTAGTGTCTTTTAACTATATAAATACTAGTATACTAAGGGTATTAATAAGGCTATATAATACGGCTAGACTAAATTTAATAAACTTAATTTTTTTAAACTTTTTCCTTATATATATAAATAAATATTTAATCTTAAGATAATTAGATTAATATAGGAGAAAGTAGGCCTTATCTTATATAATCTAGATATTATTCTTAGTAAAATCTATATAATTAAGGAGAAGTATTATCTTATTACGCTACCCCTAAAACCCCTACTACTTAAATAGATACCCTAAGGGTTTAAGGAAGTTATTAATTATAAAGAAAATCTATTAGCCTTAGTCTATACTAATAAGTTACTATTAAGTAACTTTAAGTTAGCCCTTAAGCGCTATATTAAGGGAAGTACCGTGTTAACCTACTTAAGGGAGCTTATAAAGTAGGATTTATAGAATTCTTACGCCTACTAACTAGTAAAGACTAGACGGGATAGGCTTAGGGGGATATATACTACTAAGTCTGAAGTAGTTATTATAAGTATAATACGTGCTACTAAGTGAAAACGGGATAATAATAAGGTAGATAAGGCCTAGAAGGCTATAAATAGTATAGAGGCTAAATTAAAGAAGGAATAAGTAAAGGTAGAAAAGGAGTAAATTAAGGTAGTTTAAATAGCTAAATAGCTCTAGAAAGATGTTATAAAGGATATTAGAAGGGTATCTATACTCTTTTATAAGTAAAGGGTATAAAAGTGAAAGGATAAGAAAGCTATAGCTAAGAAGATATAGATATATAGAAAAAACGTTATTTAGGTAGTAACGACTAGTGGCTGATTACCCCTAGGAGCTTGCCGACTAGGGGGGCCCCGATTAGTAGCGCCAAGTTGAATTTTCCAACTTTTTTGCGACCCGCGTGCCCCCGTGCCCCCCCGTGGGACATGGCTGGAGCACTTATTAACCCACTTCATCGTCCCAATTATGATTACTGCAGCAGTCGTCTCTCCGCTTCTCGCGTCGATTCCAGGCACTTTCGACAGTGTGGATCTGGTTGTATAGGAAATCTACTCTGATGCCCCTTGGGTTCATCGCTGCTCTTCTTGAACCGCTGCCAGGTATTGCCTCAACCAGCGCCTTTGAATCTTGCGGCATGTTTGACACACCTGATGCAACTTCAAGATGCCGTATAAGTAGTCTACGGACCGTTCGATCTGGTATGCCACGCCAAACATGCCTACAACAGTGAAACATATTCGTATCACCACCCGCTGACTTAGGCCAGACTAGATTTCCACTCAAGGAAGGCGTAGCCAAAAGAGTGCAATTCTACCAAGCGCAAGAGTGATGCTGCGAAAGCAGCATGCTCTGCAAATGAATCATGCGATCCGTCAGTGAATTGTCCAAACAGTTGAGGGGCGTTGCATGGTGACTAGGAATACATATGCACGTGGGGTATACATCAGGATGGCCGGATTTTAGCATTCCCTACTGACATAATCAGATATCATGGTGTAGTGAAAGTCTGTTGGAACTCCAGCATCTCATTCGCGAAGAGACCCAAACCTTCCTTTCTTGAGCTGTCCAGAACTCACAGAGGGACGCGGTCGCTCATCCTACTAATGAATGTCGATAGGAACAACCTAATTTTGATCTGAGGCACCATTTGGATGATTTGTCTATGACGAGGCGATCACTGGCTAATTCGATTCTATTATTGAGAAGTTTCTCTGATGAATGAAGCAGGTAAAGTTATTCGATTAGTAGACTCTGAAGCAAGTTGGTAATACCCAATCTGGAAACAATGAGAATTTGTGTCGATGTGTTTCATCTCTGCGTACCGGTCGCCTTGGTTCATTCTTCGAAATCTTGTTGTACACAATCCTTTGGTTTTACTATTCGTAGCAGATCGCAACTACAGATGCTAGACTTGTTGGGACCTTCGGTTGATACCGCTCGTGCGAGTTCAGTGCCGTGGTACTCCGCGATTTCAATTTACTTCTCGTAACACTGGTAACCGGATCTCGCTCCATCACACCCGGGAGAAGGTCGATGCTGTGGTGAGGCTACGACCACAAGTCTCTACCGTCATTACGATCCTTGCATGCATCACAAGCTTTCTTAGCCTGGAAAATGCCGTCTTGACGTTATATCTGTTTGAACGTTCATAACACAAGCTCAGCTGATCACTAAGAACCATGTGAAGGAACTACTGTTAGATTAGATGCCATTTTTGTCAGCAGCGACATGATGGATCGGTTGATTGGCTATTTAGGAAGACGCTAACATGGGCTTGATACCAATCCCAATACTTACCGGCCACGAATTCATTACTACAATCTCTAGACGATGGCTCTGTGCACCTTTGCTAGGGTACCGCTCGCCGAACACGGGCTACCCGGCCCAAAGAATCTTTTGTAGTCGTCAGTTCTCCACTACCCTTTGGCCTGACATCAGCTCTCTTAATTGCCACCGCAGATAGACCAGATTGTGGACCCAACGACGTGGGAAAGCAAAACGCATGTAGTGCCTACCAATCCCTCGATGGATTAATTGACGTAAGCCGGATCGATAATATCCCCCGTACGGCATCGCTTCAACACGAATCGGCGAAGGTGCACAACGCCGCGGGAACGACAAGACACCGAGACTACTTCAGCACTCATGTCAAGCTATACCTCTGGAATCGGGTATTCAGGACGTTTATGGCGGTATGAGTTGTCCGAGGTATCCAATGCCAATATGACCTTTTGTATCATGGTACACCGCCACGTCCATCTCCACATACCCATGTTGACTAGCAAAGAACGCAATACCTCTCAATGTTGATACTAAATGGTTGTAGGTCATGACAAAGTCGGGTGGTCGAACGTCTTCGATGTTGATGATGATATTGACCCATCCGGCTGACCACATATGCAATGGTAAGCGACCGTCGGATCCTATTGCTACCACGGTATCGAATATCATACTGAGACCTTCTATGATGCAAAGATCCAGTTCGCCTTGGTTGAGGAGGCCGTGGAAATTCGATAAGTGGAGTTTGATTGGTGTGCCTGGAACACCAAATACGAAATCGTCTTCCCGAAGAAAGCTGGTGTTGTGGAGACTGTCCACTGAATTAATGTGTTGATTGGTACAGTAACACTGAGACATACGTACGCATCGGATGGGAGCAGTGAGATATGACTAGGACTACTACTAACAGGAGTCGCGGCCATTCCCCCAGATGCTGCAAAGAAGACAAATGCTGCAAGCACAGCAGATTGTGACAACATATTCGAAGCCTGATTGATATCTATTGAACAAGGAGGAAGTGACTAGGCATGAAACCATGGTCTAACCCACGCCCAAGGTCTTGAGGGACAATTTAGTTGCGACAAGCGACTAGTGGATCGGCGATTCTGTACAGCCGTCCATCGGATAATACGTTCTGTTGAAAAGCGTACGGCAAGGTAGATCACTGTTGATCCATGTTGGGGACTCATCACGGAGTCTACTCCGTGTACTCTCGCGCATAGTCGGCTTCCTCTGCCAAAACTTTATTCTCCCAAAGCGATAGGACGATGACAACTTAGTAAGAGGAGTTTTATCGTAGATCTACGATGAGGATCTATGCCGGACTCTACTCCGCCTGTCTGCTTTGGCCGTCTACGCACCTGTGCTTTTGCGGATAGTCGGCTTGGTGCACCGAGACCCTGCTATTCCAGGTATCGAGGCTTTCACGTTACGTCAAGACTTTCAGACAGCATGCCTTCCACTGCAGTGATGACATTACTGATGAAGGGCTTGTGCGCGTTTGAAGATGTCCTAGTATCCGCTGCGGTCCGGAAACGCTCTTGATAGCCGGATAAATATATAAACATAAGTCATGTCTGGGGATCATTATATATTTGCACACTGCAAACCTCCTTGAGCTGGGGGAGTATGTACTTTGATCGTCAAGAATGAGGCTCTTAAAACTTACGCAGTTTGCTTCCTTACTATCATGCACTGCAACGCATGTGGTCAACGGCATTCGATCGGGTAACGATGCATCGTCTCTACAGTCACAGCCATTCCCCAGACGTGCGGTGTCGCTGCTGGGGTCCAGCAATAGCAACGACAGCGTGCCATTACTGCAGACGTACGTCTGTTCAAGGTTGTGTCCAAAAACGGTAGATAATCTGACACCAACAGCAATTCCCTCAATCTCGGAGATGCCCCTACAAAAGCCCCTTGGACTTATATAGGCCCCAAAGGGCTCTATGTTCTTACCAACTATTCGCTGCCCAGGATCCGCGTTACCTGGGTCGGCACGTTCCTAATCACTTGCCTGGGCGATATCGTCGACGCGATTGCCAATCGAAAATTCCGTGGAGACGAGCCGTATCCAAATGGGCTCTACACTTGCGACTTGGACTATCTCCTCCCGGTTGTTGGACCGATGGTGTACTTCAGCCTGAAGATGGAACGAATAGATGCTCCCGGCTGGGCTATGACATTTGCGGACATCGCCGATGATCTGGAGGCGTTGTATTATGCCGCGCTGTTTTTCGACAATGAGCCCGGTGTCATGCCGGGGATGGATGTGACGATTCACCGTTACAGGACAGATAGGCCGAAATTCTTGGCGGCACGAGCGAAGCTACAGTGGACTAAGTCTGTCATGGCTAACGCTACAGCATCCCAGTAGTTCTGTGGGGGTCTAAAATGCACTTTGCTGGACCATGGAGTGTCCCGGCGGCAAATACATATCAGTGGCGAAGGAGCGTAGTAACACAGTATACACATGTTTCTCCAGCCTAATCGAAGGAGGTTCCGACCTGTGACTTACGCTGGTGATATGTCTCAAATCTCTATTATAAATCATGTGAACAGGGTTGACAGCGTCCACCTAGCTAAACAAGCGTTTGTCTCTTGAGTTATCTTTCTTTTTTCACCATTACATTGTTTGCTTGCGTTCCTCACAATTATCTCCCTATCGTTTCAAGTCATCCAAGATCCGACAAAGCATATTCTCAGATCTAGCCGATAATAAGTTGATCCTATGACCTGGATTTCCTCAAATGAAAACCTTTCTAACGACAGAAATAAGCATCTAAGCGCCTCATCCTATATCCAGCAATTCGGAAACGTCAAGACCTCTTCCTCTGTCTAATCTACCCTTCAGGTACCATCTATAACCCCAACATATCACAAGTCGACTGGATATCACCCAAAACCGCCCACCCCTCTGCGGCAATCTCCGGCTCTACTATAGCCACTCCTTCGAGTAACGTTGACACAATCCCAACAATGAGCTCGCAATCGAAGAGGTTCCATCCGTTGATGTGGAACTTGGCCTCCACCCACAGCCTGGCAACAACGTGGCCTCCGTTGAAAACCTCAACATTGACCGCGTTTGCCGCGTTGCACATGGTGATTTTCTCGTCACATTTCGAGCCATGCGGGCTCACATCGTTCGGGTTAGAGAGCTCAGTTGTTCCGCCGTGGCAGGTGTTGTATTTGATCTCGTTGCAATTCTTGCCAGATGCTGACCCTTTGAATCCAGTCGCTGCGGCGTAGATCATGCTATTGAGCTGGTCTTTGGTTTCATATAGACTGTCAGCGATGTTGAACGTTACCGTCGCGGTGTCTAGCTCCCCCCCGTCCTTTTCGACATACCGCACCCCGTCCACAGGAGCGTCTTTCGTGTCGCAGTAGGCACCTGGGCCTTTGGGATCCGGACAGTGGGGTTTCAATGCTTTCCGGATCGACTCGACCATCCCGTTCCCGCTCATGTTGCCTATATGAACGGGGATGCGGGAGAGCGTGACGTTGGTTTGTGGACGGTTCGTGGGTATGCAGCCAGGTACGCTCACATCCTTGTCTTGGTTTACGCCTACTTGCTGGTAGATGATGCAATCACTCGTCGTGGCTGGGGGTAGTGCTCTGGAGACTGAGGAGGTTGAGGACGGTAGCGCCGTATATGAGCAGCTTGCGCTCTGCGGAGCTGTAGCCGGGGCAGACGTCAGAGGCAAAGTGATACTACCCGCGCAGACACACCAGCCCTCGGGCCTGAACCCGTCGGGCTCGGGTCCATAGTAGGCGCAAGAAAGCGCGGGAGCAGTCGTGGCAGCCGCTGTCGACGTCGATGGCTTTTTGGTCGGGCTGGCAATGGTTTTGCTCGGAGTTCTGTCAGAACCGTCTTCGCCCTGGTCGCCCATATTATTTACATCCAAGGTTGGGCCAGCTGGTGTGGCAGCGCGGATCTCGTGATGCATGAAAGCTTTGACAGATTCGTGTGGTGGGAATTGGTCGGCCGCCTGGGTACGTTTTACCGCTTTGAGAATGTGTGAATTCGTGGGATGGGGAATGACACTCAGCGTCAGCAACAGGGTAAGGGTCGAGGAGAGCGTCGAAAGCTTGCGAAGCGAATACAATTCCATCACGTAGATTCAGAGGGTGTGTACAGTAAGTAGTGACTGGAAATTCGACATGAGGCAGGTTGATCTTCCAATATAAAGTCCAGATAGGTTGATAGATGCACACGCCGCCTAAGCACAAAGACTGCCCATACAAAGGCACAGCTCCGGTGTTCCAACATCCTACCTCCATCCTTCATGTTTCACACGTTATGAGTCCTGATGTGGAGCCAGGTGCATTGTTTCAAGAGACAATGCTTCCATACAAAAGTCAACATAGCTAGCGCAGAGTAGACGGCTTCAGTATTCATAAGACCGTTATAAAAGCGTACTACTAGCATCCTAGAGATTAGAAGTACCCTTGTTATAATTGATTTACTGATCACAACATTAATGACCAAAACATTGTGTACGACGGTTTAGGGGACCACTTTAGCGTCAAAGTATACTAGTGTCATATTTAGACGTAAACGCCGTGAGGCTGAGACAAATTGATCCTGATCAGTAGAGCGCGCGCGTACTCAAACGCATGAAACACTGGACAAAGTTGAGATCTTATGCGTTTTTGGGTAAGTACTGTTTCAACCGAAAGGTGGTTCTCCGTGGAGGCGGCGCATGTACGAATCTCCGACGCAGTCTATGCTATGTTGGCGGCACGGTAGAGATCAAAGGATCGATTTCAGTGTTTTACATGATCCGTCACCACAGACAGCACCCAGCATTAGATGTCCAAGACATTGTGGTCGACATATCGTTGGCTCTGCATCCATGCAGTCTCAGGAGGAAGGCTCAAACGCAAAGCATAGCCTTAGCCACGCCGTATGGCAGTGCAGGCGTTCAAGCTCTGTAAAATCCGCGGAACGATGATACTTGTTGTTTTTATATCTATCAAAGCCCAAAAATTTCCTATATAAGAATCCAGTGATTCTATACCTTCCCTACATTCGTCTTTCCTCGATTGGCAATTCTCTCTAAGCTTTCGGACCAATTTCCTTCTCCAGTCTATTGTTCCTATCGTGGTCATTCATTGAAAGCACTGAGAATGTTTCCATATACATATATATGTCTGCTTTTCACATTCCTGACCCTTATCAACGCCGCTGTTATCCCTGGTACTCGAATTTCCAACGAATATGCCTGGGTCGATCTACTCAAGCGGACTTTCTTTTCTAGTGAGATTCCGAACGTGCAACTCGAGAAGCGAGCGCCTTCTCCCGCCTATCAGAAGGCAATCAATGATGGTGCTACTTTCGTGGCAAAATTCCGAAGCGGCCCCAGTCCTGGTGAAGACACTCGATTCCATATCAAGGACGTGACGCAAACAATATTCGAAACCAACCAGTTGTTCGATAACTGGGGCTGGACGGACCCAGGTAGTGGGGACAACAACCCACGCCCCGATCTTCAATCTGCTCTATCAGCAAATGGTCTTACCGGTATGTTTACATTTTATTGCTCCACCCATGAATAAGGCATTCTGTTGAATCATGAACTACCGTTTCGAGGAGACTGGCAAAGTGGAGTATGAGGGGTGCCTGCAGCTCCAGCGGTAAGAGCTCGACAGATGTGGGAATATCGGTTCGCAGCCAGCCGCCGAATTAAATTGAAAAACATGACCTCTCGCAGTCACCGATATTGCCGATGGCTGGTTTCTTGCACCAAGCTGGAAGTTGGCCGCCAATGTAGCCATATCAATAAGTCCTCGTACTCGAACACTATCTTGAGAAGACGATAGCTAACTCTAGGATGTGCGATAGGAGTATTCAAGTGGCGTAAGTCCTGCTTATCTTCAGTACGGGGACTATACAAGTCTTAGACCTTTGCTGATCTATACTTGCTAGGCGGTAAAACGCATGACGGCAGATACAACTCTGCCTGCGATTCAAAAGGTGCCAAGGATGGTGTAAGATTCATCAAAGACCCGCGGGCTCCAGTGTCAACCCTCACTAAGAACGTACTATTCTAGGAGGCGACTGAGGGTTACTTCAATGGACTGTACAACACAGCGCAAGGGGTCATCATACCTGAAGATAATAGGTCACCCAGACACTCGATCACACATCTGCAGATATATCCTCAATTGGAAAATTGGTCCGACTTAACCTACCTAATATGGGCCGCTGAGATTGGTACGTACTTTGCTGATTTATTTGTCTGTATCTGGGGTCCCGACGAGGCAATTCATTGTTCCAGATGTCAAAACATAATTTTGCCACACTGAGGTGTGCTGTGTGTGGTGCTATATCAACTAGCGGCAACTTGGGAAAGATGATACTAACTCGAGAAATTGCGTAGGCAATGACAAGTCGAAAAACGACAAAGCTAATAAAGCCAAAAGAACCGGCCTCAAGTCCATCTATCGATACCATATCACCGACGAAAGTAACACGCAGAACATCATCAAAGAGGCTATGGGATATGATCTTAACATGGACCGCCATGCCCTAGCTAATAAGCTTGCGCCTTGGCCCAAAAGTGGTTCAGCAATTCCTGGTATGTATCTCATGTGTTCGATTGCGGCCAAATATATTCTCCATGACTGGATGTATGCCAGCCGCAGGTTACATCTTCAGTGCTGGTGCAGTCGTGTATCATCCCATCTTTCAAACTATACACTAATAAGGCCGTACTGAATTTGAACTCTGCGTAGGTCAGACATTCTCTGTCGCAAGAGACGACCGTGGAAAAGCCCTGCTAGGTTCCCCACACGGCAAAGGGGTGGCGTGGCTGCTTTTGCAGCATCAGGATCCGGATAAAGAGCTTGGGAAGAAGACGGTTGATACCATTACACTTTTCCAGACTGAAAGTTCGGGGCAGAAAGAAGTCAACATGCTTATCACCATCAAAGATGCCTAGGAATTTGTTTCAGAAGTGATAACCCTGATATCTATGCTTTGGCAGAGCACTCGGGCCAATTGTGCTTGACCAGTCCTAGTGAGGGGTATGTCGACACAAGGATAGCGAAACGCAAGCTCTCAGGCTTGATGAATTCTTCATTTTCGTTGAGATCAAGGCAGTACGGATGGTGGACTGATATGCCTGTTGTTGCCCGGTAGTAACACAGCAGGTTTCACACCAGCAACGATACTAAATGAAGGGACTCTGGGCTCTTATTCGCAACAAGGCAAGATCTCATTACAGGGTGTAACCAGGGGGCTACAGTAGATAAGCGAATTAATTTTAATGTATAGTCCCGGTCATAAGTCTTTGCACCCGAGATACCCCGCATTCCCCTACTAAAAAAGGTCCCCTTTCTCTATAGCTTACAACACTATTATCTAGTTAATTATAAAGCTAAAAATTATATAGATATTAAAAAATATAGTGTTTTATAGTTCTACTAAGCCATTTTCTAATTAGTTTACCCTAATACTTAGTATACTATCCTTCCGCCTTAATAACAGCCTTAACCCTCCTTTCTATACTATCTACTAACGACTATAATATATTATTATTAATAAAGTACTAGGCTACTTCTAATATCTTATATAGCTTCTCTAGCCTCTCTTTATTATTCTTACTATAGCTTATAATATCTAGTTCTAGCTTATAATACTTTTCTTTAAGTAGTTACTAGAGGTATTTAATTAGATTTAGGTCTAGTAAGTAGGGTAGCTAATTAATAAGTTATACCTTATATTCTTTAAACTATACCTTTATAACTCTTATAATATATATATAAATATTATCCTATATAAACTATATACTAGGCTAGTAGATTATAAGGATCTAGTCCTTTAAAATATTAATATATAATATTATAGTATATCTATTTACCTTTACCTTTAGATTATATACTATTTATACTAAATTACTTCGCTTAATATTATAAAAGGCTATTTATATTATAGTTAACTTTACTTTTCCTTTCTTAAATAGCTAGATTATATCTTTATCCTATTTCTAATTAATATAATAGAAGACCTATTCCCTTTTTTTTCCTAAGCCTAGCTCTATTAAGTACTTATCTAACTAGACTATTAATACTTACTCTACTCTACGCTAGTATCTCTACGCCTTATATTAATTTAACTGCTATTTTATATATATCTTTTAGAGAAGTAGGCGCTTTATTATAAGCTAATTAATAATTCCGTAGTCTTTAAGCTATTATTAGAGTATATATCTACTTATTTATACTCCTAGCTCTTTCTTAAGGTTTAAGTAATAGATTTTTAGTTTTATCCTAACTAGTTAAAGGAGTTTATACTTAGTATATACCCCTAGGAGTTATAGCTAACTAGATCTAGGCCTATCTTTCTATAAGGGTCAAGTAGTAGAGTTCTTAATAGTATAATAAATTATTAATTTAAAGATATTTTTAGCCTCTAATATTACCCTATACCTATAGCCTAATATATATTACCTAAGGATACAGCCTCTTATAAAAGGAGTAAGATACTTTTACTAAAGCCTAGTACGAGATCTAGGAGTAGTAGGAGTTATAGTTAGTATATAGGAGGTGGGGGGGAATATAAGGTTTTTTAGTATTCTCGCTTAAATATAGGATGGTGCTAAAACTTATGGCCTAGTACTATATGACTCTCTTGGACTTGTCGCATTAATGTCAACGCCACCAGCTTGATGAACTTGGGTCGAGCAGGTGTTAGCAGTATCTCGTCTGGTGTTTATGATCTTGGAAGCATGGAAAAGAGTTGAGATAAGGATTGATACCACAATTCCAAGCACGCAGATGTAGAAAAGAAAGACAATTGTACCTGAGTCCGAAAGCAGTGTACGATAACGTTATAGTATCGGCGGCTAAGCGACTAGATGACGCGGCCGCCACGCTAAGCCTCTGTTTCTGATACATGCTACTCCGTAGCGCGCGCTAAGAGCGAGGTTGTGTAAGAACTTTGGACGGTATATTAGTACCTGTTTCATAAATGATACTGAGACCCGAGGCCGCCACCTCCTTATCTACCATCACAAACAATCTTGTCCCCTTGACTTTTAAGATGCTCACTTATAAAAGGCTTTCTTTATAGTCGGAGATACCTGAACTTTCCTCTTCACTTGAAAGGTACTTGGTTAATTTCGAAGGACCGTGAATACCTTGACAACACACTGTGCATCATGGGACTGCCGTATGTGCAATCATACTTGGTTGAAGTTGAACGGATTATATTCAACAGGGCTAATTGCTTAGCAGTCGTGATCCATTTGAAATTCTGCCAGTTGAACTTCGCCTGGCCATCATCACCTATCTGCCAGACCTACCGACGCTTCACCGTTTGACCTTTGCTTCTACAATCTTACTCGGTACCTGTGAAGAGAATTCTGTCGAATGCGTGAGCGCGGTAATCAGATCAATGACAGCAGACTTGCAACAAATTATCCGCACGGTCACAATTGCCCTTACTAACATTTCCACTGATACAAATGATATCGATAGTAACGTTCTCTTGAAGGGAAAGGTGGATGAAGAGGGCGGGCATATTGAGACGAACGAGGAATCCAGCATTCGACTGCCTTCAACCCTGACACCCAAGCAAATCAGAAGTCTTCTGCACCTATCAAGTCAAATACAGATCATTGGCCAATCTTTCCTAGAAACTCACCTCCATCGAATCAACAGCATAGAAGCCCAGCACTTACCCGAGGGCGCTCTCGCTTTTCGTCGCGACATGGTATTTCAGAACTATCCACAAGGCATCGCTTACACTCCGCAAACAACCAGGTCAATCAGCTGGGTCGAAAAATACCGCGTGGAGCGTGCACTCTGGCGTCTCCAGCTGCATGCGATCCTGACCCCACGACAAACCGAGGTCAGACCATTCGACAGTACGCAATACCCGACCGGGACGTTCAGGAGTCCACAGCTCGCTCGTATCTACCCGGCCAGTATCTACCGCGCCTTTGAGGGCTGGGAATTGGACGAAATGCAATGTGTCCAGGACCACATGAACGAGCATCGACTCTCCCTCCAAGTGCCAGTCTCCGCCGAACTCGAATATCCCAATCCGCTCCCAACGCAACGGAAAGCTACAATCCCCTCTGAATCGCCGAAGGAGACGCCACAGTGGCCCGTACTGTCAGACCCGCCCACCGACGCAATCCCGCACGCCTGGTATCAAGACGCCTCCGCCGCAGAACGTCCGACAGAACCGTATCGCATGTTCGCCGCCTACGGCACTAACTCCCCCAGCTCGCCACTCCAAGGCGTGGACTGGGCTATCTTCCGCCGCCTCGGCTTCGGCATCTGGGATCTCAAACGAATGGGTACGATGGAGCTGTTCACCGTGCACCAGCGGCAGGTTTCTGGCGACGAGGGCGAGCGCATTCGGTGTGGAGCTGGGGATAATATGGGGCTGAACAATATTTTGTTTACGTGGAGGAGTATCAAACTGGATGGGAAGAGGATTGTCGCTGATGGACCATAAAGTGTGGATCATCGCACTTCGATGAGACGGATCATCTGAATCGCTCTTTCATCTTTACCTCCGGACATTGAGGACATAGACTACGCCCCAGCACATCCGGTGAGCCATATCAGCGGTGAGCTGAAAACGCTCATAGGTATCAACAGACCAAAGAACCCAGGAACCTCGGGCCCAACGCCAAACACCCTTCCCACCTCCCTACTACCCGACCCTAACCCCCCCCTCTACTAACCCAATCCCACAACACACCACCCTTACCCCCCCAAAACCACATACGCCGCAGACGCTCCCCCACTAGTATTCAACCTGCCACGCCGCACCCTCAGCATCCCCGCCACCCTTTGCTAAGACCGTCTGAAACCACATCCGCCGCAGAATCCCCCACGAGTACCCATGACCCTCTCCGGACCACCCACCCGACCACCCCCAACCCTCCCCACCCCAACCCCAACGGCAATCCCCCCCCCTCCCCCCAAGAACCGCAACAAAGCACAGCAACGCCACAGCCCAACGTCAAAAATACACGCATACTCGCCCCCTATAACCCTCATGTGAAGAAATTCCTTATCCTATCCGTCTTGCCGCAGAGGCTGATGACGGGGGCGTGGATAGCGCAGTGTTATGCGTCGTTTTTGACGCTGGGGATGATGCTGATGCTGATGCTGATGCTGATGCTGATGCTGATGCTGATGCTGATGCTGATGCTGATGCTGATGCTGATATTTGCGATGTGGATGGTGGATAGAAGTGTGGATGGTGATGGTGGAGGCGCGGATGGTGGTGTGGATCGTGGTGTTGGTATGGTAGGTGGTATAGAGCATCATCTAGATGAGGTTGGTGCAGATTGCACGGGCGGTATCATTGTTCCGATGGTGATACGGCTGTTTTGGGAGGTCCAGGCTGGGTCTGAAGTGGATGAGGGCTGTAGAGAGAGACTGGAGCGGAGCGTGGGTTTGGGGATGGGTCTTTGAGGTCGTGTTGATGTCTGATGGATTTAATGGCAACAGTTAGATATGTTGAAAGGAAAGAAATCAAAGTGAGGAAAAAGATTAAAGATTTTCTATATATAAACAGCCGTCTCGTCGTGATGTATACCAAAGAGGCACGAGGTCTAAGGTGGTCAGCTTCCAGGAAAGCCTGTGGAGGTCATGGAGCGCAGTAGGAGATACGCTCGCACGTAAGAGTAACCGCAGGTCGTTGCGGATGCTCTTTGCACTTCACCCCCTCCCCCCTCCCCCCACTCCTATCCCATATGCCACTCCCCCACCCAAAAACCTCAATCACCAACACCAACATCCTTCACATCCTTCACATCCTTCACCTGCGACGACTGACTCGCCTCGCTCGACCCGTTCGAAGCCGGCGTCTTGTAATACGAAGAGCGTTTGTGCTTGGTGGGCGAGAGGCGATAGGCGTCGCCTTCCGGGCGGCGGAAGAGGACGAGGCAGAGGGGACGGAGGGTGGGGATGCAGGCGGCGATGATTATGATGTTCATTTCTATTCTGTGGGGTGAGGGGGGTGGTTAGCGGTGGGATCTGGGATGGAGGGGGGGGGGGTGTGAGTGGGTGTGTAGGAGGAAGGAGGTAAATTGATGGGGGTGCTGTTGTGGGGTTGGAGGCGGTGCCTGGTGTTGTCACAAAGATATGGTGATGCGAAGGAGAAGTGCAGGAATAAGTGCACACATATGTCGGGAGCAATGCCGATGGTGAACAAGATTGAAAAGGTTCAAGGAATGGACAGACTCGTCTTACCCATTCCACATGAGTAGCTCGATCGTCTTCCCTGATAGATTGTCAGTGCCTGAAAGTTCTAAATACATAATTAAGCACACTCACAGGTAATGTCTGTTTTAGCCTCAACGGTGATGGGAACTTTCGATGTTTTGACCGCTGCGCAGATCCCAGCACTACTCATAGGACCTTCATTAGCCAATGTTGTCGCTAGTCGAAAGTCTAGCTGTTGACCAAAGTGAAAAACACATACAAAACACCCATTGATAGCAGAAGACTCAGCAAGAATTTCTTCGACCGTTTCATCTGCAGCTTCCACACGATATCGACCGGGATGAAAGCGAGGGCGAAATCCAGAAACGCCCAATAGCCTGATACAACGGTGAGAACACGACCACAGTAGAAAGAAAGAGACACCATTACTTGCAATCACCAAATTCCATGTGTTCACGGGAATGGGATTCCAGCATTTGCCGGTACCCTTCTTGATCATCCCCTTGTCCCAGATCGCTCTTGCTGGCTGGCACTGCGCGTAGAAGAGCGTGAAAGTGATGGTGGCGGAGACCACGATACTGATGGAGATCCCTCGGAGCATCCATTTCCGCCAGTCGCCCGGTGGTGAAATCCTCTCGATCAAAAAGGCGACGGAGATCTTGCCGACGGCAATACTGACCATGGATAGGGATCGTGAGATTGTGTTGATCTCCAGCGCGTTTGTGATTTGATGGGGCTTTAGGTAGTAGAGATGTCGTGCGTAGCCCCTGCCCGCATACACGCTCCACATGATTGAGATGATAAAGTCGAGGACCTATGTTGGTGAGTCCAGCACTCGTCGTGTCTTCGTCATGTGCAGGACATACCAGGGCGAAGCAAATCAACCAATCGTCCCACCACACATTTCGCGTGAGCTTCACGCGCGAGTACATCCTACCCAGAACGAACACCACTGAGATGATTGCTAGTATCCAAGTGAAGGCGTAGACCTCTCCTGCTTTGTTGTAATTGCCCCCCGGAGGCGGTGGATGCATCGCTGTTGACATAATGAGAAGCGTTTCACGACAAGGAATGAAATTCGTAGTTATAATGATCCAAGTGAAACGAGCTTCTAAGATCTTTGTGATGTTCGACATATATAACAAGAGAACGACTCCGCGACGTTCAGGGTACATGACAGCGTTTGTAATCAGCAAGGCTAAGGAGGAAACAACCCTGGTCTGGATCCTGCAACTTCGACCGATTGCTGGTACGCTATTCTGTATCCAGAGAATATGCTTGAGTTGCATGCCGAATAGCCATCGTACGTAAACATCTTCCTCCAATTGCAGGGACATCAGTGTCAGTGCTCAACACGAAAGCAGATGACATCAAGTCATGATGCGATTCGAGCGCGAGAAAATACTCCAGACCCTTTGCTGTGGCTTAGTGCGCCTTGTTTGGACTCGAATTCCAACGGTCAGCGGTATGATTGGAGGAATTCGCAGATAGAGTATGAGATTGAGGAGTGGCACAGCTGGAAGCTTTGTGCTAAAAGCTGAATTGGGAGTAGTGGATGAAGCGTGACTCGCGTTTAAAGGTAAAATCCTTGGCCTACAGGCGCTCCATTGCCAGAACGCCGGGCAAATCACGAATCCGAATCCCATCTAATCGTTACGGGACGGTTGCGGCTTGCAGAAGCGTTCGCATTAGGAGAGCCGGGAATCGAGTTAATAGCGGGTTCCCCTGACATCGAGTAAACGCAATGTTGACATGCACGTTCGGGGATTTAGTGACGATAGATCTTGCGAAACAAAAAGCTTAACTGTAGATCGCGTTTCCAACGCCTCACACTTTGGGGGAAAGATTGCCGATCAGAGACGCAGGAATTCGTGGATGACCTAGGCAAAGATGATTGGATGATCCCACGCCAGACACAATTGTATGCAATTTGCGAACTTTGACGTTGATGGATGGCAAGAAGCCATACACGGTTCAGTCAAAGTGGACCCCATTCCTTGAGTTTTGGAAGCATTCGATTCCCCAAGATCTCAGGGAGTGATATGTGGCGATCTTGCGGCGAGGGAGGGCAGGACGGAGCGGGTCGGATAATTGCTGGACCCGGCATCCTGGGTGGCAGTATTACACATATGCTATGTACCCTGATTGCGTCCTGGGGGCGGTGGTGGCTGCCACATGGCGTGGTCCGTTATCGACATCCAGCAAAGTGAGATCTTCGGAGGCTAGATCTAGCCTCGCAATCGTAGCTGAAGCCACCATCAATCCTATCGCCATCCTGATCCTTCTCCCTAGCCATAGTCTCCCAGTCTTGACATTGAGTGATTTGGAATATTCGATTGAAGGACTCTCGATCTCCTTTTAGGAAGGACCTAGTCCTCCAACTCTGGTTGTAGCTACTATCAACGGTGCTACCGGTTTGACCATCCTCCGGAGCCATCGAGTCGCAGATATGACAGTCGACCCTAGGAATCTCGAGATCTTCCCGAGCAAGATCTAGCCCCCAAACCTTGGATGTAGCCACCACCCATGACGTTACAGCTCGTGATCTTTCTCCGGGATCATAGTGTCCTAGCATTGGCTTTTCGTTTCCATCTGACGATCATCTCTGCTGAGGCTCTGGAGACCTCGCAGGTAATGCTCATTCCCCGATCCATGTTGTAGCACCCAGCAAATTCATCGCCAGTCGGACCTCTCTCCGGGGCCATAGTGTCCCAATCCCGACCTTCATCTTTTACGACAGTCGTCTCTTGAGCTCTCGCCGCGCTAAGCGCAGCGAAGCCCAGCGCAACCCCAGAAGAGATCATGACGAAGGTCCAGGAGTACTGTCCGGGAGTAGACCTCTTTCGTTCCCCCCCCCCTCGACTCATCTCTTCATACCACGTGTAGTACCTTTTACCTTTAAGAAGCGAGCTCTGAGCAGTCTCATTGATGGAGATAGTCTGCCAGATATGGCGGACCTCCGAATTCAGGTTCGTTTTCTCTTTAACATGACCTTGACGGTATTCCGCCCAATAGCATCTTCAGTACACAATTGCGCGTCTCTGCTCCTTTGAGGGTCTCTGGATCTTCGCGTTGTAGTATTGTAGGAAACTCTGGTAGTCCTTTCTCCTCGGTGAAGGAATCGTAAGGGCTGTATGTTCTGCTAAAAACAATGTAGATAATCCCTCTCCTTCTACAACCATAACCCAAATCCAGAAGCTTCCTCACTCACTCAATCCCATATTGAAGTACTGCCAACACAGACTAGCATCTTCACGACACACACGTCCCCAGTGCGCCCATACGCATCTTTCCTTTTTTCCTCGCCTCACTTCCCCTCCCACTTTTGCGTCGTGGTATTGTATTCACCCAGCTATCCGACTCTCTTGTGCGGGCTGACGGGTGAGGGCTCGTATGTTGTAGAGAATGAGGACGGGTGGAGATGGGTGTGTTGTTCGGTGGTGGGAGGGGTTGAAGGTGTTGTTGCTGTTAGGGGAGGTTGGTGAGGAGGGGCTGTAGACTATTCAGTCATTGTTGTGAATATTTCTGGATAAAGACAACGGCTGCTTGGTGAGGCCGAGCGCCAATGGATGGTTTGGATTTGTGGGCTGCTGTTATGTGGGATCTAGCTGGTATACGGTTTCGTGTGTTTCCCGCTGCGCAACTTATGTCAAAGTCTACAGGTAATTGAAAGCTGTGGATTGTCACGCTGTCTGGGAGCTGAGCCGCGCCAAGCCTGCTAAGAACGCGATCAGTACGCTAAAGTACCTACTTACTTTAATTGCACGCCAGCATGAGGATGAGCTGGTGGGAGCGTGTTATAACTCTTGACGAAGACGATGGGTTTCGACGGGCTGTGCGCGCTGAGGATTACCGATAGTAATCTTTTTGAATTCAAGTGTGCACTGTGAAGACGTTTGTATGACATTGGGTAAATTGTCTACATTGATATATATGCACAAGAGCCACCAAAGGAACTACTGAATGACCAATCTCAGATCATGAATCTGTGCAAATTCTCCACTACATTACCGTCGATTCATTCTCAGCGCTTCTTGACATTCCTGAAAATCTAAAGCATCAGCATCCACACCTTTCGTCTCGGGTATCGTGAACCATGTGACGATGGCACCTGCAGCATTGCAAGCAAAGAAGATCCAGAGCACGTTCGCCACGCCCAGCTTCTTCGGGTCCGAGAGATAGTTGAACAAGACGCCTGACAGGATGGCACCGAGTTTGCCGGTAGCGGCACTGATGCCGTGAGCGAAGCCACGAACACGGGAGGGGAAGACTTCGCCGGGCACGATGAATGTCGTGGCATTGGGGCCGAAATTGAAGAATAGCTGCATGTGATGTTAGCATTGGGAGTTTCACGATATTGGGAATCCTCGTACCTGAGCAATGGTAAAGCAGACGAATTTCCCAGCCGTGCCGAGATGCTTGTAGTCACCAGCGATGATGGCGAACATGAGAGCGCAGACGAGGAAGCCTTGAATCTGGATCCAGCGACGGCCCAAGATCTCGATGAAATAGATGGTGAGGAAGTAGCCAGGTACGTAGCCGGCTGCTGCGATGATGAGATTTCCGTAGGCGTTCTTGAGCAGAGTGTCGTACTCGGTCTTCCCTTTCGAAAACCCGATGGCGCTGAGCAGAACGGACTGGTTGAGATTGAGACCGTAGAAGGCTACATCGACCAAGAACCATGTCGATGCGGTACCGATCAAGGTCTTCAGGTGGCGCCATTGGCTGAAGTAGGCGAAGAATGCCTTCATCTGGATATCTCGGGAAGGTGGAGCAACGTGGGCTTCGACGATGGATGCGTGTCGGTTACCGTTGACGTCCAGTCCGTGAGTCTTCTCAATGGGCCCTTTGTCCATGCTTGCAACGGTCGAGGACGAGTCATCGATTTGAGAGGCTTTGAATGTGCTGAGTTCGTTCGACTGCAAAAACTTCCTGCTTTCAGGCATCCTCAGGCGGTACCAAAGAGTAACGAGCGCGGGTACTATGGCGACTCCGATCTGGAGTCTCCACACTGCATCGAGCTGACCGTAGTGACCTGCCTTCAATGCTTTGCTGAAGCAGCCGAGTAAGATGAGGGTCACAATGGAGCCCGCCAGAGTTCCCTATGCAAGTCAGTTTCGGCACGGCATTTACTGGATTTAAACCGCCTACCCAGCCTTGATTTGAGAAGATCCAGCCCAGCATGCGTCCACGGTTGCGAAGAGACGACCTTTCAGCGACAATGGAGGCTGACATTGGATAATCACCACCGATACCGATACCCATCAGTACACGGAAACCGAAGATGTACCAGAACTTATCCCGAATGTGGTGACCGAGATGGTTAGGCGTGCTGATGACGAGGATGACACCAACGATCATGATGATCAGTTCCTTTCCGTAGACAAATTTCCTTCCGAACGCATCGCCAAGGAATCCGAAGCTGAGTTGACCGATGATGTTGCCGATGTTCGCTGCTGCGTTGACAGCTCCTCGAAGAAGGAGCGGGTAGGTGGGAGTTTTCTGGTGGCCAGGGCCTGGGAAACCGCCCCAGTATCTGGAAAGCAGTCAGTATCTGAACCCGAGCAAATCACAAGCTGGAACGGTCGTACTCGTAAGTCCAGATTGGTGTTACCAAGTTGATGATGAACAGGTCGTAGGAATCCAGGAAGAAGCCCACACTGGGATGTGTCAGTTCGGTAGTCGCAAGGCTGCGCTCGGTGCAACTGACCCGCAGATGGCGTATAGCTTCAAGTCGCCCCTCGTCATGACGCGCCCAAAGCCAGTGGCATTGGCGTGTTGGTACTGCTCATATTCCTCCTGGTTGCAGTGTCAGCTCGCTGAAGGCCGGTTGATACGTTGACCTCTCATGCATACAATGGAGATGGGGTTGCCATTCTCATCCTTCCGGGTGTAAGCCTCTTCTTCCCACCTCATCTTGTCGCAGAGTGTTTCTAACTATGGCGACGTGCCGGGTGTGATGTTGAAGTGTCGACGAAGGATCGATGGTGTCCTCTGAAGATGAGTTGCTGCAGGAGGAAGGGAGGAGAAGACGCAGGGAAAACGAGACTTTATTACAGGGTTGCAGGCCTTTCTGCTGGTGCACGGTGATGATGGTGTTATTGCCAAGGGTGCTAGAAGACCGGTACTACGGAGATCCTACTACCTTATAGTAGTAAAGTAGGCTGGATAATGCAATGGATGCAGTAGCAGCCGTGGTAGCTGTGGTGAGCTACAGTAAGCCTCGTGGGGTGCCCTCGCTCCATTGGGTTCAGTCCCGAAGTATGGTAGCGGAACGTGTCTGTTCCGCTGGGTGTCTGGCATCGTTGGGTCAGGTCGCCAAGGGCATAGGCGGGGCCACCGAGGCGAATTGGACGAAGCTACCGAGACTTCGAGGCGAATTGCGGTGTTGAGGGGATGGGGGATTTTGGAGCTTTATATCCACTACTTCTGAAACGTGGTGAGCTCGGATGATCTGATTGGCTCGGATTCGCAAGCTTCAATTGAAAGATGGCCCGATCCAGAGCTTGTGCTTTGGCGGGAGCTAATCCACTAGAGCTCGTTCTAGCGTCCCGGCCGAGGCTGGCGCTATCTTCTTCCAACTGACCAACAGCTGCCCGATTTAGTGTCCACCCGCGTAAAATAATCATGAACAGGCTTCACAGCTGCCGGTCATCGCGTGGGCGGATGGGATCTGATCTTATCATTGGTGTTTGCCTCTCGTATATGACCTTGTTGCCACCACGTGCTCCTTCAACACTTGGAGTATGGAATGCAACGAGCCTCTCGGATATCCGTCAGGTCCTTCTACTCAGCTACCCAGATGGTTGCACCGAACATCAAGCATCCACATGGTTTGTATGTATAATCAACCAGGTAAAACCCTCGAATCCACTTTTATGCGACCGAGGCTTTGCATATGTCATCCATCGACCTCTCTGGGTTGTTGATTGGTATGAAAGGATAAGAGCTAGCACTACTTACTCTTCGCTGACAGTATTCTACCTTATATGATGACAAATCTTGCCATTTGCACCTCAGATCACACTGGAATAAGTTGGTTGGTGGCAGCTACAGATGACACAGTCTCTAGGCCATGTTCTTCACCCAAAGGTGTTGCTGACAAGACCGCAATGCAACTCCATACCTTAATCGTTCATTGCAACTGAAAACATTCAATTGTGCCCTCCCAGACAAGCATCTAGATATCTGATATGAGATGATCGGCGATAAGATGGTGGCAAGGACCCAGATCTCCAACCATCTGGAAGGCGAGATCAAATACTTTAGAGATCTCTATTTCAACAGCTGTCCAATGCCTGCCCCGGCTAATATTCCCTTGTGCCAACGATTCGGGAATCTGTGTGCTACATCATTGCAAGGATTTCCGGAGAACCACCATCTGGCCACTGGGCTTTCAACTACTAGTCGTATGAGGATTCGCCGTCACTTTCTCGCAAGCTGTTTGCCACCTTGCATCAGAAGGAGCCCTTCTGATAATCCCATAACGTGTTTAGTTCTCCACTATCGAAAACACAGTTGTTCATCCATTGATGTCAAGCTCAAGGCTGTTTTCCCATCGTGTGGTGTTGACACTGTCATTTGACCCTCGGAGGCACGGTAGGACTGGGAATCGGACGGACCTATAGAGAAACCAATCTACTGTGGCCATCATCATCAGTGATTGGGCCCAGAGCAGGCTCGATGCGAATGAATGTACTCTACAGTTGCGACCGAGATCTCTCTTTGGCTTGGAGATATCGTTCAATCTCCAAGTGTTTTAAACTGTCTCATAAGCTCACCATATGAGCCGAGCCATTGCTATCGCACGAAAGGTTTCGCTGCTGCGTCACACTTCACAGAGTGAGATCATATCCAGATCCCACTCTTTGGTGACAAACGCCATCTTTGAGATCCTCAGCCGCAGGCAGCTTTCTCTCATCATCCTCAAACCCCAGCAACCACTCCCTCCTCTCGTACACCATCAAACTTTCCCCTTCACTTCTCGCCAGTAACAAAAGCCTTAATCTCCTCATCATCCAAGATCCCCCTCTCCACCTTCGCCAACGCATCCGCCAACTCCGCCACAGCATCGAAGTGATAACTCCATGCTCTCATCCCTGCATACCCGCGATGCTTCGATCCGGCCAAGGTTTCTAGCCTATCGAGAGCGCCGTCGAATTTGGCCATGAGTCGCGCGTGTGTGGAGAGAAGATCTGATAGCTTTTTGACAATCTCGCCAGGTTCTGAGGCGGGCCGCCCGGGTTGCTCCGCGGCCTTCTTGCTGTCGGAGTCGGATCCTTTTTGAATCGATGCGCTCTCGCAAACGGCTTTGACTTGCTGAAAGACTGCCCGGTTGGTGGTGTGGTAAGCTAGGCCACTTTCATATTTGATGACCGACGCTTTGTCCACTGTGGGGCTTGTGTCAGTGTAGGAGACACAAGGTTATGGGTATTGGAAGAAACTTACGATCCCGACGATCTTCTCTGGTGATCTTTAGAAGTTGTTCGTCCTCAACGCTTTGGGGGGGTTCTTCGTCACCTTGGCGGTGGCTCTGTGTATCTATCCTCAGAGCCGACATGATTGACCAAGGAAGATCACCCGACTTCGCAGTGTTTGCAGCCCACGAAATTGGTAATTGCGCTTGGGAGGGACAGCGTACAGGCCATGAGAGGGAGTGTTGTACATCTTGTACTGGCAGTTGTTTGGTTTGCCACCGCTAAGCAAACCGAAATTGTGGGCTTGAAGTTTGCTCCCTTCTCTTTGTGGTCTCGCTGCTAGTCGCCAATGCACGTTACGTTCAGATCGACTCTGGCTGTAAAGGATTGCGATTGGCGATTGAACACCCACAAACCGAGAGTTGCAGATCAAGGTAACACAGCCGGATATGCTTCCATGTTCAAGGAGATCGCGGAACTCAATGATACTACGATATACTCAAGCCTAAGCAATATGGTCAAATCGGACTACACAGGAAAAGACTCTTTGCCACCAAGGGGTTTCTGCATATACCGCCTTACAACATACACCCGCCAAGGTTCAAAGCTCAAATGGAAGCCGAAATTCCCCAGACTATCATCCTGGAAGCTATTGAGCTCTAAGCTTGACATTTTCTGCCGAGTAACAGTCCCACTCTTCCCTTCAAGCCCCAAGAGACGATTTTACCAAAGCAAGCTACTGATATCAATAGCCGGCGAATAAGAGACCCCGAATAGAAGACCACGGTTACAGCCTGCAGGTATCGGGTTCTATGCAACTTCTCTCCAAAGTGGGACCTTCGTCTTGGGGTGTTACTCATTCAGACCACAGGCCACCAACAACGATCTGGATTGTTGATAATGGAGTGTAGGTACTAATAGGCTCGTCTAATTCATACTAGGATGTCGATAGTATGGAGGTTTGCTATGGATCTCCCATGGTGAATGACTCAGTGGCCGACCCTAAGGCCAATCAGCGCGGCGGGGAAGAAGATGGAAATTGGTCCCCACATTGGTACATCATCGTCTTTGTTCTATATGATTATTTCCTGAGCACCGAATAACTGATATTATCGTGGTAATATACATGACATTGCCTACAGCCCTTCCCTTCGCCTTGCCAATCACAATCGCCGCACCACTTCGCCCAAACGAACATCGCCTTACTAGGCACCTGCCTTCAGGAACCCATCCGCCGTAATATCGCTAGAATCGTGACCGACCACCTTGCCAAAATACCCCTTCGGGCCCATCATATACCCCGGCATCTGATTCCAAACCTTGGTCGCACTCCACTTCTGGTACGTCGCCGAATCGTCCGCGGTCGGGTTCCAGAGGATGTTCTGCACCCCGGCCTGCTCCCCCACCGCCGCGAGATTCTTCACCGTCGGGTCGTCCATCAGCATGCAGGTGTTGGTGATGCTCTGGAAGTTCCGGACGCAGATGTCGTACGTGAGCGGATCAGACAGCGTTCTATACGAAAACAGCATGTGGCCTTCGCAGTTACCTTCGGTGTGGGATAGCTGGACCATGAATTCGTAGGGTTTTCGGCTGGCCATGGCCGCGGCGGCGACGCAGATTTTGTCGATGACCGTGTCGCAATCCGGCCTGACCTTGACGGTGATGGTCGTGCTCAATCCGATGCTCTTTATGTTCTTGTCGTTGCCGCAGGTGGGCCAGTTGGGGGCGAAGTTGATGAGGTCTCCGCCCAGATCGGGCCGGTGATCGACTATGGTGTTGAGGTCTCTGCCGCGTGGAGAGAGAGTTGGTGATGCGTTGGTGAGGGCGAGAGCAGCAACGCAGCCGAGGAGGGAGATCAGGAATGACATTGCGTGGTGACTCTGGTTGGGTGGTTCGTTATGTATGAATTGCACGACAACTCGGTAACGTGATCTCGTAATGGGACAGCAAATTGAAGATCCAAATAGTCATAGCTATCACGGCCTTCTATAGTAATCTCCATACCTGTGCTTCTCCTCGAATCTCTGATCGAAACACAGTCCACCGTTTCTTCACTGTTTGGAAAACAGCTCCGTATCCCCCCTCACTGACGGCGAGCGCATATATCTACCATGTGGAAGGGGTCGGCATGCCTATTAATCGCGACCCGCGACTAGGGGTCAACCAAAATTTAGTGTTGGTCAAACTTGAGGTCTTTCGCCAAGGGGTCGGCGGCGGTGTGAAACGTGTTTGAAGCACCCTACTTTACGCGGTCTTATACCCGCTTGGGCGCATAATTCCTATACTTAGGCATCCCGTGTCTCCGCCACGATTTGAATGCAGTGGCCCGACGCTAGTGGGCCGCAAGTCCCCTATCGAAGATAAGTAAGTAGCAAGGTCTAACATGCGGGCGTTGCATTTTTCGGTCATATGTTTTTCCTCTCCACATTCTTGAACAGGTATACATTTATCTTTATAGAGACATAGAAAACGGTTTTAACGAGTGATATACTAGCCTACCTATACTCCCCTAGCATTGGACTTGGTCCGTGTCTCGCATCCCTGTGGGTCTCAACCTAGGTGAACACAGCCCTCGCGAAGATTACAGATCAAGGCGGGTGGGTCTAGGCTGCTTCAGATCTCCCTCCACCTTTGTTACGGGATATTTGCGACCGCAGCTGTTACAATCTCGATGATATTCTGGATGGGCTGGATGATGGAATCATCCATCTTATACTGGTTGACTAGTGCTGGCCGCTAGCGTTCGGTTTGGATATGGCATGTTTTGCATCTCTATCATGAGGTACCAATGTATGATCGATGCGTACGGGGTATACTCGGCTAGCGCGCTTGCCAGCGTGACGTTGATCTGATATGTCTCCGCTGGTAGAATGGTCGAGGTCGCTATCCTGCCTTACAAGGATTTGGGGGTGCATTGGACCCTCGCTCTTCTCGGCTGCCTGAGGCGGTGCTGGTGCCTGTGCCGTCTCTGTTCAAGATATGGGGACTACAGATCCGGAAGCGTAGTAAGTTTGCCGTGGGATCATGAATGTCTAGTAGAAGCGTCGTTCCGTTAGCTGTATGTTGTATGTAGACTTTGCTAAAGAGCATTTCTCCTCACCCCTCTTTCTTTATTCGGCCTCGTAGTAGTCTCACCCTTAACCTCTAGCTTCGACTCCTCTTCTTCCCTGCCTTTACTCTTCTACCTCTTGTTGTAGTTATCTTCACCATCTCGTTTTTTTCCTACCTACCCTCTTCATTTCTCAACAAATCCATAAACTCCCCCCTAGTCACTTTAGTAGACCTCTTCGCCTTCGTCCACCCTTCCTCTTTCTCTCCTCCTCTTCCTTTTACCTATTCCTCTCTTTATATCCCGGCTTATCCCTCTCCTCCAAAATAAACATCTGCCTCTCTAGACTCCCACTTACCCTTGCCCTCTTCCCCACGTACCCATCCCCACCATCTCCATCCTTAAGTCCGACCTCCTACAATCCACTACTATCGGCCATCTGTATAGCCACAGCGCCCTCTAGCTCCTTAAGCGTTACCCCCATTCATCGTCGTTGGGTCGGTATCAGACACCATGCTCACCATACCCAATGGCAGCGGCTTCGGTAACTCACAGTCCGCATACTCGATGTAGAAACCTTCATAGCGGTCTTCTCTTTTCGTCCTTTCCTCCCCCGTCTTCCCTGGTCTTGAGGTGGCTGATCCGATGTATATCTTTTGATTCTTGAGGATTGGCACGCGCGCGACCGGTGGGGAAGTCAAGGTAGGTTTGCAGGGTGAATTTCCGCATTTGCTTCTCGATTCTGTCGTGGTGGAAGATGCCTTGGGCTATGCCTATAGTGATGGGGAGGGCGGCGATAGTGAGGAGGCCGAGGACCATTGTTGCGATGGCCCGGAGAAGTGGTGGTGGAGGTCGGATCCAGCGAGGGGAGAGGATCAAGATGCCCAGGGAGAGTCGAGAGGCATGAGAGACGAGCTCAGAGAGGGCAAATAGTATGTGTTGGTGTACTGGGAAGAGGTAATGGAATTGGGGCAGCAAGGCTGCACGTCAGAGGGGGTCTAGACCGTGCCAAGACTTTAGAATAGTTCTAGGGGTAGCAAAATCAAGTTAGCGGGCACGCGGACTAGACGCTGATGTGAAATTCATCTAAACCCGCCTCTTAACTACTGTAAAGTATTCATTACTTTAATCATCAACAGCCCCGGCATAGACGAGTGCTTTTCACAGCAATTAGGCAACGTCTCAAAAGCTCGTTGTTCTAAGGCTGGAAAGATACAGTTGCCCAAAGAGCACGAAATGGATACGAAGACGAAATCAAGAGCGGTATCATCTCACGCTCTACTATTGGGATTGATGGTCTAGGTACTACGTCTTTGCGGGGGTGTAAGCGTTGAGCCTTCACTAGGCGTTGACATATTTCTCTATTTGGAACCAGCCTCATCATTGCACGAGGAGCGCTGCATGAACCTTGAGATGGGCCTATATACAGCTCTCTTTTGCACCAGAGGAGGTCCTTATAATAAGGAGCCGAGCTAGCTATCAGGCTCCACAAGGTGGCGATTCGAGAAATTAGGCGCCCTTAGCTTCTTGCCCTCATCAGAACCTCAAACCTCTAGTTTGAACTGCTGCTGCCTCGCATTCTCATACATGCAACATCGGGTTATCTCCAAAGCAAAGAGATCGTCCTATAGAGACGAATCGTACTGGAATAGTCTAGAACGGACGGCATTTCTGATATTGCTGATGACGTTGCCCGTCGGCGTCCACAGTATACTATGGCACAGTCTCCGTTACCTCCACGACCAGTTCGACAGGAAAGCCCATGTTCACAGAAGCCTTTTCTTGAGACGGCAACACAGTAGCCTACATTGAATACAGATAACTCCTCCGAGAAGCAGCAACCGCCAGCTTTTGAAGAGATTGGCCTAGTAGGCCCGAAAGGTTAAGAGAGAGGACTATATAGACAGGATGATCGACATTGTACGATATCCTGATCACGCTATTACCAGCGTTGTTCCTTGGTAAGTCGTCTTGAAACAGCTGGCGGCAATGCTGATGTTCGACATCGCCCCAAAAATACATCTAATTACATCCAATACTCTTCGCTAGTGTTGTGGCTCGTCTTATGAAGGCTCTAGCATTGCGGCGCTCCGAGAAGGGATCTCCACTTGGGGTAGGTCTCACTCATAAATACGATTCGAGTCTATCAATATCACGTCAAACGGAGCCAATCATCAGATCCTCGAGCAGCTTGTTGGGAGCTAAAGCTTGGCTAGTATTGTGTAGAGATTTGTGCTGCTTCGCCCCTTCAGACTTTCAGTATTATTATCCTGCTACATTGGCCCTTATCGCCGCTTGGAGGCCCTCCCGAGTCCTTTCCAAGACTGATACCGAAATTGGGACGAACAACAGCCATCAAATACTTCAACACCAAATACAATCATAAGCCTGAATAAAAGTGTTATCAATCTGGGACCGGAAACTCAATCACGTATGGCTTCCTACTTAGCAGACTTATGGGGGCCAGCTTCATGGAGTCTGAAGTCGCTCTGAAATCGCCAGTCGAATAATGGAACAATGTGAAGATCCCCCTGATTGAAGACCTATATACATCTTCAGGCATCCTTGGCGAGCCATGGAGCCTAGTAGATGTTCATGCAAATAATACAATCTGGGTCCCTCTCAACGGCCTCATGATTGGAGGTCTTGGGACCTTATACTTCTCTGTCGAGTCATTATACCTTGATCTTTCCTGTGCTGACAGCAATCGCTATAAACTCACGAGTTTTAACCGCTCCAACTATAGGCAAGCCTCCCCAACTTTCTTCAAGTCCAAAAACGTCGACTTGCAGCTGTGCAATATGACGAACACATTCTTCAACAACCAGAACGCAGACTCACCAGATAACAGCCTTTACTTCGGCTCAACAACTTTAGAGATACTTCTCACTAGTACCGAACTATCTGATCCGCTCAATCTAATCTATAAGTAGGTTAGTAATGGAGATGTCCGCTCTTGTGCTTCGCGCCCCCTGCTTTCGTGACATATAGTTGATGGAGGAGGCCCTTGCGGCGAATACAAATTCGTTACAAAATGATAAGATATTACTGATATTGCCATAGGCTCGTGAAGGCTACTCTTCAGAGCTCGATTGGAAAGCTACTAGTGTGGAAGCGGTCTATCTGTCTTGAACCACAAATAGAAGGGGCAGATATAGTCGATTGATGTGATCATGCCGGCCGAACGGTCAGCCTGGCAGGTCACTCCCGGCGATGTACTACATATCTCTCATACTGTCCCTGCGTCTTTGGTTCTATTACTGGACCAAATGTTTAGGTTACAGCAGTGCAAGTACTAGATCTTTTTCCACAACGAGGCTGACAAAGCTACTGCAGACCCCCACGACTGACCGAGTGTGAAACACCTGGCGAGGTATCGCTTGTTGTATGGAATGCCACCAAACCCATTACAAGATATCAGGCGAAGTCGTCCGTTGGTGCTCGGCATGCCTGTAGATACATAACAGAACTTCCCATGTGGTGTCGCAACAAACCTACTCAATATCGCTCGGCAGTACCGCGCTATATCTTCACGGATGACCAGCTCAAGCGTTCCCATTGGCATCCTAGGGGCTCGGCTAGAGGCATTGTTCCTGTACACTCAATCGACGCGCAGCTCCTCGTGTCACATCCCTCGAGAGCTATCGCTTTGACAATGATAATTATCCCGCATAGCATGCTGACTGTAGCATGCAATATAACCCTAATACCACGATATGGTAGGACGGACTGAAGAGATATGCAAGTATTTCCGCTCGGAATTGGCGCACTCTTTCGCGATTCCGGGTGTTGCCTCTTTTGCCTCGTTCGTAGCGGGACTGAGAAAATCGCTATCGACGATTGACTCGTCTACTCCAGTGTGGTCAGACATACAGCCTCAAAATCCGTGAGGGGCCTGCTGAAAATTTTGGGGTTGGTTCTGTAGCATGGAGCTTTGCGAAGCGGAACAAGGTCTGCACGAGACTAGGCGCCGATATATCTACAGTCAATCAGCGATGACCGACTCACCGAAAGGCCGACTCAGGAGACGCGAAAGTCCTTATAAGATGCTCACGCTCAATGTTCCTGTGTGCCCTCCTGGATCTACTCACTGCACCTGAGCATATAGCCTCGTCTTTACAGCCCTGCAATGAAAGGCGATGAAAGGCGGTTCGCCTTTGGTCGTGTGGCTATCGTTATGGACATCTTCGATGCTCCAAACCGTCACAGCCCAGGATGAGGAAACCCCCCAAGATCTCTTCTTCTTCCCGCCAAGACCACCAGCTCTCAATAATGACTACCTCAAGGCCACATTTCACGTGCAAGATGTTCTTAATGTGAACTGGGAGACTTCGGTAGGATACGCGAATCTGCAGTATTTGTGTTGCAGGGCCACACTATGCACAAGTCAGTTGTCGGCTTGGTCCACGATGATAGATATGACTAAACTGTCTGTAGTCTTATATTCGTTGAACAACGCCACTGGTATACATGATGGATATTGGGCATTCAACTTTACCCTCACATTTGGCACCGGCAATGATTGCTACATGAGGTTAGACCAGCCACTCAGAGGTTTGCATAAGGGTATTGAAAGCGAGCACTTCATCGTTGCAGATTCTGTCTCGCCGTCATTGTTTTGGCAACAAAATGGTAGCACGCCCCTGGATCCCAATGGGGAACAATCTACCTATGGCTCGGCCTTGAGCCCAGCTCTGTCTCTACCTACAGACGGGGACGCAACTCAATTTCCCGATCAGTGCTTGGCGCTGGACAAACACTTCGAAGCAGATTGTTGGTCAGCTTTGCGGCTGCCCGATTGGATACCCGAGTGGGTAAAATATAACACCCCTATCTATCAGGGACAAATGAAATCCGCGCGGATTTCATTTGCACTCCACTAGTGTTTTAGGCGGATTTCATTTGATTTTCTATTTCTAAATGAAATCCCCAATTTCTTCTGACAGATTTAGAAGATTAGAGCAGCGTTTTAAAGAGGAGACTCAGCCCTATAAGACGAACCTACTCCGGCCTTAATCGGACTTAAGGGTATCTTTATAGAATTTTCTAAACCTTAGGTTTTTTTGATGTTCAAACCTTAAGCGGGATATCCGCCGCTAGTATAATCTTATTCTTTCACCTCGTTCCCTATATATAATAGTCGCCAACTTTTTTTATGTACTATATATATATAATCAGCTCGCTTAGACCTATCTAGCGCACTAATTTTCATTAAAAAAGGACTAGGTTTAGCTAGGATATTAGAGTCTATACTACTTATATATTAGGGCGTAAGGTATATGCTAGATAATATATCTTAATATACCAAAATTTTAGGGCTGAATTAGAGGATAAAAAATAAGGAAAAATTAGATACTATTTATAGCTTATATAGATAAGTATAAGGAAAGTTATATGTAGATTCTTTACAGTTCCCTAAGTCTTAGAGACTACGCCTAACCTACTTAGGATTAGAATCTTCCTAGCGACTAGTAGCCGACCCGAGCCGACCCGAACCTTATATAAGCGAACTATCTCTTCTACTACTTCTTCTTAGTATTCTTTCTTTCTTTCTTACTATTCCTACTAAACCTAGTAGGTTTCTTATACTTTAGATCCTACCTAGGAAACTCTTAGGGCTCTTTCTTATCACATGGAGCTTATTTTAATTCTCGGAGATACCGGCTTTCTAGCTTGTAAGGAATGTAAATTTGCTATACTACCTTCTAGTATAGAGAATCACTTCCTTAAGAGTCCCTATCGACTTCCTTAGGATAGTCGGGCTCAAATAGCTTTAGAGGTAGCTAACTACCCTAGTCTACTTTATAATAGGCAGGCTATTAAGGGTAGGGTGATACCGAGTTTATTTCCTTACTACTTTCCCGATCTTTCTCTCTATTAAGACGGGCTAGGGTGTCTAGATTATCTATACTATACTCGAAATAGGGTTAGTATAAAAGCACATTTTATCTCTATCTATGGCTGGGAGAATCCCTTAGGAAAGGGTCGAGTCTCCAAGACTTCTGATAGAGATGTTCCTTAGATATCAGGAATTCCTATTCAACAATTCTTTCGAAGTACACCAGGGCAATAATACTTTAGGGTCAACCCTAAAAAGCCTTTTTAGGGGGTCATCAAGCCTAGAGCGGCTAGCTCGGGGGTGGGGAGAGAGAGTAGTAGAGAGGAGGAAGAGAACGTATCGAGAAGATCTCAGGATAGTTCCACATAAAGCCAAGGTTATTATATCCTTAAAATAAGTGTTACTCTATACTAATTTACATATAGACCCCCTGGATTGGGACCTTGAATGGTCGACCCTCGATTCAAAACTTGAGGATTTTCGAAAAGAAGAAATTCAACGAATTAAACCAAATCAATTCGATGACCCTAGCCCATAGCTAGAAAGAACTCGGTGGGCTAGCTATCTAAGTGGTCTAGATAGGCTAGACCTACTAGAGTTAATAGGAGACCCTGATACTACTCTACTAAGAATCATCTGGGCTCTTTTCGATAAATTAGCCCAAAAATCACAGGAAGCCCTATTAGCTATAGGGTTTTTCGGCCGCTTTGAAATAGTTCGAACTGAAAAAGATCAATTCCGAGCTAAGCCGTTTCGGGCTTACCAAAGATCCGGGCGAATTTCAACTTATTCAAGGCCTTGGAAACAAATCCTTAGCTTTTTCATTCGAACTCAAGAAAATCCCAGCCTAGGAAAATATCCGGAGTATCATTTTTCCGAATTACAACACTTCCTATTCCTTCGGCTTATTCGATTAGCCTCTAGGGTAGAAAATCTAGAAGATCTAGAAGAGGTTCAAGAGGTTCCTCCTTCTAGAATTTCTACACCTAGTTCTAGCCAAGAAAGCACTAGTTCAGATGATTTAGAAGACGAAGAAGAAGAAGAAAATACCCGAATCTCAATTAAAAAGCCCAGGGTTATAAGGAGTCTAACTAGGCTAGAAGAAGCCTTATTAGACTTCTTAATTATTACGACCCGTTCGCCTAATAACTAGAGACAAATGATTTCGGCGCGGAAATCATTTGTATACTACTAAGGATTTAGGTAAGAATCATTTAAAATCTTTAGCTAAATGATTTCCGGGTTAAATTTAGTCCGATCTTTTTTTGAAAAGTATATATTAAAGCGGACTATAAGCCCTATAAAAGGAGGGTCTAACCTTCTTTATCAGGCTTAGTCTCGACTTTCTAGAATTTTTGAAAGTTAGCTGAATTTTTAATGTTCCGCTAGGGCCGGGTAATCCGCAGCTAGTATAACCTTATTAGTTCTCACTCGTTCCTTACAAGATATAATAAATATCATTTCTAGAAAATGATATCGTTGTAAAGAGCTCGCTTAGAGCTTTTTAACGAGCTATTTTTAGTAAGAAACTATGAAGAACTCGTTAAGGTATTAAGAGTTCTATTTATCTATCTATTAAGTACTCTAGTAGTAATATACATAGTTAGAATCTACTAAAACTTTATATAAGGTATTTATAGAGTAGAGTCTTATTAAAAATTAATTGAAGAGTTTATATAATTTAGATAAGTATTAAGAAAGTTATTAATAATAAAAGAAAACCTAATATAGTTTCTTTAAAGTCCTCTAGCTAATTGAATTTAACTTAGTATATATATAGAAATATCTCTTAGAATACATTTCTATATATATATATATATGAATAATCTAGATAGTTCTTTATCTACCTTTAAAGAAAGTATAAAATTATCCCTTATTAATAAAAAGTTATTAAGATAGAAGGTAAAGATTAGTAGTTAGCGCCGGGTAGCTACTCGCCTACTTAAATATTAAGGTTTAAGGTTCGGGACGGCTCGGGACCGTCTCTAGTAAGCGCTAAACGTCTATAACTACGTATCTCCTTCTATTCTCTTTCTTCCTTCCTTAATATTCTACGGAATATCCATCCTTTCTAGTTCATTCTAAATTCTAGATAGGAAATCGATATAACTCTTTCAATTACTATGGAATATATCTCGATTCTCGGGGATACTAGCTTTCTAGCTTGTCGTAATTGTTATTACTCTATTCTTCCATCAAGTATTCATTCTCATTTCCAAGGGAAACCGCATCAACTTTCCCCCGAAATTCGAGAGGAAATACTTCAAGAGACGAGAAAACACGCTAGTCTTATTTGGGATCGAGATAACCTTAAAGAGACTCGAATCCCGAGTTCTTTCCCTTTCTTTTTTCCTGAACTCGCTTTCTATAACGACGGTCTAGCGTGCCAAGACTATTCGTATATAGTAAGATCGAAAGCTCCTATAAAAAAACATTATAGGGAGGTTCATTCTTGGGAGAATCCTCGGGGAAAAGGTCGAATTCCAAAGACTTCTAATATAGAAGAACCTTGGGCTACGGGGATTAGCTGTCAACAATTCTTCCTTTCTAACCCAGGTCATTCCTACTTTAGAGTCGACTCTAAAAGACCCTTTTCGGATCGACAGACTAGGCCTAGAACGGCTAGTTCGGTGGAAGAAGAACGAAACGAAGATGAAAGCGAAATTCGCTCCGAACGATCCGAGGCTCTTTCGGAGTTTTCTCAAGGTATTACTCGAATATTTTTTTATAAAATAGTAGTACTAACAGTATATATAGAGCCCCGAAATTAGGAATCCGAATGATCTCGTCTAGACTCTAAAATCCTCGAGTTTCGAACGAAAGAAATACGAAGAATCGAGAAAAACCCCTACGACAACCCTAGTCCCTAGCTAGAAAGAACCCGATAGGCTTCATATCTAGATGGGCTAGACCGGATCGAGCTAGTCGCCCTTATAGGGGAGCCGGATACGCCTTTATTAAAGGTTATCTAGGCTAGTTTCAACGAACTCGCTCGTAAATCACAACAAACCCTATCGAATATAGGGTATTTCGGACGTTTTCAGATAGTTCGGACTGAAATTAACTAGTTCCGAGCTAAGCCCCTTCGGGCGTACTAGGATCCGAGTCGAATTCCGACGTATTCTCGTTCTTTCAAGTAAATTCTCGCTTTTTTCGTTAGAACTCAAGAGTCTACGACGTCGACGTTATTTCTAGACTATTCTTTTACGTCTCTTTAATAGTCTAGATATCGTCGTCTAGTCCAAATTATCTCGGAAATCGAAAACCCCGAAGAATTCGTTAAAAACCTTCGAGAAATATCGAAAGACAGCGATTCTTCCGACGACGCTAGCTAAATTAAGACTAGCAACGAAGACGAATTTAGTATCTATAAGAATACTTAAATTTAGGCCCGAAATTCTAGGAAGATAGCCCCTCTTTCTCGTCTAGAAAAAGCTTTACTATACTTTTTAATCGCTCTTCTTAATTAATCCGCTTCTAAAGACGAATATAAGCTCCCTTTCATCGACGCTCTAGCTATACTAGGTCTAGACTAAAGAGGTTTTAAAGATATTAATAGCTATCCTTTAATTTTATCCTCTATTTTAAAAATCGGACGTTTTCTCGTTTTACGACTCGCTTTTAAAAATTCTTCCTCTATCAAGTCTAGACTAGACGACTTAAGCTCGGTTTCTAGTACTACTAGTACTATAGAAGAACGTTTTCCCGGCCCCGGAGCTTAAAACGGACCTCTTTTACGACTAGAAATGCTTATAAATTAATTTCTCGTTCGGGGTTCTCGATCGCCTTTCGAATGGATATTAGACCTTCGAAGCTACGGACTAAAGATAGCCCGAAATACGACTTCTTCCGGCTATATCGACTGGGAAGGAGAGACTATCATTTATAGAACTCTTTCTTTCTCGATAGCTAATTTTCGAGAATTTCTTTATAGGCTTATCTCTTCGACTCGAGCACTACTTTTTCAAGATATACTATTCGAAAATAGTATATCTACGGCTAAAAGTCCTTTACGAAAGATTCCAGATATTTCTTGGCGCTAAATCTACGATAATCCTCTTGATTCCACCCCGTTTTCAAATTTTCTCAACGATTCTCGTACGAATATTGGCCTAGAAAACCCGGAACGATTTCTATACAGTCGTATAGCTACTGGTCCCGATCTGGCTAGCCGGTTTATAGTTCCGGGGCCCGAATTCCACTGGGACTCCCGGGAGCTTTTGGACTGGATTTCATTTCTTTCTCGATTCCTCGAAAACCTTCTCGTTCTTATTCACGTGACCGGGGGCCAGCCGGCCCGGGCTCCGGAGCTATTATCTCTACGATATTCGAATTCTACGAAGACGGGAACACGGAATATCTTCGTAGAAAACGGTCTACTCATCTTTATTACTTCTTATTATAAGGGGTATAGTATTTCCGGTACTACGAAAATCATTCATCGATATCTACCTCGAGAGGTCGGTGAACTACTAGTCTATTATCTATGGCTAGTAGTTCCTTTTCTAGAGCGAATTCTACTGACGAATTTTCGAAAAACGCTTCCGGAGTATCTTTTCGAGAATCTATCGAAAAGTCGACGTTCTAAAGCTACGAGAATTACTTCCGAACGATTTCGAAAGGTTTTTTAAAGGGAGATACTAGCCGGTTTAGGATTAGCCGTTAATCCTAGCGACTATCGCTATATAGCTATCGGAATCTCTCGTCGTTTTCTTTCGAAATCTCTTTAATTTCAACCCGAGGAATCTACGGAAATAGACGACGAAAACGACGTCGATTATAAAGATGACGTCCTAGATCTACAGGCCGGACACTCTTCTAGGACGGCGGGAATCGTATACGCTCGAGGTCTTTTCGAAACGACGAGAGAGATTCAAGGCTTGAAACGACAATTTCGAGAGGCTAGTATAGTAAGCCTACTCCATTTTTACTATTTTTTATTATATTTTTACTATTTTATCTATATTAACTATTAGCGTCTATATAGTATAATAACTAACGAGTATTTAATAGAACTAGCACCGTTTTCTCGGTTTCACGAGTTCTACTCAGGAAATCATTCGCCATCGACTCGATATACTAAAATTCGAGAAAGACTTCGAAAATAAACGTCTTATACGACTAGACTCCCTACGGAATATCGATCTTAATAGGGAAGTACGAAGACTTTTTTCCGACTCTACTATTCGTTTTCGAACTTCTTAACGAGAAATTCTAGGAGATATACTAGTTAGGACGAGTCCTATACTAGCTATATTACCTACCGGATTTGGAAAGAGTCTTCTTTTTTAACTACCTTCTTTTCTCGGCTCGAATGGAGTTTCTATTATTATAGAACCACTTGTTTCTTTACTACAAGACCAGCTATCTAGAGCTAAGAATCTCGGCATTTCTTCGGCTATTTTTAACGCTCGAATACCTCCGGATTCAGCCCGTCTCGTCTTTACTACACCTGAGACTTTCCTGTCTTTAGATTTTTGAAATTTCGTAAATCGACTACGAATTATCCAACGACTCGACCGAGTATTTATCGACGAAGTTCAAGTCGTCCTAAATACTAAAGAGTCTTTTCGAAGGGTCTTAGGCCGTCTTAGGGAGGTAGTCGATTTAAAAACCCAGCTTATCCTCCTTACGGCAACGTTACCTCCGAGATACGAACGAGACCTTCTTCGAACTCTTAGTCTAGAGTCTTCGGAAACGAAAATCTATCGAAATTCGACTATTCGAACGAATATTCAATATATCGTTCGAGAGAAAGTCTCTAAAGAAGAGGCTTTATCGATAATTCAAAAAAAAGATAACGAGTTTCCCCTCGAACGAATCGTCATCTATACCCGGACTATCGAGGCGGCTAAAGAGTTAAATAGGGAGCTAAAATACTCTATTTATTACTCTAATAGCCCTGGAAAGGAACGAGTTCTTTCAGACTTTCTTAAGGGAAAGATTTGAATTCTTATCTCAACGAGCTCTCTTAGCTACGGGATCGACGTTCTGAATATTCGAGTCGTCTTTCACCTCGGTCTACCTTATCGTCTATACGATTACGCTTAGGAGACGGGCCGAGCGGGTAGGGACGGAAAGGATAGCGAGGCTATTTTACTTCTTTCGAATTCCGTTAATTCTTCTACACTTTCGACTCAACTAGGACCTCGGCCTAGTAAGGTAGAAGTATTCGAAAATAGTATTATTCAACGCTATATATTGAATACTTGTCGACGAGCCATTTTTTCTAGCTATCTCGATGGAAAAGAGATAGAGAAATGCGAAAAACCGGCTATTCCCTGCGATTTTTGCCTAGAGTACTACGATAGTAAGTCTTTTTTTTCTATCTTTATACTTTTCTAATAGTTTTTAGATATATCGAGCTTGATACGAGATGAAAGAATCGACGAAGACCTTTATAACTCGGAAAATAAAGAAAGTCTTAAAGAAGCAGAACGAGTTCTTAGCCCTAGTCTTAAATTAATCGGTATATTTTCTCTATTTTATAGTTTTCTATTATAATAATAATATATTTCTAGATTTAGACGAAATTCGGGCGAAAGAAGTAGCTATTTCGTCGATTTCTATTGAAAAACGCTTGAAAGTTCAACGAAACGCACTCCTTTTAGAGGATATCAGGTCCTTTATCTTTACGTACTATAAGAAGTGTCCCTATCAATTACTTTATAGTACTATGGAGAACGACGGACATTCGCTATCTACGTGTACTCGAGGAGAAAGTCGGGCTTTTCAAGAAGAAGTCTATGGTTTTCGAGATAGACTACGTACTAGTAAGTGTATCGCTAGTTATACGGCTTGTTTTCACTGTTTCCTACCTCAAGACTACTGTCGTCGATAGATATCTAAAAGGGATGGAGGGTTCGAGCGAGATAATAAGGTAGAAGAGTGTACTTTTCCCGATTTTCTACTCTCTTTCCTTATAGTCGGTCGATCTATCCCGGAATATCTTTCCGGATATATAAATCGACTAAAGGATAAAGATATAGAGCGTAGTACTCGAGAAGAGCTTCTATACCTAGGAAGAAAGACGGAAATTTCTGAAACTAAAACGAATTTTCTTTTCATCGAGCTCGGATATCTTTCTAAAGAATTCGAGCGATATCTAGAAGAAAAGAGGATAATATAGATAGTTTTTTTTACTATACGGCGTTAGGAGCTAGTCTAGATAAAGTAATAAAGGTATTATTCTAATATAAATATTTACTTTTCTATTATAATATTAAATCTCTAGAACTTTATAAATTAACCTTAGGTTTAGTCTAGAATTACTAAATAGATTTATTAGAAATAATAATATAAAGATATTTCTATTACTTAATATCTTTAAGATTAAACTTATAATAGGTCCCTATTTAAGTTAAAAACTCTTATAATTTAATTTCTTATCTAGTATCCTTTTACTTCTTTTAAATAGGTACTAGACCTTTAAAGTAATAGAATTAGGATTTTCTATAACTTAATTTCATTTAGGTAAGGTTAATTAAAGAGAGAATATTAATTTTCTAAGAAGGTTCTTTTTTAATTTAAGATTCTTTAGGATTTATTTATAATCTTAGGATTACTTACTTAAACTCTTCTCTTTTAAGATATACTATTTAGAGATAGTATATCTACGCGAGAAACTCCTATCTAGAATATCTCTAAGATTTCTAAGTAGAGATTATATAATAATATTATCGATTTAACTCCGTTTTAAAATCTTTTAAGCTTAGATACTTATATAGATCTTAGCTACCTATTCTTTATATATAATAAACTCTCTTAGCTAGGAGTAGTAGCTATTAGGGTTATATTAGAAGGAGCCTAAGATATAGATATTTCTATCTAGAAGGTTTTTAAGATTTTTAATAACTATAGAAGAGAAAGATTAATAGAGTTTAAGTATATATTTTAAAGAGAAGAAATAGTAGATAGGATTAAAGTTTAATAAGATAGAATTAATAAAGAGGTTAAGAATTAAAATCGAGAGATTAGAATAATTAGATTTAAAGTTAAGTAGGGAGGATGAATTCTAACTTATAGAGACAAGTAAATTATGGCTATAGTTTATTTGTTTACTACTAAGGATTTAGTTATATTTTATTTGAATTTCTCTTTTCAAATAAAACATGGATTGAACCTTAACCGTTTTCTTTAAAAAAAATACCTTTAGAAAGCCTAAGTTTAGGCCTTTAAAACGACCCACTTACTAGCCGGATCGGGTATAGTCTAGACTCTCTATAATTTTCGGGAAAATGGGAAATTATTAATATTCCGCTCCTAACGGGTAATCGACGACTAGTACAAGCTTATTTCTTCTCTCTTATTCCTTCTACTATTTTTAGGTTATAATTTTAATATAATTAAATCTATATATAGAGTTCACCTTAGGCTATCTAACAAGCTAATTTTAAGCTAGAACGGATAGGGAAAAGCTAGGTTTCTACTACTAGTAAGAGATATATTAAAAATAGTCTCTACTAGTATTAGGATTATTAGGATTCGGGCTTCGAGTTATATTTAGATTATATAAAAAAAAAAGTATAAAAATATAAAAAAAAAAAACTAACTAAATTAGGTAAGGTTTAAGGAAGTTATTAAGTATATAAGACCTAGGAGAGAATATCCGCAGTCTTTCTTAGCGTATCGACTTTAAATCTATATTAGCTATATTATCTACGCCAGATATATCTATATTTATATATATTTTAAATATCTAAGGAATTCTATATCTATCTACCTAATAATATTAATATATTTTACGTAGATAAAAATAATATAAGGATTATAGAATTAGAGTAGTAATTAGATACAGTCTATCTTAGCTACCGGCTTATACGCGCGGGATACTGAAAATAGCCGCCGGGAGCCTTAGGTATCCGCTAAACCTTAATTTAACCGCCTGGAAAGTTTACTCCTACGTCTTCCCTTTCTTCTATCTTCTTCCTTCTTATATATTTCTACTGAAAATCACCTTCCTTATATAGGGCTGAAATCTATATAGGAAATCGATTCTTCTCTTTAAGTTACGATGGAGTATATTTCCATTCTCGGAGATACGGGCTTTCTAGCTTGTCGAGAATATAAATACTCTATTCTACCCTTAAGTATCGACTCTTATTTCCGTCGGACTCCGCATAATATTTCTCCCGAAATCCGAGGAGAAATTCTTTCCGAGGCTAGAAAATACCCTAATCTCGTTCGGGATATCTCCGGGATTAAAGAGACCGAGGTTCCTTCCTCTTTCCCTTTCTTCTTTCCGGATCTCGCCCTTTACTCAGACGGGTTAGCGTGCCAAGACTGCCTATATATCGCTAGATCTACTCGAGGTATTTCGAAGCATTATAGAGAGTCTCACGATTGGGAAAATCCTAGGGGAAAGGGGCGAATTTCAAAGACTTCGAAAACTAACGTTCCTTAGAAATCCGATATACCCTGCCAGCAATTCTTCCGGTCTACCCCTAGTAAATCCTACTTTAGGGTGAACCCTAAACGACCCTTTTCAACTCAAGAAACTAGGCCTAGAAGGGCTAGTTTCGACGAAAACGTTGAGATCGAAGAAGAACCTGAAAATCGCTCCGATAGTTCTCAGTCTTCTTCCCGAAATTCTCAAGGTATTCTACTATATTAATATATAAAATGCTTTAACTAATAGTATATATAGACCCCTCGAAATGGGACCTAGAATAGACTACACTAGACTCGAAAGTTCTAGCGTATCGAAATACCCAGATACGAAAAATTCAATAAAACCTATTCGACGACCCGAGTCCCTAGCTAGAAAGGACTCGATAGGGCTATTATCTAGAAGGTCTAGATAGGCTCGAGTTACTAGAGCTAATAGGGGAGCCGAATACTCCCCTATTAAAAGTCGTCTGGCTAGCTTTCAACGAACTAGCCTGAAAGTCTTAAGAAACCCTGTTAAATATAGGTATTTTCGCACGTTTCGAGATAGTTCGGACTGAAAAAAATCAGTCGCGAGCTAAACCCTTTCGAGCCTATTAGGATCCGAGTCGAATTTCGACTTATTCTCGCGGGTGGAAGCAGGTTTTCGGCTTTTTTATTAGAACCCAAGAGGATTCGAGTTCTAGTAAATTTCCGAGGTATTCTTTTACCCTTTCTCAACAACTTTCCTACTAAAAGTTTGTCCGGATCGCCTCCGATATCGACGATATCGAAAAATTTGAAGAAACTATTCGAAATACCAAGTCCTCAAGAAACGAGGATTCTTCTAGCGAGTCTAACCAAATCGAGACTAGCGAAGAAGAAGAAGACGAATTCGATATCGAAGAAAATACTCGAATCCGGCCTAGAAATACTAGTAAGCTTTCTAGTTTATCT